>VOFH01004072.1_pt1 | contig 15873 bp, 19 predicted proteins | sample 5384091 | NCBI WGS metagenome assembly VOFH01 (sample SAMN12384727, study PRJNA508395) | human gut metagenome | isolation source: healthy gut G | host: Homo sapiens
CTTCAGCCTGTAGAGGCCGTTGCTTCTTCCGACGACGTGCGCGCCGCGGTTGCTCCCTCGTCGTTTACGTACGACGGCATCGATGATGATCAGGCGAGAGAGGATGGACGATAGCTCATGAAGAGCCTGTTCGAGTTGGACGATAAAAGCAGCATTCCATTTGGCTGCAATTGAAAACGGTTCGTGTACCTGATCCAGTCCGATACTATCTGCCCGGCGACCAGCTGCCGACGGTGCGCGGCAGCGGCGAGATCGAGATCAACCAACACCGTGTCGAAAGTGTACAAAAGCCTCGAGGAGGACGGCTACATCGCGTCAAAGCACCGACAGGGGGCGTTCGTGTGCGATGTGTCCGACAAGCCCGGGGTAAGCGTTGCGTCGACTGCCGAGATCGTGACGACGGAGTACATCAATCGCTGTCTTGAGCTGGGCATGACGTTCGAGGAGATAGAGGAGCGGTTCCTCTCGTCGTTGAAGGATGCGAAACTGAAGCGCGCGCAAGCAAGGAGCGGAGCATGTCGAGAAGATCGAAGAAACTGCTGGAGTCAATGCCCGAATCATCGAGTTCGGCGACAGGAAGGGCGTATCGCGAGGCTCCGCAGCCGGTAGGCGCATCGTCGAGAAACGGCGCGCTTTTGCGTTCAGCGCGGTGGTGGCCTCGCCGCCGCTTCGCCCCTTGCCGCTGGCGGCGTGGGGGAGACGGGCTGGGCGTCGTCGCGCTCGTCGTCGCGCTGCTTGCGGGCTTGCTTCGCCACGTCGTCTGTGCACATGGTCATGGAGCTGGGAGAAGGCCGTGGTCATGAGGTTCGGCAAGTTCAACCGCGTGGCAGGGCCGGGCCTTGTGTTCACGTGGCCGATCGTCGAGTTCTACACCGTTCGCGTCGATCAGCGCGTGTCGGCGACGTACTTCGGCGCGGAGGAGACGCTGACAGCCGACCTGGTGCCCCTCAACGTGGGCGCGGTTGTGTTTTGGATGGTGTTCTCGGCGAAGAAAGCCGCCATCGAGGTGGAGGATTACGCGCAGGCGGTTTCCTGGATGGCGCAGACTCACATGCGGAAGGCGATCGGTCGGGCGACGGTGGCCGAGGTCGCCATGAGGCGCGAGCAGCTTGACGCGGAGTTGAAAGAGGAGCTGACCGAGAAGCTTGAACCGTGGGGCATCGATGTCATCGAAGTTGAGATTCGCGACATCGTGGTGCCGAAGGAGCTGCAGAAGTCCATGGCCGTCGAGAGCATCGCCGAGCGCGAGAAGAACGCGCGCATGATCTTGGCGGAGGCGGAATGCGATATTTCCGAGATGCTTAAAGACGCGTCTGAGGCCATGGCCTCAGACGCCGACGCGATGCGCCTGCGCACCATGCACCTCGCTTACGAGAGCGTGAAGCAATCGGGCGGCACGCTGGTTATTCCGAGCGCCTTCAGCGAGGGTTTCGTGCCGCCGTCGGGGGGCGGCCAACCTGCGTCGGGGCAAGGGAGCCCTGCGGCGGAATAAGGCTGAGTTGAGGGGCCGCTTCGCGCGTGCTCCCTCCCTCGCGCACGCGTTGCCGTCTCGCGCTTTTACCTGCGCTTGCTCGTGCACGCTGGCTGCCTGCATGCCCGTTTTCGCCTTCTGAGCGGGCGTTTTACCCTTGCCGAGTCGCCTTGTCATACATTGTCATAGATTTTCGTTGACACCTTACATTCCGTATGACAAACTATGACACAGAGAATCGGCCGATTCCGTGTAAACCAAGAGAAATCGATGGGAACGTGCTTCGTGATCCGCGTCGGTATGTCGTGACCGGCGTGCTTGACTTGCGTGCTGCGCTGTTGGAGCGTTTCATTTCTTGACGCTGGGGTTGCGAAAGGGACGCTTTCGGTTTCTCAGTGATCTTCCAAGGAGGAGAGATGTCGGGAGCGGATGGCTCGCAAGGCGGGCTCACTCGTAGAAGCTTTCTCAAAACAACAGCCCTGACGGCGGGGGTCGCCTCGGTTGCGGATTCGGTTTGACTGGCTGTGCGAAGACTGGCGAGGGGGAAGAGCCCCCGCTGAGGACTCCATTGCATACGGCGTTTGCCGATCCAACTGCATGCAGTCGTGCCGTTACGCGGCGCATGTGCGCGAGGGCAAGATCGTCAAGCTGGAGCCTGCGGAATATGGAGAGGATCTGTACCGCGGCAGCTGTCTGCGCGGTATGTCCTATATGCATCGCATTTACAACCCCTGCGCATTAAATACCCCATGAAGCGCGTTGGTGAGCGTGGCGCGGGGGAGTGGGAGCGCATCACTTGGGACGAGGCTATCTCCGAGATAGCCGAGAAGTTCAACGCTATCATCGAGGAGTTCGGCTCCAAGGCTATCGCGTTTGACTTCGGCACGGGAAATTACGGCGAGATGCAGGGGCAAACCGGCATCTTCAACCGTCTCGGCGGCGTAATCGGCGTGACAAAGCCTGCGGGCATGAACGACCTTGCGACTGGCTACGGCATCGACCGTGTTATCGGCACGGGTCTCATGTACTTTAGCAACGAGGCGAAAAGCGTCCTTGATTCCTCGCATATTGTCGTGTGGGGTTCCAATCCTGTGCACAGCACTCCTCAGAATTGGCGCTGGATGCAGATGGCGAAAGAGCGCGGGACGCGCATTATCACGATCGACCCCGTTAAGTCCGCGACGGCTCACAAGTCAGATGAGTACTACCGCATTAAGCCGACTACGGACGGCTATCTGGCGCTGGCCATGGCGAATTACATCATCGAGCACGATCTCCAGAACATGAACTTCATCGAAAACAGGTCGACCGCTCCTTATCTGGTGCGCCGTGACACGGGCATGCTTCTTCATAAGAGCGACTTCGAAGAGGTCCCGGAAGGCTCGGACGATCCCGTTTATGTTTGGGATCTCGCAAGGGAGCCGCTGTTTTGCACAGTGAGGCTTCCGAGCCCGCGCTCGAGGGGTCGTTCGTCCATGAGGGCATAGAGGTAGACACCTCGTACACGTTGCTTAAGGAGCGTTTGTCCGAGTACACCGTCGAAGAGGCCACCCGTGTCACCGGCGTGCCCGAAGATGTCGTCGTCCACCTTGCCAAGACGTTTGCCACAGCAGATGCCGTTTCGGTCAACATCTCGTTTGGCATGGACCATTACTACAACGGCTATCAATCGTGCTGGGCCATTGCCATTCTCATGGCGCTTTGCGGTCAGTTGGGTCGCGACGGCGCGGGCTTCACGGGAATCTATCTCAACACCGCGCCTGCATTAAACACCAAGGGACTGTGGGCCGCTCCTGGTTTTAAGGGCATGGCGACGACGTTCCCGATGACCTTGCTGCATGATGTGGTTCGCGATCAGGAGTTCGCAGGCAAACCGTATCCCCTGAAGGCTATGGTGAGTATTCTGTCGAACGCGATGAGCAACTGGCCCGCGCAGAATAATTTCATCGAGGACATCCTGCCCAACATCGAGTTCTATCTTGCCATGGACACGGAGATGACCGACACAGCGCGTCACGCTGATATGGTTTTGCCCACCGCGTCTTTTTACGAGAACGAGGATTTTCGCAAGGCGCATAACCTTCCCTACCTCGTTCATCAGGACAAGGTTATCGACCCTCTGTACGAGGCGAAAGACGATATCGAGATTGCGGGCCTTATCGGTCGCGCGATGGGCTTTTCCGACGCGTTCCGGAGGATTGGACGTTCGACGATTACGCGAATCTGCTCCTTTCGGGTCCTGCGGTCGAGAAGGCGGGCATTACGCTTGAGCGTCTTCGTCAAGAGCAGTTCATTGACCTTACGGTAGTTCCTGGAAAGCCCGGCATCGTGGGTCGCGCCAAGTTCCCGACCAAATCGGGCTTGGCTCAGCTCTACACGGAAAAACCTGCGCCGCGCGTCCTTTACGGCCAGGATGTTTTCCGAGCGCTTCGCCAAAGAGCATCTCGTTTACTATCAGGAATCTGCTGAAGTGAACGAGAACAGCGAGGCGGCGAAGAAGTACCCGATTGCGTTCATTCAGGAGCACTCCCGTTGGCGTACCCATTCGCAATGGTTCAACTCGCCGATCCTGCGAGAGCTTGATCCGGAGCGGTGTTCAAGATCTCTGCCCAAGACGCTGCCGAGCGAGGTATCGAGCGGCGACGTCGTTGAGGTGTTCAACGACCGCGGTCACCTCGTCGTGAAATGCGTGATCGACCCGAGTCTTCCTGCGGGCATGAGCCGTATGCCCAAGGGATGGCAGCGTGAGCAGTTTATCGAGGGCGGATACCAGGAGCTTACGTATCCGATCCACGATGAATGGTCTGTTGCATTCAATTTCTACGACACGCGCGTCGACGTGAAGAAGAGGTAGGGAAGACGATATGCGCTACGGTTTTGTTATCGATAAACAGCGTTGCATTGGCTGTCATACGTGCTCTGTTGCCTGCAAGATAGAGAACAACATTCGGATGATGTTTGGTGGAACCGCATTCTCACCGAAGGTGGGGACGAGATGGACATTCCCGCTGGAGATTTTCCCAACACCACCATCTCTTATCTTCCGGTCAACTGCCAGCACTGCGAGAATCCTGCGTGCGTCAAGGTGTGTCCCGTCGGGGCGACGTACAAGGATCTGGAGACGGGTATCGTTCGCCAGGATTACGACAAATGCATCGGGTGCCGCATGTGCATGGCTGCTTGCCCCTACACGGGAGTGCGCTCGTTTAACTGGGAGGAGCCTCGCTATACGCTTGGCATGGACCTTGGATCCGCGAACTCTCCCAAGCACCAAAAGCACACGGTCGAGAAGTGCACGATGTGCTGGCATCGCGTGGCCGAGGGCGAAGAGCCTGCGTGCATCGTCGCATGCCGGGCCGTGCTCGCTTCTGGGGGCGATTTCGACGATCCTTCGTCTGAAGTCTCTACGCTGATTCGCGGCAGGGAACACGCTCAGCTTCTGTCCGAAGAGGGGACCAATCCCTCGGTTTACTACTTGATCTAAGGGCTTTCTCATGAAGGAGAACAATTCGGTCGCGAAGGCGGCTAAAGCTTCCTGCTGCCAGATTCGGGGAAGGGGGCTTTTTCATCGCCATCGTCGTCGCGGCGGCGCTCGTCGTCGCGGGAGTCGCCCAATGGGTCTATCAGCTGGCGGGCGGCATGGTTCAGACGGGTATGCGTAACTTCGACTCTTGGGGGCTTTACATCACCTGCTTCATGTTCTTTGTCGGCCTTTCTGCCGGCGGCCTGATCATCTCGTCGGTGCCCAAGGCGTTGGGAATCTCGGATTCGGGGGGATCTCGAAGGTGGCGGTGTGGACCTCTATTGCCTCGACGGTATGCGCGATCGCGTTTGTGGTGGTGGACCTTGGCCAGCCGTTGCGTCTTTGGGAGTTGTTCATTTACTCGAACCTCAGCTCTCCTCTTATGTGGGACATCGTGGTTTTGGGCACGTATCTGATTCTGTCCTGCATCTACCTGTGGGCTCAGCTTCGTTCCGAGCAGGGCAAGATCGGTCACAAGGCGCTTCGCGTCATCTCGGCGATCGCCTTGGTGTGCGCGATTCTCGTTCACTCCGTGACGGCGTGGATTTTCGGCTTGCAGCAGGGTCGCGAGATGTGGCACACCGCTTTGCTGGCGCCGTGGTTCGTGAGCTCTGCTTTGGTTTGCGGCACGGGCCTGGTCCTCATCGTGTCGGTGATTCTGCGCAAGGTCGGCTACCTTTCTCTCGATCAAGCACGTGGTCAACTTGGGCAAGCTTCTGGGTGCGTTCGTGTGCGTCGATCTGTATTTCTTCGGTTGCGATCTTCTTACCGAGGGTTTTCCGCAGCTTCTGGGGCAGCTGTCGTCGACATGCTGGCTTTCGGCCCTCTCGCGCCCTTCTTCTGGATTGAGGTAATCGGTTGCATTGCGTGCGCCGTGATTTGCTTTGCGCCAAAACTGCGCACGAACGTGCTGCTGATCGTGGCGAGCGTTCTGGCGATCATCGGCATCTTCTGCAAGCGCGTGCAGCTTCTTGTTGGCGGTTTCAGCTGCCGAACCTCGATCTCCCGGGCGTCGTGACCCCTCTGACCGTTACATACTGGGAGGCGGGTATGACCGAGGCATATGCGGGGATGGTGTACTGGCCGACGCCTATCGAGTTTGGCGTTGCGCTCGGCGTGATTGCCCTCGGTGCTCTCGTCCTTTGCCTGGGCTTGAGATATCTTCCTCTGAAGCCTGCACACGAATCTTAAACTGGTTGATGGAATCCGGCGGCTTTGCCGCCGGAGGCGGAAAGGAGCTCGATGCCGCATGCTCTCCGACGTATCTGCTCATGATGAATCTTGGATCGCCCGCGCCGCGTTGTGCGAGCTTCTTTCCCTTAGCTTTCGCTACCCCGACGACGTTCTTGCGGACGTCGTTTCATCCGCGATTGGGCCTGTGCCGCGCGTGAGATAACGGGCGTGCTCGGACTTGATCTGTCTGGAGATTTCGACGAAGGGTGTCTTGGCGCCGCCCCCTCCGCGGTGTCAAGGCCCCGGGTCGACAAGAAGTCGCTTTTTTGACGACCTGCGCGTCGAGGCGACGCGTTTGTTTGTTGGCGCGCCCGAGCCCGCATGCTCTCCCTACGAGGGAACGCGGCGCGCTGAAGCCGAGGGCGCTCCTGTTCTCATGTTCGTGAATCCCCACTCCATGGAGGTCGAGCGTTTTGCCACGCGCGTGCGGGCTCGGACGCCCCGAGGGCACCAACGAGCCGCTCGATCATGTCGCCACCGAGTTCGAGTTGCTGCAGGTTTTGGCGTTGCGTGCGGCGGGGGCAGATGCGGTCGAAGGCGACGGCGTCGCGCAAGCCGAGCTTCCCGGAGGGTCAGCCGCCGCGGCTTACGACGCCTTCGTGCGGGAGCATGTGCGTTCGTGGATGCTCGAGTTCGCCGAAGATGTCGCCGTCGAAGCGCGTCAGCCGTTCTACCGCGCCGCCGCTCAGCTGCTGCGCGCGTTCGTCGTCTCCGCTTGACGGCCGTAAGGTGCGCTCAGGGCTCTAAAACCGATTCCCCTCCGATTGGTCGGCCTCCCGTTTCTCGAATTCGACGAACGACGTTCGAGAGGCGGGAGGTTTTTCGTTTCGACCTGGCGTGCAGGTCTATACTTGCAGGTGAAACGCGAATAGAGGAGGACGCTTATGAGCGAACTGTTAAGCAAGGATGACTGCAAGGCGAACGGCTATCTGTCGCTTCTCGGGCATCGGTATTCGTGTCGCAAGTTCGGCGCGACGCAGCTGACCGACGAGGAGCTGGGGGTCGTGCTGGAGGCGGCGCGCAAGTCGCCTTCGGCGTGCAACAACCAGCCGATTCGCCTGTGCGTGGTGCAAAGCGAAGAGGGCTTGGCGAAGATCGACGAGTGCACGAAGTGCCGCTACGGCGCGCCGACGGTGATCATCGCCGCATACGAGTACGGCGAGTCGAGCCATCCAACGTCGACGCACGGTCCCGAGACGTGCGATTTCGGCGACATCGACACGTCGATCGCCTTGACGAATATGGAGAACGCGGCGGCGAGCTTGGGGCTTGGCACCTGTTGGGTGGGCGCGTTCGACGCCTCTGCGGTGCGCGAGCGGTTCAGCGTTCCCGAGAGCTGCAAGCTGGTGGAGCTTCTGATGATCGGCCATGCTCTGGCCGCCCGGCCCGCGTCACGCCGCGCGCAAGGCCGTCGAGGAGTTCGACGCGCGAGTCGTTCTAACGCGTCGTCCTCATGCGCCGCGTTTGCGGATGCCCGGGCGTCGTTCGCGCTCGGGGATCCGGCTTAGACGGGCGACTTCGATTCTCAGTCGCTCTCGCTATTCGGGCGATTTCCGATCCCCGCTCGCCCCCTCTGTTCGGGCAGCCTTCGATCCCCGCTCGCCCCCTCTGCTCAAACGATCTTCGATGTCGGGAGGCGGGGTCGAGGCGGCGGGCATGCGGCTTAGAAAAGCTCGTGGTGAACCTTCGCGCGCACAACGTCGTCGATATCGCGCGGCGCGGCGACGCCTTCGCGCACGCCGAGCGACAAGATGGCCTCCAGCCGGTATTCCTCGGGGATGTCGAGCGTGGCGAACACATGCTCTTCGGTGGTGCGTCCGTCGGCGGCGTCGCGGCCGCGACCTTGAATCCAGCAGCTTCCCAAGCCCAGCGCGTCAGCTGCCAGATGCATGTTCGCCATGACGATGGAGCAGTCCTCGATCCACGTGTCGGAGGTCTGCGGGTCGCCGATCACCACGATGGCGGCGTCGGCCTTCGCCAGCATGCCCGCGCCTGCCTTGCGGCTTTCCGTGAGTTTTTCAAGCCTGGAACGGTCCCTCACCACGATAAGCTCCCAGGGGCGCTTGCCGCGGCCCGTCGCCGAGCTCAGTCCCGCCTCGATCACGCGCTTGAGCGTGCGCTCGTCGATGCACTCGCCGGTGTAGGTCCTCACGCTGCGACGGCGCGCCATGGCGGCCGTCACGTCGGTGCCGGCTTGCGCCGCATGCGAGCGCTTGGCGGGGACGACCTCGATCCAGCACCCGTCGGGGTCTTCGATGAAGTACAGCCCCATGCGTTCGTTGACGAAGCAGACGCATCCCATTTCGTCGTGGAGGGCGCGCGCTGCGTCCATGTCGTCGACGGCGTAGGCCAGATGCGTGTCGCGACCGCCGTTGACGTAGGGCTCGACGCGCCCTCGGTTCCAGGTCAGCTCGATCTGGAAACCGCTCGCTTCATTTCCCAAAAACACGTTTTCCCACGATCCATCGTCGGGGCCCATGCGGTCGACGACCTCAAGCCCGAGTGCCTGTCGATAGAAGGCGACCGATTTCTCCAGGTCCAGAACGTGAATGCAACGATGGATGGCTTGCGCGTGCATGAGGCTCCTTTCGCTCGAAGTGCTTGCAAGGTGATTATAGATGAGCGAGCGGCTTGCGCGCTGCGGCTGCTCATCGGAATACGGCGAAAAGATCGCGGAGACGCCTTGACCCTTACGTAACGTGAGGGTTTAAGGTACGCTTCGTTGCGAACGGGCGAGGGGAGAAGGAACGGAGGCCGGCGCTTATGGCGAAGGGCGGGAAGCCGCATGCGAGTTCGTCGTGGCATGCGGATCGCAAAGCGTGTTCCGATGGCGTCGACGCGAGCAAGCCGACGAGATTACGCACGGGCGAGCTGATGAGTTCGCGTGCGGGCAAGCCGACGAGGTCGCGCACGGGCGATTCGCTGCGTGCGCGCCCCGAAGCGGGTTTGAGCGGTTTCTACACCGTCCATGAGCTGGCCGAGCTTGCAGGGGTGAGCGTGCGCACGCTGCATCACTACGACGAGTTGGGGCTTGTTCCCGCCTGCCGTGCGGAAAACGGCTACCGAACCTACGACGGGCGCGCCGTCGAGCGCCTTCATCAGGTGCTGCTCTTCCGCGAGACGGGCATGGTCCTTTCCGCCATCAAGCGCATGATGGACGACGACGCTTACGATGAGCAGGCGGCGTTGTCCGACCAGCTGGCGCGCCTGCGCGTCGAGCGCGATCGCGTGGACGCGATGATTCGCAACGTCGAGAGGACGCTGTCGAGCATGAAGGAGAAGATCGTATGTCCGACGAGGAGAAATTCGCCGCTTTCAAGCGGGATCTGGTGAAGAAGAACGAAGAGAGCTACGGCGCGGAGGCGCGCGGGAAGTGGGGCGACGACGCGGTGGATGCGAGCAACGCCCGCTGATGGGCATGACCGAAGAGCAGTGGAATCGGGTGCGCGGCACCGAGGCGCGTGCGCGAGCTTCTGCTGGCCGCCATGGACAAAGGCGACGTGACGTGCGCGGAGGCGCATGAGGCGGCGCGCTTGCACGGCGAGTGGCTGAGCGCGTTCTGGAAGCCCGCACGTATTCGAAGCAGGCGCACGTGGTGCTGGCCGAGGGCTACGTGGCCGATGAGCGGTTCCGCGCCTATTACGATAAATGGGCACCGGGGCCACCGAGTTTCTGCGCGACGCCATCTGCGCTTACGCGGCAAAGTAGGGTCCGGCGGGTTTCGGGCGCGAACGAGGCGGGGTCCGGCGGAAACCCGGGACCGCCCTTCGTTCGCGCCCTCTTTTACCAGCTGAGCAGCTCGTAGCCGTCTTCGGTTACGACGATCTGAACTTCCCACTGGGCGGTGGGCTGCCTGTCGGCGGTGCGTACCGTCCAGCCGTTCGGATCGGTCATGTCGATTTCCTGCTTGCCCATGTTGATCATGGGTTCGATGGTGAACATGAGACCGGGCGCCATGATGGGGCCTTCACCCGGCTTGGTGACGAAGCTGACGAAGGGATCTTCGTGGAATTCGAGCCCGATGCCGTGGCCGCCGAACTCGCGCACCACCGTGTAGCCGTGCGCTTTGGCGTACTCGTGGACGACCGCGCCCACGTCGCCTAGATGCGCCCAGGGTTTCACGGCCTTCAGGCCCTCTTCGACCGCCTCTTTGCACACGCGCACCAGATCGGCTTTCTCCTGCGTGGTCTCTCCGATGATGAACATGCGTGAAGAATCCGAGTAGTACCCGTCTTTGATGGTGGAGCAGTCGATGTTGACGATGTCGCCCTCTTTGAGGATCTCGTCGGGCGAGGGGATGCCGTGGCACACCACGTCGTTGATGGAGGTGCACACGCTGCAGGGGAAGCCCTCGTAGTTCAGCGGCGCGGGGACGGCCCCGTGCTCGACGGTGTAATCGTGCACCCATTTGTCGATCTCGGCGGTGGAAACGCCCGGCCCGATGTGCTCGGCGACGTAATCGAGCGCGCCGACGTTCACCTCGGCGCTGCGTCGCACGCCCTCGATGTCCTCGGGGGTCTTCAGAAGGTCGCGATAGGGTACCTCTTCACCTTGGTCGTAGAACGCCTGCAGTTTCTCGTCGAAATCGAGGTGGCACTTCTTGTATTTCTTGCCGCTGCCGCACCAGCAGACGTCGTTGCGTCCGAGTTGAGGCTGTCCGTCATACATGTTCATGATGATCTCCGCGTTCGCGATAGTCGTGGGCGGTTGCGCCTCGCCACCGTTCGGCCGTGGCGCGATTTGCCGTCGCCGTTCGGCAGCGCGGCTTGCCGTCGCCGTTCGGCAGCGGCGCGCCCGTTGCATTGTCGCAGTAATACTACCGCAATTTCGCGAAGCGCGCGGACGTCCGATCGGCAGTCCTTCGAGATATATGCCAAACGTAGTCCGACCGTCCAAGCGGGTGACTCGAACAGTTGGAATAACTGCGCTTCGAAGCTGCAATGGGGAAGGGGGGGGAGGGGAAGCGAAAGGGGAGGCGACAGGGAAAGCGGAGGTGAAAGGGGAAGGAGAAACGAAAGCGAAAGCGAAAGGGGAAGCGAAAGCGAGGGGGGAAGGGAAGGAGAAACGAACGGGGAAGGGAATCGCTCTCGAAAATCGGGAGGCGAATCGATCGGGGCCGTTCGCGCGCGGGTTTAGGCCGAGGGCGGGAGCGGGGCGCTTTCGCTTCGTGCGCGTTTTCAAGGGGTCGGATTCCGAAAAGTTACGAAATGTATCGTTGGAGACCGTGCAAGCGTGTGTTCGGGGCGGGATCGCGTGAAGGCGGGGTTTCCAAGTTCGCATAACCCCAGTTCAGAGCGATGGGGTCGACAGGATGTGTTTTCACGGGGGCGCTACGCCTATACACTTCGTGCATTTTTGGGAAGGCGGGTGCCCGATTTCGCGCACATAGCTTCTCTTTACACGGTTTGTTCTATTTGTTATAGTACTAATATAACAAAATGAGACGGGTGAAACTGCGACTCGGTGGGAACGGTGAGCATGGAGGACGCTCGCGGAGTTGCGGGGTTGGCAACGCTCGCGGGGCTGGCGAAGGCGGCGGGCGCCCGCAGGTCGGCGAGCGCGGCGGATGGGCGGATTGGTGAGCGCTGGCGGGCTGGCGGGCGCCCATAGGTCGGCGAGCGCCGGCGGATGGGCGGGTTGCAAACGCTCGCGGGGCTGCGGGCTGGCGAGCGCCCGCGGGAATCGCGGACCGGCGAGGGTTCAGGATGGCGGCCCGCATCAGGTTGGCAGGAGCCTGCAGCCGTGTCATGTCGGGAAAGGAGCAGCGATGATCATTCGGATTAATCAGACATCGGACGTGCCTTTGTACATGCAGATTCGAGATCAGCTGGTGGAGGCGATAGCGCGCGGCGAGCTTGTTGCGGGCGACGGGTTGCCGAGCGTGCGCCGGCTGGCGGGCGACCTCGGCATCAACTTGCACACGGTTAACAAGGCGTACGCGGTGCTGCGGGACGAGGGGTATTTGGTGATGCGCGGTCGCAGCGGCGCGTTCGTGGCGGATGTCGAACGCCGCTTCGCGGGAGCGTCGCGAGAGCGCAGAGGCTCACTTGGGCGACGACCTGCGAAAACTCGCGCTGGAATACAAGGCCCGCGGCGGGGAGGAGGCTTCGTTTGTGGATCTTGCCGTCGCGGCGGCGAGGGATGTGTACGGGGATCCGGGCGTCGCGGGGGCTCCTCGGAACGTGCGCGCGCTTGGAGTGGACGAAGGGGGAGCGCGCCTCGACTCCGCGGCGGATTCGTCGTGCGTGACTTGCAAGGCGAGCGCCGCGTCGCCTGAGGCGAAAGGAGCGAAATAGAGATGGATGCTACGTTGACTCTGTTGATTCTGGTTCTCGTCGTGCCTGTGAGCGGGGCTTTGATGGCGATAACGCCCTACCTCATGCCCAAGCGCGAGTGCTTCGCCGTGACGGTTCCCGAAGCAGCTCAGCAAGACGGGGTGCTTCGCGGGTACAAGCGGAAGTTCGCGCTGTGGTGCGCGGCGCTCACCGTGGCGTGCACGGCCCTCATGATCTTCGCCGTGGCCCCGATTATGAGCGCCCCCGCCGACCCCTCCACCTACGGCTCCCTCATAGGGGCATTGGTGGGTTGCACCTTGGCGGTCACGCTGGTGCCGTTTTGCTTCATGCTCCACTTCCGCAAGAAGGTGATAGCGCTCAAACGAGAGCGTGATTGGTTCGTGCCGCGGCAGGAGGCGGCGGTGCTGGTGGCGGAAGACGACGTGCCGCATGCCGTCTCGCTGGCGTGGAACCTCCTGTACATCCCCGTGCTGCTGGTCATCATCGCGATAGGCGCGGTCGCGTACCCCAGCATGCCCGACATGATCCCCATGCACGCCGACTTCGCGGGAACGTGAACGATTACGAGCCAAAAAGCGTCGGGTTGGTGTTCGGGTTTCCCGTGCTGACGGTTTTGTTTCTGGCTGCGTGCTTTGCGTTCAGCCATTGGATGATGATTCGCTCGAAGAGGCCCACCGATCCGGCGCGCCTGTCACCTCGGCGCTTGCTTACGGCATGTTCGCGCGTGCTCAGAGCATATCTCTGCTGGTGACAGGGTTGGTTCTGTCGATTGGCATCGGCGTTGGGTTCATGCTGTCGTCGGTGGGCGTGCTCGGGCTGGGGAGATGGCGTTCATCGTCGTCTTGATGAGTCTGTTCGTCGTGGCGGGGGCGGTCGTCCTCTCGGTGGTGTACGGGCAGGCGGGCTCGCGGCTGTTCAGCCGCATGGAAGCCTCCGGCGGGGAGGCTCAGTTGGCGATGCCTGCCGACGATGACGAGCATTGGAAGCTCGGCGTGTTCTACTACAACCCGGAGGACCCCAGCTTGTGGCTGTGCGAGCGCTTCGGCATCGGTTGGACGATGAACTTCGCGCGCCCCGCCGCATGGGCGTTCGTCGTGGGTTTGCGCTGGTCACGATTGCGTTCATCGTAGCGATAACCTCGCTGGCGGGGTTAGCGGGCTGGCAGGGCGGTGGGCGGCGGGCTGGCAAGGCGGTGGGCTGGCGGGCTAGCGGGCTGGCAGAGCGGTGGCCTGACGGGCTATCGCGGCGACAGTCCGGTCCGCCAGTGGGCAGCGGGTTGCGGGCCGCCGTGCCGACAGCCCGCTGCCCGCCGCCCGCGTTCGTCGGCGACGCGAGCGTTACGCCACGTCGCCGGTGGTGAGCCCGGCGTTGGCAAGCTGCTCGTAATCGCGCGGCGACGCCCGTTCGACGCGGCGCCGAGAGCCTCGTTTCTGCGCTTGCTCCTCGGGGATGGCGGCGCTCGTGTCGTTGGGGTCGAGCCCCGCGTCGACGCGCTGCATCATGGCGCGCCATTCGGCGTACTCGGTTCCCACGTAGCTGATGCCGTCGACGTTCAGGCTGTAGCTCGGGCATGCCGCAGAGTACATGGTAAGGCCGTTTTGCTGGAACTGAAGGGCCAGGTGAACCATGTCGCTCACGGAGTAGTCGGTGGTTACGCACTGCGCGAGGTCGCCTATCAGCCCGGCACCGTCGCGGGGGACGACGTGAGCACCTCATCGACGATGCCCATGATGATGAGGCGCTGCGCCTGCGCGCGCCCGAAATCGCCGCCCGAGACGTTGTAGCGCCTCGCGGGCGAAGGCGAGCGCCTGCTCGCCGTTGAGGCGCTGCTGTCCCTCGGTGAAGCTCATGCCGCCGTTGCCCGCGCTGAAGCTTTCGGGGACGTCGACCCAGATGCCGCCGAGTTTGTCGACGACGGCCTCCAGCTCGTCGAAATGGACTTCGACGTAGTGGTTGATGGGCACGCCCGCGAATTCCGAGATGCAGCTGACCGCGCCCGCCGCGCCGCCGAACGAATACGCCGCGTTGATCTTCTGCGTGCCGTGCCCCTCGATGTTGACCATAGTGTCGCGCGGTATGGAGATGAGGTCCACCACGCCCGCCGTCTCGTCGATGCGCACGAGGGTGACCACGTCGCTGCGGCTGACGGAGTCGCCTGAGCGCGCGTCGCTTCCCAGGATGGCGACGTAAACCGCCTCGTTTTTGCTCTCGCCGGTGCCGACGGGGCCAGCGTGTCCAAAAGCGCGGTGCGCTCGCGTTCGTCGTCTATGCCGATGGAGGAGTCGAGGGAATTCATCCAGGCTATCAGGGCGCCGGCGCTTCCCACGATCAAGACCAGCACGACCACCAGCACGCCCAGGCAGATCTTCAGAGCGCGGCCCTGCTTCTTGCGCTTCTTCACGCGCACGAGCCCGTCGTGCGCATCGCGGGGTCGTCGGACGCGAACGCGTTGCCTGCGCCGCGCGGATCGCGTGCCCCGCCCGCGCCGCCTGCGCCGTGCGCACTAGCGTGCCCCCGCGTGCGCCTTGCCTGCCGCGGTGTGCATCGTTCGGCGGCATGACGAAGGGCCGACCTGCGCCGCCACGGCTCTGCCTGCTGCTCGAGGGGAGGGTCATCGGGCGGAAGTTGGACTCTTTTCGGATCCTTGCGGGAGCTGTTCGCGCCGCTCTTCGAAATCGCGTCTTTCGTTTGCCATAGGACTTGCTCTCCTTGCGTGCTGCCGAGCGTTTGCCCAGCGGGTCTAGCTGTTTCGACAGGTGCGGCAAACCTCGCCGGATAATGGCCGATTGCCTGGAAACAGCGCGTCTTGTTGGCTAGAATGTGATATTTATACAACACATCCACTATGACAAGAAGGAAAAAACCGTGACGTTACTCGAATTGATGCGCCTTCTGCGCAAGCACCTGAAGCTCGTCATCGCGCTTCCCGTGCTGTGCGCGGTTGCCGCTGCGGCGGTGAGCTGGGCGCTTCTTCCCAACGCCTACACCGCCAGCGTTTCCATGTACATTCTGACGAAATCGTCGGGCGAATCGTCGAGCATCACCAACTCCGACCTGTCGGCAGAGCCAGATGCTCACCAACGACGTCGTCAGCCTGGTGAAGAGCGACCGCGTCCTCGCGGACACGGCGAATTCGCTGAAGATGGACAGCCTGTCCGATTACGAGATCTCCGTGGAAAGCGCCACCACCACGCGCGTGCTGACGGTTTCGGTGACGGGCGAGTCGGCGCAGACGGTGGCCATCGTGGCTAACGAGCTTGCGGAAACCACGGGCTCGGTGGCGAAGGGAGGTCATGGACGTAAAGAGCGTCAACGTGATCGATCGGGCCGCCGAGCCGACGTCGCCTTCG
>VOFH01002394.1_pt1 | contig 15872 bp, 28 predicted proteins | sample 5384091 | NCBI WGS metagenome assembly VOFH01 (sample SAMN12384727, study PRJNA508395) | human gut metagenome | isolation source: healthy gut G | host: Homo sapiens
CGCGCTGTTCGCGGTTGATCGATTCTCTTCGGTTGACAGTTCTTTAAGCTAATGCACGAGCAGCAGTTTTCCATGAGTAACCGACCTTATCTAGTGCTTGTTCTTTATAAAAAGATGCCTTTCCACCCTCTATACAAAAGTGCACTCCTTTGAGTATGATAGGTGCTTTTCTTAAACAAGGAACGCTTGATAAGACTCAAGCTTTTTTTACAAGGAAACTAATCGCTAACTTAACTACAGCAATCTCGAACAAGAAAAACTACATGCAAGTATAGCCACCATCTACGGGCACCATAATGCCCGTAAGATGAAGCAGGAGAAGCTAAGTGGGACAGCAGTATCAGGTTCACCTTCTTCGCCATAACGCTCCCAGAAATCATGGGCCTGAGCATTTTGCCTGGAAGAAATCGCTATCAACGTTTCTTTGGTAAAGTGTATAAAAATATCCTGGACCGTGCGTTTTACATTAATACCCTTTGCAACCATTCCACAGCCAAAGCGCGCGTAAGATTTACTACACCACCTTTAGCCGTGATAGGAGCAGATCCTGCAACCTTATTTACCTACTAAACCATACATCGAGCAATAATGATGATACGGCCATAACCTGCAGGAATCATGGCTTGCTTTTGCCTGCTGAGCAACAACAAAGGTGCCAAACAAATCAATGTCCACCTCGCCTTAAAATTGTTCATCAGTAATATCTTCCACAGAACAGCAGCACCAGTACCAGCATTATTGATCAAAATATCAATGCATTCGACCATATTTTCTAAAACCTTTGCAACGGTATCGTTAACCATATCGGTATTAGTGATATCGGCAACGAATAGGATAAGTATCTACGCCAAACTCCTCATTGGGCTGCTTAGCTACCTCTTCAATCTTTCTTGACGGCGAGCAATAGGAACAATGGTGCAGCCTTGACTTGCCAGCGCCTTCGCCATTTGAACGCCAAGCCCTCCAGGCAACCAGTAACGATAGCGACACGTCTGTTAAATCAAAATAGTTTTCATTTTAGCGCTCCAATCCACTCAGCAAAGATCATGATGCTTTAGTTTAGTAAAGTGATGCAGATCGCTTTTGGAGGAAAAACAGGCGGTACTATCTTTTCGGAAAGTGTTACAGAACGCGCGATCACTTGATCATCAATTCCAAAAACGATTCTCTGCTTATCCTGCGATGTATCGAGACGCTCTTCAATTTGTTCAAGTTGAAGCTCAAACGAACAGTAATCATCCATGTCAACAGACACCAGAACGATATTCCCCTTCTTGCTGGTCTTCGTAAGTATCCATCTCAAGTTCGAGCATTAATTTTACTATCGAGTTCAAAATAGCTGTCAATTCGAGCATCTCGGTCACTGGGAACTTCGGCGGCTTCTGCCTGAGAGATTAATTCATCGGCACGGTCGCTAAAATCTTGTACCGTTGAATTATCGTAAGTCGTTTGATTCTGAAAAGCTTGATCTTGATTGTTGGCATCATCTGTTGCATCGCCAGTGGCTGAAGCGTCATCAAATTTTGCTCGTTTTGCAAACGCTCAACCTCAACTTCAAGCTCCGCAATGCGCTGTTCTTCGCTATTGTTGCCACATCCTACCAAAAACAAACTCATTCCGAAGAAAAACAGCACAGTAAGCCGATTAGTACCACATTCTTAAGGGGTTTTGCTTTGATGTTGTTTTAGCAATCATGGCAATGACCTCCTAAAACTAAAATGCTATTATATTAGTAACATAATTGAACGTTGATAGTTTCAACATTTTTTCGGTGATTATTTACTTTTTCTTACGTAGAATTTCTTGCTCCGGCTTCGTTTTATTTCGCACACTACAAAAAGCATTTCGATATAAAACTTTCAAAATCTGCAAAAGAAATTTACAGTAATAACAACAAGGAAAGGACACTCTATGGTTCCCGAAAGCCCCCACTCTCGAACAGTTGAAGCTGAATTCAATAACGACAAATTTGCTACTCATGCTGCACATTGCAAAATCGTGGAAGGCAACAAAAGGTCATTCCGTCTGCGAAATGCCCATCGAAGATATCCATCGCAATGCAATGGGAAATATTATGGGTGGGGCAATTTTTACCTTGGCTGATTTCGCTCTTGCTATCGCCGGAAATGTCAGTCAACCTCCACGGTTTCAGTTACCCATTCGATAGATTTCTTTCGTTCAAGTAAAGGCCCAAACTTATCGCAACCGCTCACTGCGATAAAGCAGGAAGTCTGCCTTGCTTTCTTCACGGTAGATATTACCGACGATTTAGGAAAAGGATATTGCACGCATGACCGCAACGTGCGCGTGTATAACCTATAAAGCCAAAACAGTAAGCTCTTTTTCTAGTTCAACCGCAACGTGCGTGTGTGTATAACCTATACACGGCGTATAAAAAATACTCAAACGCGAATCACTTGATGCAGCCTAACTAAGCCTGGCAAAGTTTCCTTTCGCTTTACTTCCTGTTACAGATATCTAAAAAGAGACAAATAGTCCTGCGCACTATTAGGAACTTCGAGCGTAAAGGTTGTCCTTCAGCCGAAACCGTAATATGAAGGATCTTCATAGGTAAAGTAACTTCTGCAGAAATTCCCCATAATTTACAACTTGTGTCCTGTTTTTCTTTTGCATCGTTTGGAGAGAAAGTTACTGACCAATTATTAATATCGAGGGTTGTCTATCGCTTGGTTCACTTGCTCTTCAGACATACCAGTCTGTGCAGCTATGTCTGACGCATTAGCATAAAAGAGTATCTTCAGCTTTGGATTTTATGCCAGAGGCATCAATGGCAGCATTTGTTGCAGCGTTAGTGCCAAGTCCGAGCATGCCATGGACCGATTGCCCAATCGGCGTAGAAGATAACGGGTAAAAGTAAAAGAACTATTACGCAAGCAAGAATTGCCAATAAAGCCGCAGCCACCTAAAAGCTTCAAAACAACGTTCATCGCAATTCCTCCTTCTCTTATGGAGTGGCTAGTTTATCACTAACATATGGAAAACTTTACGATGCATTTCTAAACGTTTTGACTCCATTTAGGCACCCTACGCAAACAATTTCGCGATTAAGAGAATTAAACAAATTTGATCAATTTTCTCCATGAAAATCGTCAAGCTGATGTAGCGGGTGGTAAACTTTATACCATGTTCACCTGGCATTATGGCGATTTATAACCATTCATTCTCAAAACGTATTTGACCTATAAAGAAAGAATTGTTTCGTTTGTCAAATTCTTATTGCAATCCCGCAAAAAAGGATTAAAACAGTGTTGGCAAAAATCGAAGCTGAGAAAATTCGTTGAAAACGCTCGCGTGAAAATACGAAAACGGATGCTTCGAAAATAAGGTATCCGTTATTGGTTTTCGTAAGTATTTTCTACGTAAGGAGGTAGCCAAAATGGCCCCACGCCAGAACAAAATCACCTTGGTTAACCGCTTCGCTTCTACTTCAATTGAGGCAAAACGCCTTGCCGCTACCATCGTTTTACCTTGTTTATATGTGGCGTTTACCTTTGATTATTAACGGCTAAGCGTAATCATCCACGCAAAACGCTTGAAATAAAAGATAATACATTCTGAAGGGAGACATCTTCTGAGCGATAAGTTGGTTTGCGGTTACTCCGCGCATACACGACCTTGCGCCTTCGCCTGACTGATCTGTTCGCTACGCGATCATATTCTTTCAGTACCGCCTCGTGGGCATCCTCGTAGCTTGCTAATTTCATCCAAGCTTCTTGCCCAGAGCAGAGTAAGGTCACTTCGTCTTTATCTTTGCGTTCAGTAGCACGTTTCATGGAGCCCTCTGTCCTTTCATCATTTCAGTTTAAAGAACCAGCGATCTGAAGCGCTTTAAGAGTCGATTGTTCAAAATTTTTTAGATTTCAGGTAATAATAGTAGCAACAAACGTTTATTAATACCGAAACCTAACAAGGATTATCTATGGCAGGCAAAACTAAAAATCTCTCCCCCGTAACGTTCAGCGAAAACAATGACGCAATTATAAATGCGGCAAACAAAAGTTCTTACTGACTTAGAATCACTCAGTATTGAAGCACGTTACATGGTCGACAAAACCCTGAAATAAGGGCAATATTGCACTTTGGAACTGCCTTGTGAGATATTGAAGATTTGGTAACTACCTCTCGGAAGGTAAAAACGCTTTCAGAAAAGGAGGCTGTTTCTCTTGGCAGAAGCATGCGTAGAGGCGGTGCAATATTTCAACAGAAGTGAAAAGTTTCCAAAAATGAAGTTATTGCCGTGTTCTACAAACTTAATAATCTCGTATTTAAAAACGACCTATTTGGCTTAACCGATCAAGCAAATGGGTTAGCTAATTTCGATAAGGTTACAAAGTCCCCCTTGAACAAGTTCTTTCTTTTTGCAAGAAATGTGCCATACTACACCTATAAAGGTAATAAAAAGTTAGTACTCGTTTTTGGGAAAAATTGCGGTTCAAGAATCATTGAGCTTATTTTATCAAGACGTATTTTCTTACAACCTTGCATCTACACGATGGCCAAGAACTTCGGTTCGAGACCCTACCCGTTCAAAAACTAGGGGTGAAGCCCATGAATGAACACTTTTCTTTCTTGAAATAGTTTTAACTTTTTGGGTGTGTAGTTGCAGCTAAAAGATTTTTAGTAAACTGGCCTCATTGCTTGGATCGCTATTGCAATGATCCTCGCTAACTTAACAGTTGTAAAAACCGTTAATCTTTTTTCGGTATTGATGCCACCTTAGGCAACATTATGTTTGCTTCCACTTTCCTTGCAGGCGATATGCTTAACGAAACTACGGTAGGCAAGCTGCTCATAAAGGAGATCCTTGTAGGATTAGGCGGCGTACTAGTATTTATGGTGTGTACGCAAATTCGCTTACTCTACACGCCCAGCACAACTGATGTCTCTCATGATGCAATGGCGCTTTTATTTGCCTTAAACCTTCGGACGAGCATCGCCTCTGTCGCTATGTGCATTTTGGCAAATTGGCTCAACGTTTCTCTCTATGCAAAAAATTCGCGAATTAACTCACGGTAAATACCTTTGGCTTCGCAACAATGTCACAACCATCACCTGTAATTGCATTGAGAACTTCTTATTTGTTCTTTTGGCTTTTGGCGGCATTTATTCCCCGAGCAGATTCTCGCTATTGCCTGTTCCACCTGCGCAATTGAGATTTTCTTAACCTTATGTGATACCCCGTTTTTATCTCTCTCGCGGAAAGTCGAAGCTTTTTACGTCAAGTTGAAGCTTAATGAACACACCTCTACGGTAGCAACAGCGCCATTGAGCTTAGTATTGAAAATTAGAACAGTATTCCAACTTTGTTAGCTGGTGACGTTTGCAAGGACTGGAACTAAACCAGCCAATTCAAGTAACGCAGGTAAAAACTTGTACCATCTATGACACTAACCTCGAAATCGGCCAAAATACCAAGGTGCACGGTAAGGCAACGCCTCCACATACCACCTATCCGTACTGCCCTTCTCCGGTTATCTCTTGCTCCAAATATAGATGTGTTTCGCGATTGCTAATTTGGACGGTATAGCGCAGTGTTCGCGTTCCTTTGTCCGAAAAACGAATTCGCTATAGGGTTGCCCTATTACGCGCTCAATCTGAAAGGTACGTCCATCAGGGCCAACACACCGAAAGAGGTGTTATAACCCCATCATCACGCCAACGCCACAACAACATACATACCGTCGAGTAGTATGTGAATCAGGTAATGACATACTGCTAACAGTTCCTAAAATACCTTTTCGAGTTGTTTCCCAAGCATCTACGCTATTTCTTGACTATTTCTTTGCTTGCTTTCTTACTTATTTCGAATCTTTCAAACAGCAACAAGCAGCACGCACAAAAAACCCGTGCATGAGCCACTTGACCGTTGCGCTCTTCTAAAGACGCGATATACTTATCCTATAGTAGAACATATGTTCGATATTTTAAACAAACGCGCTCAGCAAATATCGCCAAACAAGAGAAAGAGCTTATACGTAGTGGATAAAAAATTTTCGGAAAAATGCTATCTCTGCATAGATCTGAAATCGTTCTATGCAAGTGTTGAATGCACCGATCGTGGTTGGGATCCTTTACCACTAAGCTTGTTGTTGCTGATCCCGAGCGAAGCCAAACCACTATCTGCCTTGCGGTATCCCCTGCCTTAAAAGCACTTGGTGTACCAGGGCGTTGTCGCGTATTCGAAATCCCCAAAGATATCGACTATTTCCCCATGGCTCCCACGCATGAAACGCTATATGGGAAGTATCCACCCATATCTATTCGCTCTATTTGCGCTACGTAAGCCCGCAAGACGTTCATGTGTACTCTATTGACGAATGCTTCATTGATGCCACCCCTTATCTTTCGCTCTATCACATGGATGCAGTCACCTTCGCAAAAACACTCACCAAAACGGTTTTCGACGATACGGGAATTTGCGCAACAGTAGGCATTGGTACCAATCTTTTCTTAGCAAAGTAGCGTTGGACATTACCGCTAAGCATACCCATGACGGTATTGGCATCCTGAATGAAACCAGCTTCAAACAGCAAATTTGGTTTCATCAGCCTATAACTGACATTTGGAATATCGGACCTGGCATTGCGCGTCGTTTAGCTAAATACGGAGTACATACCTTGGCGGGCATTTGCGCCATGAAAAGAAAAACGCTCTATAAAGAGTTTGGTGTTAATGCTGAATACCTAATTGACCATGCCTGGGGCCAAGAACCTTGCACTATTGCTCAAATTCATTCCTACGTTCCTGAAGGTCATTCGTTTGTAAATGGACAAGTCTTGCCCTGTGATTACACCTTAGAAGAAACCCGTATAGTTATGCATGAGATGATTGATGCAAGCATACTCGAGCTGGTGCAAAAAGGACTGGTAGCAGAAAGCATTTCACTTTCTATTGGATATGCACGCCCAAAAGCAACAACAGAAACAAAGTCCTCTTTTCCGCAGGAATCGCCTTCTCATAGACGTTTTTATGCCCACACAGGCGGCACAAGAAAAAATAGATAGGCGTACCAATTCTGCGCGAGTACTGAAGCAGCATTTCGAACTGCTTTTCAACGAAAACCACAAGCGATGCTCTCCCTATTCGTCGCATCAGTATTGGGTTTGGCGGTCTTCTTCGAAAAATACGCCACTATAACCCTGTTTGATAACAGAAAAGCCGAAATCAAAGAGCGCTGTCGTCAGGAAGCAATTATCGCTATACGAGAAAAATTCGGGAAAAACGCCATGCTAAAAGGCATAAGCCTTCAAAGAAAAAGCTACTGCGCGCGAACGTAATAACCAAGTAGAGGTCACCGTGCCTATTAGTTCTTCCAGTCGAAAAGCATCCCAAAAAAGGGAAAGAAGCATCAGAATTAGAGGAATCGCTTCCGCCCAAAGCGCATCATTCCCCTGAAGGTTCCCTTTTACCAGACAGCCTAAAAACAAGAACTCCTCTGCGTGAATAGCCCTCAAGAAAAAAAGAATACCGCGCAAACATTCTTGCTGCCATCCGAACGAAACGTTGAAAAGCATGGCTCCACACCGCACAGCCACACGATAATCGCGCGACAATTTATGCCTTTTGCTGCTCTCAAGGGATATACCGATATGGTGCAGCAAGAAGAGAACAAGCATTGATACAAAATTACGAAGTCAAACTGACCACGCGAGTAGCAAGACGATCTTGGAGTGCCTTAGAGTGCGTAACCAATACCAATCCGACCTTATTTTCCTCGCAATAAGAAAGCAGAAATTCCCAAATTTGAACTTGAGTAATAGCATCTAGCATAGTAGAAATTTCATCCGCAATAAGAAATTTAGGATGCACACGTAAAGCGCGCAATACAGCAACGTTGCAGTTCCCCTCCTGAAAGCTCTCGCGGATAACGAGAGCCATTGTTGCTTAATCCCTAACTTTTCCAAAGCAACGATCAATTAAACCAGATTCTTCCAGCGAATCCTGTATGCGCAGAAGCGGGTCGAGCGTCTGTTCTGGATGCTGCCAGATCATCTGAACTGGTAAAGGGCTGCTGTCATTAGCTTTACTATAAGAATCAGGGGAACCTTATCTAGAAGCACTTCTCCCTGAGGGTTTTCAAATACCCCGCCAATAAACGACATATAGTGGTTTTCCCAAACCCCGAAGAAGCTTGTAAAGCAACACGTTCATGTGATTCAACCGAGAAATTAAATGAAGAAAGAAGCGGCTTTTCAAAAAGCGGCTTATCGTTATCGAAGGACTTATTTCCTGGAGGTTTACCATGAGCAAAAGGCTATTTTTCCGCAGAGACTTACTGTTGTCATACGAAAAGGAAACGTTTTGCAACTCAATATACTCATATTTCGTCTCCTTTTTATATTTAAGCTTCTACTGCAAAATCATGCTCTGGCAAGGCATGCCAAAGCGCCCTACTAAACGGATGCTGCAATAAATCAGGAGAAGCGAAGTTAGCAACCGAAGTCTCCTCTACAACCGTGCCGTCCTTAAACACAGCCACACGATCAGCTACGCGCAAGGCAAGTTCTATATCGTGCGTAATAAGCAAAACACCCTTACCCTCATTGGCAAACGCACGAAAATCCTCCATTGCCTTTACCGCCAATTCCAGATCGAGACCAGAGTTGGTTCGTCTGCAATTATAAGGCGGGGATCCTTCATTAATGCCGTGCAAAGCAATACGCGACGAGCCATACCTCCTGAAAGTTAAAAAGGATACAAATCTTCAACCTCGGGCGATAGGCCATAGCGTTCAAACAATTCTTGTCGCCTGCACGCATCGCCTCAATTTGCTTTCCCACTTTCATGAGGATCAAGTGATTTGACGCTCTGTGGTACAAAAGGCGATTTCACGCCCCCGCAACTGCGTTAGGTTTTCGCATCCTGCAATACCCCGTCATAATAAATGGTTCCTTCAACCCGCACATTATTAGCATACAAACCCAAAATTGCATCTGCTAACAAGGTTTTCCGGATCCTGATGCCCCTACCACTGCAAGAATTTCACCCGTATGAACCGATAAACTTAAATTGTCTATTACCTGGCTGACACGCTGTTTCACCGAAAAACGTTTATCTTCTTTCATACATCGTAAATCCCACACAGAGATTCTGAACTTGAAGTAGAAATGGTGCCCTCCAGCATGATGGCTCACTTCTGCATGGAAATGACCGTGATGAAATTCGGTATGGGTATGCACCGTAGCGTCATGCGATGCAATGCTGACATCTTGTGCAGAATCAGATTGAAACGTAGGTGAGCTCGTCGATATCCCCTTTTTGACTAGAAGATTTTGTTCAGCATGACGGTTATGAATAACACTCATCTGACATCGCATCCTATTCTTGTGCACGAGCAGGATCAAGTAGTCGACGAAGACTTTGTCCTGCCTGATCGAACAGCAATACAACTGCAAAAAGCAATGCCAATCCAGGAAATAAAGCAAGCCACCACATGCCAATGGAAAGATAATTCATCGACTCACTTAAGATAATACCGATTGCAGGCATTTCAGGAGGTAGACCAAATCCCAAAAAGGTAAAGAGCTGCCTCGTGCAAATGGCGTGAGGGAACAGCAAGATAAAGTCCCACTAAATACTGAGGCAACACGGCAGGAAGCACATGATGAAGAGCGATATACACAGGTCCTCTTCCCAATGCTTTGGAAACTTCGACATAGGAGCTCTGCTTTACCTGCAGCACTTCAGCACGAATGACACGACACAAACTTGGCCAATGGGTTAACGCTACCCCAATTGCCACACCCCAAAATCCTTACCAAATTATAGGAAATAAGCAAGAGAAGTACAATGTGCGGAATGCCCAACATAAGATCGATCAACCAGGTAATACAAGCATCGATCTTTTTACCGCCAAGTGCAGCAAGAGTACCAAGCACTAACGCAATAAACGACGAAACCAAAGCTGCAAGTAAAACCAATTCCAATACTGGTAGAAAGACCTGCCAAAGTGCGCAACAGCATATCGCGCCCTAGATTATCAGTACCAAAAGGATGCAAAAAGACTAGGTGCCTCTCGCGCTATAGAAAGATCGCTTGCAGCGGCAAGGGGTGACACCAAAGCGCCCAACACCGCAACGCTCACAAGAATCACAAATGATGCAATACAAACAATGCGGGTACGCTTTCGGTTGTTACCCGTCTTAATCGTGGTGAATGAAATATGGTTTACAGAATCATTCAAACAAGAAGACACTTTAGAGAGCATCGAAGAAGCCGTAGCAATCCCTTCAAAAGATCCACCTTTCGTTGCGTCTTCAGATACAGAAGGATCAGCGCCTTTACCTAGACGTTTATTCATAGCGCATCACCCCCTCGTTTAATGCGAGGGTCAATAATGCGATATAAAATATTTTGCAATCATATTGCCGCCGAAAACAATTGCAGCGGAAACCAAGGTGATTCCACCAACAATGCCACATCGCTTCCGATACCGGCAGTCACTGCAGCTTGACCGAGACGGATAGGAAAAAACCTGCTCCACTAAAACTGATCCGCCAAATATTTCGAAATCGAAGCAAATTGAAGCGAAATAGCAGGCAAGGCCAAATTGCGTAAACCATGTTTACGTGCTGCTACAGACGAGTAAAGTCCCCGAGCCTGTGCAGACCGAATGTAGTCACTTTCCATAATGTCGATTGTTTTTTTTCGCGTATGGGCGCAAGTAACCACTCCCACAACCGACAAAGTAAGCGCCGGCAAAATCATATGATGTATAGAGTCAAAAATAGTTATATCTGCAGCGCTTTTACCAATAGGCGCAGAAAACCCTATAGGGGAACCAGCCTAGCCAAACGGCAAATATCATCAAGACGATTAATCCCAACCAAAAGGTGGGAGTCGAAGCTAATACAAAAAAACAATAACCTTTTGATGATGCGATCAATAAGGGTACCTTGCTTGATACCAGCAACAATGCCCATAAGTAAACCAATGATTCCGCTTAGAATCCACGCGACAGCCATGAGAGCCAACGTATTAAGCGACCTATTCGCTAATACCTCGGTCACAGGAGCATTAAAACGAAGCGAAGTTCCCATATCACCCCCGCAAAAAGGGCACCCAACCAGTTAAGATAACGCTCCCATAACGGAGTGTTGGCACCCCAATAACTAGCAAAGCTGAGCACGCTGTTCATCACTCATACTGGCATAGGCCGTTTGCCCCACGTTTGCCTGAACCGGATCAATGGGAGAAATACCCACGAGAACAAAGTAACAATGCTGATAGCAATCATCAGCAAAATAAATTTGACTATGTTTCGTCCAATTAGCTGAGCCATTTATCTTGGATGTTTATTCCCAACTCCACTTGTCCACGTTGTTTACCAACGACCACCCATGCCCATGAGGATGAGGTTTTTGATCCGCCACATTCAACCCAGTGCGTTTGAAGTAGAGGTGATCAACGTTTGCAAGCCAAACCCACGTTGCCGCCCCTGTGGCGCAACTCCTTCGTTTCCGTCCCATTGAGCAAGTTTCCAATCCTCGTAAGATTCTTCTACCGTGGTTTTAGCAAGTGCCGCATCCATATGCGCATCAACTGTTGCGCTTTCATATGATGCATAATTTCCACTCCAGTTGAATACAAAAGGTTATACATTTCGGTGGGACTATTAGAACCCCAGCCCCACAGAATAGGATCGGAAAAATTCACGAGGATATAAGTCGTCCCAACCAGCGCCATGAATAGCTATTTCGATACCAAAAGGCAGCCATCTGATTGCTGAATTCCGCAGCAAGAGCCTGACGGACTGAATCGTTAGAGCTGTAATACAAGTCGAAACTTGCGCGAACTCCATCTTTAACCAGTACGCCGTCTTCCCCTGCCGTCCAGCCTCCCTGCTCCAAAATCGCACGAGCATAATCAGCATTGGTTTCCACTTTCATATCGTCAGACGCCCAAGGCGTTCCATCTGAAAACACTATAAGCAGCAGTTCCATGACCCGAAAAGGACGTTGTCGATCATGGTTTCTCGGTTAACCGCATAATTCATAGCGCGTCGCAAAAGAGATCCTGTGTGACATCATTGCCAAGCGCATAGTCGTTTACTCCATCTTTTTGGTGCCTCCTGCTGGCACACTTGGAAATGAAATACCACGACTATCAACTGACTTACAACTAAATAATTCATACTGATCGGGCGTTGAATCTGCCATGGTAGCTGCGGTATAGGCGATATCTACCTCACCTGAATTCGCGGCAGCAAGAGAAGCATCCTCTTCCATGAACACCACAACAACCCGCTGCATAGTGGGTGCTTCGCCATAATAATCGGGATTTGCCGTTAAAATAACTTGCTGGCCTTTATCCCATTGCTCCAACTTATAGCGACCAGAACCAATGGGGTTAGCACCATACGTTGCTGAATCGTACGCATGCTCAGGCACGATACCAACTACCGCTAATGTGTGAAACAACGCATTAAAGGGCTTAGTCGTGTGAAGCTCTACCGTGAAATCATCTACCGCTACCGCCTCTTCAACCATAGAGAGATCAGCTTCTGCTGCTTCTGCGGCATTAATTCCATTAATAGTAAAAAGCCACATCATGTGCGGTAAGTTGCTCCCCATCGGTGAAGTGAGCATCATCACGAATATGGAAAGTCCACGTTAAACCATCAGAACTGCACTCATACGAGGTAGCAAGGTCGTTAACAAAATTAAGATCAGCATCAGTTGTAATAAGCGTTGACTGAATAAGAGGTTCATGAACGTGCCTAGCACATCCCCATGAAAACAAAGGATCAAAACCTGCAGCAGGTTCAGAATTCACCGTCGAAAACCACCACTTCGTTAGCGTTGCCCGTCACCGAAACACCTTCAGTAAGTGTTCGAGTACTCGAACAAGCAGAAAGTAAACTGCCCAACGAAAAGAGATGCAATACCCACGCCAGCAAGTTTCACAAAATTCCTTCTGGTAATTGCCATGTTTTCTCCCTAAGCAAGGTATCCAACCTAATCTGATATCTCACCTAAATTTGCTCACATGTAGCAAACAGACAATGACAACTCTACAAGGTTGAATGAGGTCGTAAAGTGCGCTTGTTACGAGAACATTTTTCGTAACACAGCAAAATCCTACCATAAAGTGTTTATGAATCAAGAAAGTGTTACTCTAGTTTTGATCATTCGGTAACTGGCTTTTGAAGGCTTCAGGTTATAGACCAGAATTTCGCATGAATAACTCTAAAGATCAGCTGGTTCTAATGACTCCGACACGTTTTTCTGCCTATAACCCGATTTACAGAGGACAATTCCGGCCTTTTGATGATTCTTGTCCCCTATAACAAAAAGCCAGAAGCAAACAAGCTTCTGAACAGGTGATTCAATGGTGGGCGATAGTGGTTTCGAACCACTGACCTCCACCGTGTCAAGGTGGCGCTCTCCCCTGAGCTAATCGCCCGAACTATAAAACATCAGCGAAAAGATACTTTACCAGAAGAAACAGTATCGTCAATAGGAAAATATCCTTAATCATCCCTTTACGTATCCATAATCTCCCCTAAAGGCGTATCGTTGTTCTTATATCGTTGTTCTTATATTTCAAGCAGATATGCGATAAGGTAAAACACGCTAAAATGAACTTGGCAATTGGCAAAAACAAATCGGGCTGATTGGATTTTTACGGACGAACTGAGTTTTGAAAACGAGCTAAGCTCTGAAGACAAACGTAACTTTGCGAACAAGCTGAACTACGTGGACAGATTAATGTAAAGTTTTGACAGATTAAGCTTTACTAATCGAGCTCCTATAGAACTTTCACGAGTTTTAAATAAAAACTTCAATCCGAAAAAGACAATAGATAAAGGGCACGAAACTATGCACACTAATATTTCTCTCCAACAACTTCGCTACATCATTGAAGTTGCCGAATGTGGATCTATTAATGCAGCAAGTCAACAGCTCTATGTTTCCCAGCCAACCCTTTCGGCAACCATTAAAGATACCGAACAGGAGCTCGGCATTTCTATCTTTAACCGCACCAACCGCGGTATTACCCTCACAAACGAAGGTACCGAATTTATTGGCTACGCACGCCAGATTCTTGAGCAATTTGACCTTTTTGAAGCCCGCTACACCCAACACCCACTCTTCAAACAGCGGAAGGCTTTTCCGTCTCATCGCAGCACTATGCTTTCTGCGTACAGGCTTTCGTAGATTTAGCAGAAGAATGCCAATGAAGAAGAGTATGACTTTTCTTTGCGAGAAACCCGAACGGCAGACATTATCGAAGACGTAAAGGACTACCGAAGCGAACTGGTATCCTCTACATAAGTGACTTTAATTCAAAGGTACTAACAAAAAGCGTTTAGCGATGCGGGCCTCACGTTCACGCCGCTGTTTCAGGCACATCCGCACGTTTTCGTAGGCAAGCATCATCCCTTAGCTCAGCATCAAAGCCTTACGCCGGACGATCTGCAAGAATTTCCTCGCTACTCCTTTGAGCAAAGGTACCAACAATTCCTTCTTTTTCTCGGAAGAGCCGCTAAGCCATTTACCCCATCGACAAAACATCACTTATTCAGATCGCGGCACGCTTACAAACCTTCTTACCAATCATAATGGCTATACCATCTCTACTGGTGTTCGAAGCGGCGAAATGGGACAAAAGCGACATTGTAGCAATACCTCTTGAAGTGGAAGAGACCATGACCGTAGGATACGTTTATCATGCCGAGCGTTTCACTTTTCTCCTTTAGCAAAACGCTACTTGGAAAAACTACGCATGCACATCGAAGCAAATCCACCGTCAACACGTATTATCCCTATAAACAATAGCGAATCAAAATGGCTATTTGAGGTTATTTTCAGACCGCCCTCAGAGCGAAAGCGCTCAAAGCAGACACCAATCGCTCCACATCATCACGCACAGTATCGTACCCAAAACTGATACGAAAAGTGTTTCTACCAAGCGAAAGAGGAATCCCTGCCGCCTGCAAAGAGAGCGGATGCTTGGGACGCCATGTTCCTGGCGCTACTGTCTTATGATTTGATTCGCAAGCAGCCGCTTTGAAATATAGATTTTTCGATCACTGAGATATTTCAAAGCTTTGTCATTTTTCATACCAGGAACGCTGATGTTGCCAAATATAAAGGAGAACCATCTTCGCGAGAATTGATAATAACCGAAGGAATCTCTTCACGTAGTCGTTTAACGGTATAGTGCCAGATATTACGCATCGCTTCGTTGTCTGCCTCGCGAGAACGATACGTCAGTCTCATAGCTTCCGCAAATCCCACAATAAGAAATACTGCTTCAGTTCCAGAACGAAGCCCTCGTTCCTGACCTCCCCCGAATGCCGTAGTGAACATCTTTGTTCCACGCTTCACGTACAGCAGCACCGATACCTTTAGGTCCCCAATTTTATGCGCCGAAAACGAAGCAAGATCCACACCCCAATCATGAAGGGGTAAGTCTATCTTTCCTAGCGCTTGAACGGTATCAGTGTGCACCAATGCCTCCGGCGCATAGCGATCGCGCAAACGACAAACCTCCGCCACTGGCATGCATAGCCCAATTCATTCTGGACCGCCATCACCGAAGCAAGGAGGTTTTTTCTTGAAAAGTTTCGAAAAATAGAATTATTTTTCCTTATTATTAGATGATGTTTTGCCAGTTCGTTGCGATAAACTACGAAAGCACGTCAAGAAAAAGCTAAGGCAAGCTACGAGCCTTGCAAGCGCCTAACAAATACGTTTGTGCAAACCAAGCAAACACTTAACGAATATGTTTGCAGATTGAAAAGTACGGAGACGGATGAGTCCTGGTGGGCTCCGCGGCCTTCAAAACCGTTGTGAGGCGCGCAAGAACGTCTCGGTGTGTTCGATTCGCATACGTCTCCGCCATTT
>VOFH01001971.1_pt1 | contig 15866 bp, 21 predicted proteins | sample 5384091 | NCBI WGS metagenome assembly VOFH01 (sample SAMN12384727, study PRJNA508395) | human gut metagenome | isolation source: healthy gut G | host: Homo sapiens
TTCCTTGAACTGTCCCTGACGGTTGATTGTCCAGCTCATGAGCCACTTGGAATCCTGGCAGCTTACGATACCGCCGGTTACGACCTTACCGCTTCTGGGGTCACGCTTACAGATATTGGTGATATAAGGAATGATCTTGTCATCCAGAGTTGTGACGGTCGCGGATTCCCAGTTGGTCTTGGAGACATCAGAACAGAACTTCTCGGGATGTCCGAAGGAAGGATCCTGTTTTGCGATATTTTTCCACAGGCTCCATACGCCGCTGGTGCGAACCTCCGCGTCACCGTTGGGTGCATGGTTCTGGTCACCGTAGATAGTACCCTCGGTACAGCTTCCGTTGGTAACGAATACCAGATCATTCTCGGTGAGGACAATGCCCTTCTCTACACCTTTTACCTTGCACTCAATAGCCTTTGCCACCTTTTTGCCGTCATTGATATCAAAAATAACATTTGTCACTTCGGTGTTGAACTGGAAGTCCACACCTGCTGCCTCAGATACTTCTTCATGGGAAGGATCAGAGACTCGTACTGGTTGTACTTGGTGAACTTCAGTGCACTGAAGTCAGGCAGCCCGGAAATATGATGGATGAATCTCTGGAAATAAAGCTTCATTTCCAGTGCGCTATGCCAGTTCTCGAAAGCGAACATGGTTCTCCAATATAACCAGAAGGTGGAGTTAAATACTTCATCATCGAAAACATCTTCAATGGTCTTGTCATACAGATCCTCGTCCTTTGTCATGAACAGCTTCATGATCTCCATGCAGCCCTTCTGGCTCAAGTTGAATTTGCCATCGGTATGGGCATCCTGTCCACAATCCTTCGTTGCACGGCACAGAGAATAGTTGGGATCTTCCTTGTTCAGCCAGTAATACTCATCCAGTACGCTGGCTCCGGGTACTTCCAGAGAGGGAATGCTGTGGAACAGATCCCACAGGCACTCGAAATGGTTTTCCATCTCACGTCCCCCACGCATCACATATCCGCGGCTCGGATCAAAGATACCGTCACATGCACCGCCTGCAATATCCATTGCCTCTAAGATGTGAATATGGGAACCGGGCATCTGTCCGTCACGTACAAGGAAACAGGCTGCTGCTAAAGATGCCAGTCCGCTTCCTACGATATAAGCGTTCTTCTCATCCACTCCTGCGGGCTTCTTAGGTCGTGCGAAGGCTTCGTAGTTACCGTTGGAATAATAGATGCCCTTACTGTTCTTGTCGTATCTTCCAAGCTCGGTATTGCGGTAGTCTTTCTTGGCTGCCTTGACAGCTGCGTTTCTCTCCTCTTTCTTCACCTCTGCCTTATGTCCCTTGGTTACTGCTGCCACTGCGCCTGCACCTACTGCCAACGCTGCCAGTCCCAGTCCGATATTATTCTTTTTTGCCATAATGATTACCACCTTTCTTTGATGACTCTCAAATGTTTTTCTGTTTACAAATAGTATCCTACTTCTTTTTTTATAAGAAAACCAATTTACAAAAGAGGATAAATGATAAAGTTTTTATCATCCTGCCCTTTTGTAAAAAGTACTTATACTATTTCAGAATTTCTTTTCCGTGTGCTCAAAATTCTCGATGGAGCGGCTGATGTTTCCGTAAAGAGTGATTGCCAGTTCTTCAACGATCTTATGATAATCGTCCTTCATTCCCCGATCAATCCAGTCTAACATCACACCCACAAAACCGTATTTGTAAAATCCGGCAATGAATTCCTTGTGTTCCTCCGCTACCTGCATGCCGGTGCATTTTTCCTCCACCACGTCCGCAATGAGCTGATAGGTCAGCTTGTTTAAGTAGCTTTCGATCTTCTGGCGATCCACGCAGCGGTAGACATTCATAATGAAAGGTTTATTCTCCTGCACTGCCTCGAAAATCTGGCGGAAGCCTTTCTTGCCAGTTCTCGTAGGTCTTCTTCCCCTGCAGTGCCTTCGTGCCGTCTTCCACGCAGACCCACTCTACCAGATCATAGATGTCCTTGAAATGATAGTAAAAAGCCATCCGGCTGATGCCGCAGTCCTCTGCAAGTTCGTTAATGGTGATCTTATCCAGAGACTTCGTGAGAAGTTCTTTTTTTCAAAGCTGCTTCCAGCGCCAGTTTTGTTGTATTGGCCATAGCCTGTCCTCCACTGTTTTATGTATTATTTTCTGTTCTTCCTCGATATAGCTTATGTAATTCTATTATAAGCTCACGCATTCGTACCATCGTACTCTACATCTTACTTCACAGGATATTCATTCGCTAAGGTTGGCGTTCGTCAATCATGTAAACATGTAGACTTCCTTATACTCATTATATTGTACGACAATAGACTCAAAATGGGCAAATTAACTTTTTATAAAAAAACTCTTGCTTTTTGTAAAATTCCATGGTATTATCTTACTTGCGTTTCGGGGTGTGGCTCAGCTTGGTTAGAGCGCCGTCTTAGGGAGGCGGAGGTCGCGAGTTCGAATCCCGCCACTCCGATTCATGTATAGGCGTCAAAATCTTTTTACGAGGTTTTGACGTCTTTTTTTGAAAATTGTAGAAAAAATTTGAAAAATTAATAAAAAATGGCTTGCTTTTTATAAAATTCTATGCTATGATAGTTTTCGTTCCGGGGTGTGGCTCAGCTTGGTTAGAGCGCCGTCTTAGGGAGGCGGAGGTCGCGAGTTCGAATCCCGCCACTCCGATTCATTGTAAAGTCCTTGATTTTCAAGGACTTTTTGTGTTACATTTCATGTTGTATCATGGTACTTTTCTGATTTCCTCTATGTTTCCTTTTGGCAGATCTGTTTGATTGCCTGGCAATTCCATTCTGTAACCAAAACCGGCCTCAAGCTTGTTTGAACTGATAATAATCACAAGGTTCATGAATCTTAGGACATACCTGTTATCGGACTGCGGAGATCTCCCGATAGAGACCATCTGTAAAAAGCGCATCAAACTGCAGTCCCAGCAATCTTCCCTTTGGGCAAGCATGCCGCCGTTCTGCTTGATGAGATATCGGAAATCCTGTGCAAGCTCCGGATTTTTTGATCACTACTGCTTCTCCGAACAATGCGCCGACCTTGGTTCCACCGATGTAAAGATATCACAAAGCGCCACGATCTCCGGTAATGTCAGATCGTTACGTCCGGCGCTGCCAGTCCGTAGCCCAGTCTGGCGCCATCTAAGAACAGATACAGTCCATATTTGTGACAGGTCTCGGACAGAGCGGTCAGTTCCGCTTTGCTGTAAATGGTTCCAACCTCTGTGGGATTTAAAATATAAACCATTTTCGGCTGCAACGGCTGTGTTCAAAGCTGTCGCCAGGAATATGGGTCGTAAGTCTCTGCCACCTGTGCTGCCGTGGATCTTACTGTCGGGGCTTCTAGTCCCAGTACCTTATGTCCGCAGGCTTCCACCGCACTGTCTCATGGACATTGATATGTCCTGTGACAAAGGCAGAGCACGCCCTGGTGCTTGCGAAGTGCTGCATTGATCACTGTGACATTGGTCTGGGTCCCATTTTACCAGGAAATGGACTGCCAGGCTGTCATCCCACATGCCTTACGGATCTTCTCGCGCGCCTCTTCACAGTATTTATCCTCACTATAGCCCGGTGTCTGCTCCATATTGGTCTGCACCAGGCGCTCCGACCTTCGGATGCACTCCCTCATTATAGTCACACTGGAATAAAATCTTATCGCTCATTTTTTATTGACACCGCCGTGACAGTGTATTTCCTCCAACGTTATTTATATTTTTAGCTTTTTCAATTTGCAAAACTCTTTACATTTTCGATCGTTTTATCTTATTGGCTTTCTGACTTCCTATACTCAAATTCAGCCAGTCCTTCGTCCCCAGAACCCTTACCAGATATTCCCCACACTCTTCGTGGAAGAAATGCTTAAGGTGAGAATGGACGCGGTACTTCCAACCGGGATAATCTCCGGTCACCACGTAATCGCCGCCTGTCAGTTCCACCAGTGCAGAAAGCTTTGATCAGGTTATCCTTCTCACTTTTTCCACGCTGCTTCTGACAGAATACTCTGCCCGCAAAACTTCCGCATCTGCTTTCAGGATACCCAGATTCAGAGAAGTCTGTACCAGCCCCGGCATATCTGCGCTCATCGCCTGTACGCCGTTGGGAGTCGCCTGCAAAAAGGCTGCCACACGTTTTGTAGCTTCGGCGCAGCACAGGTGATTGTCTCTGCAGTGTCTGCTAATCTTTTGCGGTTACCTTTACGTCCGGATCCTTGGTGGCAAGTTCGTCACCCAGTTCTGCTGCCAAAGCTGCTACCTGCTGCTCTAAGCTTTCCGCATCTTTTTCCTCTACTACGACGACTGCTTTCGTCTGTCTGGGGATGGCATTGTCTGCCAGTCCTCCGTCCGCAGATACCAGTCCTACAGGAATTTTCTCAGACAGCTTCCACAGAAGTCTTCCCAGGATACAATTGAATTGCCCTTTCCTTATGTATCTCTCCGCCGGAATGTCCTCCTAAGAGGCCGGAGACTTCCACCTCATAGCGCACGCCCGTAAGCTCCTGTTTTTCATCGGGAAACGGCAGTTCACTCTGGCACCGCCAGCACAGCTGGTCAGGAAAATGCCTTCGTCCTCGGAATCCAGATTGATCGTGCGATGACCCTGTAACATAGACAGGTCAATCTCTCTGGCTCCGTCCATACCGACTTCCTCATCCACCGTAATGATGACTTCCAGACAGGGATGCCTGATGTCCTCGGAATCCAATAATGCCAGTGCATAAGCCACAGCAATACCATCATCGCCGCCGAGGCTGGTATTCTCCGCATAGACGCTGTCTCCGTCGATTCCTACCTTCAGTCCTTCCGTCTTCATATCCATGGTGCAATCCGGTGTCTGCACCGCTACCATGTCCATATGTCCCCTGCAGGATCACCACCGGTTCATTCTCGTATCCGGGGTTGCCTCCTTGACCATAATGACATTTTTCATAGCATCCTGTATATAGAAAAGCTTATGTGCTTTCGCAAAGTCCACCAGGAAATCGCTGATCTGCTCCCATTGCCGGAGCGTGAGGGATCTTCGTGATCTCTTCAAAATAGTAAAATACTTTCTTCGGTTCTAAGTTCGATAAAACACCCATTTTCATTTCCTCGTTTCTGCGCTTTTATAGAGAACAAAGTGCACTTTCAGTATAAGTATTTGTCATTTTTCTGTCAAGGAAACAATCCGAAGCATTCGCAGAACGCAGTTGCATGGCGCATCTGAATAGTTATGCATAATAATATTTTTTCTCTTGGCGATCAGGAATCCTATTATTATGCAAACAGTGCCAGGAACTCTGCCAGTACGATGGACAGCCATACCGGTTATGCCGATCAGTTTCGGCAGGATCAGCACGATGACGATCTGGAACACAAGGTACGCAGGAAAGAGATTGCTGCGGATACGGCTCCGTTGTTCAGGGCTGTGAAGAAGGAGGAACCCCCACGTTCATGCCGCGGACCATGAAAGCAATGGCATAGATCCGAAATCCCAGGTGGTCATCTCAATAACTCCTGATCGTAGTTTGCGAAGATTTTTACTAACGGTCGGCCAGAATCTGAGAAGCGGTCAACAGAATCACACCACAGGCTGAGATAATGACCAGACTTTTCGGCAAAGATTTTTCAGTTCCGCATGATTGCCCGCACCGTATGGAAGCTGACGATAGGAGCAGATCCCAGGAATATCAGATACAAGGTCATGAAAATAATGTCTACGTACATGATGATGCCGTAAGCCGCCACAACACCATTCTCGCCTGCTGCTTCCATCAGCTGGAAGTTATACAGGATGCTAACGATAGAGGTAGAGATATTTGTCACCAGCTCAGAAGATCCGTTGGTCACAGTCTGCCAGATGACTTTCCATGCCACTTTGTCTTCCCTAACTGCAGTAAGCTGCCGTTCTCTCTGAAAAATAGATTACAGGGATGATTCCGCCGACGAGCTGTCCCGCTGCGTGGTAGCCAGTGCTGCTCACCAGTCCAAAGGAAATACCACGATCAACACATAATCTAACACCGCATTGGTCAGTCCTGCGATCACATTTACTTTTAAACTCCAAAGCCGGCTTCTCGCTGCGATAAAAAGCTCTGGAACAAATACTGCATAACAAATGCCGGGAGGACAAAAACAAGATTCTGGAATAAGCGTACGTAGTCCGCTTCCAGTTCCCCGTCAGGCCCCCAGCGCCAGTGCGATCCGTGGTGCCAGTGCAAACAGATGAATCCCACTACTGATTGACACCGCCAGTGTCATACATATACGATCAGCGAAAAAATATTCGTTAGCCAGTTCCTTTTTTCCCTCTTCTCCCAGCGTCATGGGGCACGGCGCTTCCTCTGGTACCTGCCATGAATCCAAGGTTCCTACACCCATCGCACCGGCATCACCAGATTCAGGGCGGCGAAGGCGTCTTTCCCACATAGTTGGATACAAAAAAAGCCATCGACGAGGACAGCACCGAAGTACATAACAACATTAAAATGGATTTGTGCTACAAAACGCAGCAGCCGTTTATAACTAAAAATGATCAGATAACTGTATTTTCATAATAACCTCATGCCTTTACTATTACCTGCATGCCTTCCGGCACTTTCTCAACAGATACTTCTGCGCAATATGCAGGCATCATTTTCGTGTCATCCTCGGAGGTTCCTGCGATCACGCAGGATCACTGTCTTATCAGTTCCTCTATTTCTTCCCGGATAGTCGCAGATCTCCCTGGGTAAACGCTTCTTTTTCCTGTTCCTGGATACAATACAGAATCCAGAAAGCCGTCTCCGACAGATTACAGTTTTTGCATAGACCCGGTACAGGTCATCCATCTCTTTGATCAGCTGATTGTACAATGTAATCTGCGCAAAAAGATTTTCTGCTTTCCTCTTCCATATCGCTTTCCTCCTGTAACTACATTGTTGCATCTGTTTGTTTTTATCCGAAATCGGATTAAACGACATTATAATCCGAAATCGGATTATTGTCAACCCATAAAAAATACGCAACACTGACACTTCCCATTGTATCCTTCTGCGTATCGTTATATAATAGCCTTGGCATCAGTTCCGGGAGGAGTGCGGTTCGCCCGTATCGCCAGTGTCTTAGGTTCACCTTATTGAATATCCCGTAGAACACTCGCGGCTGATGCTATTCTGATTCTGTCTTTTCAAAGTATAGTTTTATTTTCCCCCAACACACTAAATTTTATCCGGCACTTTTTCATAAAGCAGAAGAAGGAGGCTTTTTGGATCACCTTCCCGGATTTCCGAATGTATGACACAGGGGAAAATATGCAGGATGCCTACGAAATGGCATGGGATGCACTTGGTCTTGCCGTAGTCTCCCGTATAGAGAACAGAGAAGTTCTTCCTCCGGTCACAGAACCTACGCTGTTACTTTAGATCCTGAGCGGCCTTCTGTGTGGTTGTTCCCTTTTTGGACCCTCATAGCATACCAGAAAAAAGCATAACTCCAAAGCCATCAAAAACTCTTCCATTCCTGAATGGCTGAATGAAGCTGCTACAGACATGAATGTAAATTTTTCACAGGTATTGCAGGATGCTCTGATTCAGAAATTGAACTCGTAAGGCGTGTTGCATTTTTAGCAAAAATGCTTTTGATTCGAAATAATGAAAAGTGCGGGAATGCCGATAAATATTGGCTTTCGCACTTTCAACGAAATTTCAAATAAGCAGATAACGGAATCGAACCCGCCTTTCCAGCTTGGGAAGCTAGCGTTCTACCGATGAACCATATCTGCAAAAGGAACATAAAATATTATACTCCATGTTCCTTTATTTTGCCAGTCCTAATTTTTACATTTTTACCATTTTACTTATTTGCTTATCTCTTTTACCATCCAAGACTCCCAACCACTTCAGAGCGTTCCAAAGCTGCCCTTATCCACGCCAGTCCGTGTAGATATAATCTGCTGTTTCCAACACCTGTTTACTGGAATTACCCATAGCAGCTGGTGGCTACTTAACATCGGCAGGTCGTTATTGCTGTCTCCGATGGCCACAGTGTCTCCATGGGATCTTCAACAGTCCGTAATGTAACGGATTGCTGTTGTTGCCTTGGTCTCCTTTGGGAACAATCTCATCCAAAACTTGTTCTCTGTCAATAAAATCCAGTATTTCCGACAGGTCATTTTTTCATTCCATCCATTCCGCCGGAGTCTCTGCATAGGCATATAATTTATCATAGTTTTGCCTGGTGCATTGGCATAGCGATCGTATTTTCGATTCAATCTCATTCCATATGGCGGAAAGTTTCGGTAAATACTTCTTCTCCTCTGGGGAGATAGTCTTCCCCTGCCTTCCAGAACCGCATCCACATGATATTTTTTTCATTGTTATCAGAATTGGGCTTTGACTCCTCCATGGAAATGTCTTGCATCAGCTAAGCTTTCATGGAAATTCAATCTCCGTTCCGCAGCCCAATAACAATCCGTCGAATTCCACCTGTCCGGTAAGATGCCTTCCTCACCGTTTCGTACGCCCGGTGTTGATCATGCAGATATGACCGTTGGTTTCTGGCGATGCGGATGGCTTCTTTCGTGCTCTCTGACATCAGTTCACTCTCTGCATATTAAGGTTCCGTCAATATCAAAAATATTATCTTCATCTCAGATTCTTGGCTCCTCTACCAGATCCAGATCGGATTTCTGTACCTTCAGATTCGCTATCTTTCTCTGTACTGCTTGCTTCTTGCGCCTCTGTAGCCCTTTGCAAGCTTTAACTCTATTGTGTTTCTTCTTGGCATTTTAAGCCACCTTTAATTCTTGCCATGTCTTATTTCCTCCTCGCCTGAATTATAAATAAGGTAAAATCTTCTTCATATTCTTAACATTAGTTGCATCCGTAATTGCAGGCTTTTCTCAGATTACGTTTTCTCTTGGTAGATTTCTTTGTTAAGATATGGCTCTTGTAAGCTTTATTTCTCTTTTAACTTACCGGTTCCTGTTGCTTTAAAGCGTTTTAGCTGCTGCTCTGCTTGTCTTCATTTTGGGCATAACGAGTTCCTCCTAAACTTTACTTAATCTATCGTGCGGGATCCCGGCACTTTTTAACTGTACGAATTAACGCTTCTCAGTTAAAAAACATAGTCATGCTTCTGCCTTCTACCTTGGGGAGCTTTTTCCACTACCGCAATATCGGACAGGCTCTGTGCAATATCATCCAAAGATATGCTTGCTGTTGTTCATGTGTGCCATCTCTCTGCCGCGGAATCTCAGGGTGATCTTCACTCTGTCTCCCTTGGTCAGGAACTTTCTGGCTGCACCGATCTTGGTATTCAGATCGTTGGTGTCGATATTGGGGAAAGTCTGATCTCCTTGATATCGATGACCTTCTGCTTCTTCTTTGCTTCCTTCTCTTTTCTCACCTTCTCGTATTTGTACTTACCGTAATCCACGATCTTACAAACAGGAGGCTTTGCCGTAGGAGCAATCTTCACCAGGTCGAGTCCGGCTTCCTCTGCCATCTTCAGAGCATCTCTGGAAGAAACGATTCCGAGCTGTTCTCCGTCTTCTCCAATCAGTCGTACTTCTTTGTCTCTGATCTGTTCATTAATCATTAAATCGCTAATGGTTGTGTACCTCCATAAGAAAATGTATTAAACAATAAAAAAAAAGCAGATAGCATAACTATCCACCTGTTCCCTTCACGGACTGCCATCATTCAAACAAATTCCAAACGAGTTCGCTGTCTATGAAAAATCTGAACGCTTACTAGCCTGCGCCGTAAGGTGAGAGTGGATACTCTGCTTGTTGTGCCGTGTTCTTCACACGCTTAAATAGAATACCACGGAGTTTTCCCAATGTCAACCCCGTTTTACAATAATATTATATTTTTTCAGATTACTGTATTCTATGTACCGGCGGTCTCCCGCCGAATCCGATCACTTGCTCTATTATCCGCAGTTTCGGAACATTTGTCAAGCCGGAATACTGATTTTCTTTTCCGTGATTTACTTTTCCGAAAAAAGTAGCACAGGCAGGTCTCTGCAGTCGCTGGCTCCGCAGCCCTTGATGTCCACATGCTCCGCCACACACTTATAATTACTATTATAAATGCACTTTACCGCCTCACAGTCGATACTGATGGTATGGCTTGGATGAGACAGCGAATTACTGAAAGACTCTCTTCCCTCTCTCTTCTGCGCAAAGCTCTCGCAGCAGGTGCCGTCACAATCACAGGCATGCTTACCTCCCACCATGATGTCTCCCTTGCTGCACAGACAGTCCTTGTTATAGGTACAATTTTCCACAACACATTTTAAATCTGCCACGTTTCCCTCGCCTTCTGCCGCTCTCTGCGGCTTCTCGTCTTCTTTTTTGATTTTAAAATTTTAAAAGAGGACACGCGGCAAAAGAGCCGATGCAGTCCCGCCACGCGTCATGGATAGTCTGTGCAGATTTGAAAAACTTATGCCTTCTACTGGATTTTTATGGAATGTGTGCTATATTTTCATTGTTAGTTTTGACTAACTATTTGTTTTTATTCATACACTTAATAATTAAAAAGTTGTAACTATTCAGCCCCTTCACAAAAACCGCTCTTTCAGAGTTTCTGAATCGTTACAAAATATTTTTAACAGGAGGATTTCAATGACATCCGAAGAATATAAAGCACTCTCCGTCAAAAGAATTCACCGAGGCCGCCAAAGTCTACGACAGCGGTCACTCCGGCATTTATGAAATGTGTAAAGATGATTATCCTTATCTTTTGGAAGAACTGGAAAAAGAGCCCTTTGACTCTGTTCTGGACTGTGGCTGCGGCACCGGTCCCGTGATCGAACTGTTACATGAAAAATATCCCGACAAACATTACACTGGACTGGATCTGACCCCGGAAATGATCCGCGTAGCCCAGGCCAAGAACCTGTCGAATACCAACTTCGTCGTGGGAGACTGCGAGAACATTCCATTCCCTGAGGACACCTTCGATGCGATCATCTCTTCCAACAGCTTCCATCACTATCCGAATCCTCAGGACTTTTTCAATAACGCCTACAGGGTTCTGAAAAAGAACGGCCGTCTGATCCTGCGGGACTACACCACGAAATCCAAAGTGCTTCTGTGGCTGTGCAATCATATCGAGATGCCGTTAGCCCATCTGTGCGGTCACGGAGATGTCAGACTGTATTCCGGTGCCGAATTAAAAAGTTTGCGGAAACTGCCGGTTTTGAAGTGATTTCTTTCGAGGCACAGGCAAAAATGCGTGCCCATCTCGTTGCTCGTAAAAATTAATATCGAAATACTGTTTCTTGTCATACCATTAAAAAAAATCGCCGTCTCCCTTTTTTATTTTTATAAGGAAACGGCGATTTTCATATTTTCCTACTTGATTTTATCCGGCAATCAGCTTACTTGCTCAGCTTCTTGGTTGCGATCTCATCCTTTAACATAGCCAGGAATTCGTCTCTGGATACCGTAGTGGTGTTCTGCTGTCCGTGCAGACGATAGCTTACGGTGCCGTCCTGTGCTTCCTGTTTTCCTAAGATGATCAGGTAAGGGATTTCTTCACCTGTGCTTCTCTTACACGATAACCCAGCTTCTCTGCTCTCTCATCGATGTCCGCTCTGATGTTATTGTCCAGCAGATAACCGTACAGATCATGGGCATAAGCATTCAGCTCTTCGTCATCGTTCTTGACCGGCAGGATCATAGCCTGTACGGGAGCCAGCCACAGAGGCAGGTTGCCCTTGGTCTCCTCCAGGATATAAGCCATGAATCTGTCCAGAGATCCCAGGATTGCTCTGTGCAGAACCACGGGAGTCTTCTTCTGACCGTCCTTGTCCACATAGGTCAGGTTGAATTTTGCAGGCAGGCAGAAATCCAGCTGACAGGTAGACAGGGTGTACTCATTACCTACAGCGGGCTTTACGTTTACATCCAGCTTCGGTCCGTAGAATGCAGCTTCACCGATCTCCTCTCGGTGTACTCGATGCCCAGATCATTCAGAACCCTCACCGATACGGATAGGCAGATCCTTGTAGGAGTGCTTGTGTTAGCGTAGATCATCATGTGGTGAGGGCAGTTCATGGGACGCAGTACGAAGGACTCTCCTTCCACTTCCATGGGAGGGAACATGTTCTCCTTGTAATGATCCCAGTGACCGGATGTCTTATAAAGGTTCACAGTACCGACACAGGTGTCATAACATGCAGATAGCCCAGTCTTCTCTCTTTATCCTTGATGTAGTTCTCAAGTTCCTGCCAGATCGTATAACCCTTTGGAAGGAACATCGGAAGGCCGCGGCCTACCAGATCATCCACCATGAAAAGTTCCATATCCTTGCCGATCTTTCTGTGGTCACGCTCTTTGGCCTCTTCCAGCTCTTTCAGATGTGCTTCCAGTTCCTCTGCGGTAGGGAAGCAGACACCATAGATACGCTGCATTACGTGGTTGCTGGCATCGCCCTTCCAATATACTCCGGAATGTTTTACCAGTTTGAAGTTCTTGCACAGCTTGGTGTTGTCTACGTGAGGTCCACGGCACAGATCGGTGAAATCACCCTGATCGTATACAGTGATGTTGCCGTCTTCCAGATTGCTGATCAGGTCCAGCTTGTACATATCATCCTTGAACATTTCCATGGCTTCTGCCTTGGAAACTTCTCTTCTGTAGATCTTCTTGCCTTCCTTACAGATCTTCTTCATCTCTTTTTTTCGATGGCAGCGATCACTTCATCGTTGACCACATCGTTGCCAAGATCGATATCATAATAGAATCCTTCCTTTACCACAGGTCCTACCCAGAATTTTGCATGAGGATACAGATGCTTTGACAGCCTGTGCCATGACATGGGCACAGGAATGATTCAGAGTTGTCAGTCTTTCGTCTTCCTTAAAATTTACCATTTTCGTTCTCCTTTTTGTTGTTTTCTAAACTATTCAGCACCTTCATTCGCAAAATCGCATCTGCGATGCTACTCTGAATAGTCGCAACATAAAAGTCCCTTGCAACAATCTGCAAGGGACGTATCACACGCGGTTCCACCCTGATTGCAATTATCTAAAGATAACTGCCACTCATTTGCTCGTAACGGAGCTGCCGGGCTGTATTAAAGCCACTCCTGAGACGGTCTTCGTCCGCATCCGGCAAAACCGCTCACAGCGCCTGTCTCCGACAGGGCGGTTCTCTCTGGTGCCTTCACTGCTTCCTACTCTTCTCTTCAACGTTTTCTGATCTTAAATAATCATAAATTTCTGTTGCTTTAGGACTTATGTTGATATCATAGACCTTTTCACACGGATTGTAAAGAGGTATTTATATAGCTTTCCACATTTTCTCTGGACATATCTAAAGCTACTGCCAGTTCTCCGTAGAGATGATCCTCTGCAATTCTGAAATACCTGGCATCTACCGCAGTCTCCTTGCGTCCCGCCTCTTCTCTGGCCCGCTTGCGCAGGTAGATGGTCTTGATAATCCGGATCAGCTCCTGGCAGTTGCAGGCCTTCAGACAATTCTTATATTCCTGCTCCAGCAGTTTGTCATTGGCAATGGTGATCAGCGGGATCTCCGGAATCTGTCGGATCAGACTCTCCGCTTCCTCGTGCGCAAGCACCTTACGCATGGAGCCTTCTGCCGTATCCACCGGAATATATACCGTACTGGAAGACAGATACAGAGGTTTTAAAATATAATACTCTCTCTTCTTATCCACTCCCGCAATGTCTAATGTCGTGATCTCTTCCACCACACAGACTCCCTTACTGCCACATACTACACGTTCGCCCTTCTGAAACACCTTGACCTTCCTTTCCTCTGCCCATTGCAGAAAATTGAAAACACCACCTGATCGTAAATATCAATTCCCCCTAGAGAAAGCCTTCAGGGCAGAACCCACGATGTGTTTCTTCGTTGCATGATTATTGCCAACGAGGTATGACGCCCAAGCTGATTAATTCATTGAAAAAACCTGCTGTCAGACTGGAAGTAAACTTTCAATTTTGAAACAGTCCGGTGAAATAGCCGTCTACCTTCCAGTGGATGGATTGCTATACAGAAAAACAGAGAATTTCGCCATGAATTACTATGATTTAACAGAAATCCAATATTTTTCTCTAAAATTATTCGATTTCAAGCAATTTTTAAAGATCGGTGGAATTTACCTGTGCACTGGAATTTAAAATTTCAAGTCAGCTTTCTGATTATTTTCGTGAATATTGCTCATAAGAAATCGGTCAGGTGTTGTGCATTATTTCTGATAGGCGATGCGTGGATCTCCGTTTTTCAGGTAAATAATGCCTCTGCGTTCGAAGCTGTTCTTCTCTAATAAGTGCTGCATGGTGTGATTGTCAAAATGGGTATCCGCACGCAGGTAAGGTACTTTCTTCTCACAGAAGGCAACACATTTTGCAAACAGTCCCTTCACTTCTCCGTCTCCTGCCAGGCGATGGATCGTGCCTCAAGGTGTCTCCTCCCTCCAGCTGCCGTCCTCGATATGCAGTGGGAACCGATTTCGCCTCTTCCAAGAGGATCTTACGCCCTGCAATCTTCCAAGGCGCATCCGTATTGAATTTTCACCTTGAAATCGGTTGGTACCTAACATCAGGATCAGCAGGTTCAACGGCTCGCATGTTCAACAGGGCATGCAATACCGGCAGTAGATTCACGGAATCCATGTCCGATCATCATACACAGGGGTTCTGCCCAGCTTAAGCCTTCCTCAATGACCAGGTACTCCGCTCCCAATGCCTTCTGTAACAGGCAGGTCAGCGTTCCTCTTCATTATATCTGCCGTGGTCGGCGCTCTCCGACGGATCGGTGCAAAGCCCGTGGTATTGGAATCTCCGATGCACAAAATATGTTTTCACTGTTTAACTCTCCGTTTTCTATTTCAGTCTGTAACCATCCAGGATCAATACGTCAGGCTTCAATATTGGAAAAATACAATAACATCATCCCCTGGCATTCCACATACATGCCCTCCAGTTTCCAGGTTCACATCATCACATTGTGATCGTCGAAATATTTGGTCAGGTTCATGATCCATATAGGAATTATCTCCATACCAGGATCCCTGTGACCCTTTTCCCACCAATAAGCCAGGAACCCCAGACCTTCGGTTTTCGTTTGACATATTCACGTATTGCTTCTGCTATGATCGTTTGATTTTTTTCTCCTTCTACTGTTCCTTTGTTCATATTTGCTGCTATAACTTTATTGTATATAAGCTCACAATTCGTGCTATCGCACTCCTACATGAGCCCAGAAAACAAATGTCTGCTTGCAGCCACTTGTTTTCCTTGAGGCTCATTATATCATAAAAAGACGAACCCTGGCACCGCCAAAGTCCGCCCTTCATTTCTTCTCTTATTCCTCATTCAACTTAGCTGTATAACTCTGATAATTCCCGTTTCTCTTTTCATTTTGGAAAAGTAAAAAATTTATCTCTTAAGTTAGTGTCATTTTAGAATCAAAACAGACTCTTAATAGTTCAAAATAAAAGGAAATCGGGTTCATCAAGCAAATCAGGTTCATGAAATGTGTGACAAGGATGAAAACTGTTTTCAGCTATATTTTCTGGTACCTGTGTTCCGCAAGTGCGGTACCACTGATATAGAAATAAATATCTTTCATGGATATAACAGAGCAATGCGATCCAGGAATCTGGTATACGACATTCCCAATACCACCCACTATTAATATTGCCTGAAACAATATTTTCTCCAATTTCCTTGTAGCGTTTCCTGAATCTTTTCAACTGTCCCACACGAAAGTCTTTCCCATGAGCTAACATACATAGCACAACTGCTGTCAATGCAGCAAACAACAGTCCTGTTTTTCGGGATCTGACGAACCAGCTTCGGCATAATTATTCAACTCCATTGTTATATATGAAATGCTTTCACGTTTGATGTGCCA
>VOFH01002410.1_pt1 | contig 15866 bp, 20 predicted proteins | sample 5384091 | NCBI WGS metagenome assembly VOFH01 (sample SAMN12384727, study PRJNA508395) | human gut metagenome | isolation source: healthy gut G | host: Homo sapiens
GAGGACAAACTGTTCCGGCAGTCGCTCATCCCCAGCACACTCAACGTCGGCTGTGGAGACGGCAAGTCGCTTTCCCGCCTCAAGAATCAGCTCTTCCAGTCTGTTACAGGCTGGCAGGCCCCTTTCTCGTCAGACCTCCACGCACAAATTGTTAAACGTGTTGCCCATCAGCACGCTGTTTGAACCGGAGCTGACAAAGAGGTCGATAGCGGTGAATTTGACACGCTGCAGCTCCAGTAGTTTCCAGAACCTCGTCTTCCTGTAATTCTCCCGCTTCAATATCCTGCTCATACCAAGGCCAGAGGAGGACCTGGCCCAGTCTGCCGGGCGCCACACCAGAGGCAACTTCTTCGTGCTGCAGGCCCAAATGAGTAAAATAGGTCAGTTGCAGGGCTTCCCTGAAAGGTTCTCGGCGGTTTATGCGCGACCCAGCGGCAGATGTCTGCAATCTGCTGGTATTCTGCCTTCTGCTGCTCTGATTCTGTCAAAGGAATCCTGCGCTCCGCCTCTTTGGCATATTTTCAATCCATTTACCGATACCTCTCGTCAGAATCGCAACGGATTCGTAGTAGTAGAGGGCGATCCATGCCGGTCAGGCCGTCTCCGTCGGCATTGCCTGCAACCTCTTTCGCTCGCTCCTCGCAGAAAGCAATGATGCCGTCCAGGCCGTACTGGAGCGGATAATAGCTGACCACATCCCGTCCTACAGGAACCGTATAGGCAGAATCCGCTCTGGACGTCAATGTTCGTTTCAGATTGTTTTTGACAGCAAATTCCGGCACCCATTTGCTGTGACGCTTCGCCGATTTCTTCCACTGTCTTGCCCGACCAAAACTCTGTAATCTTGTTGAGCACTGGCGCTTCCTTTGCCCGCAGGCCGAACTTTCCGGCCAGGAAATGATGCCGGCTGGTCTTCCGTCACGTTGCCGCCGCCCATGCCGATCTTCGCTTTGGCGTCCACCGCGTTGCTGGCCATGGCGTCCTCTTTATATTTGCCATAAAGCTCACTGCTCTTTGATACGAAAAGGATTGAATCAGCCACGGCATGGGAAAGGTTCCCCGCAGATAACCCGTCTTGGCTCCCACCAGCAGTTCGCCAGGATAGATGACCGGGGTATCGTGCTCAAAGGCACAGGCCAGGGCCTTGGCCCGCCGCACGAGAGGAGTTCCCCCTCCTCCTCGTTGAATTTTCTTGTATACCAGTACGTCCATTCCATGGAAGTGGAGGCCATGGAGTGATAATACATATCCATCAGTTTTACCGCTCTTTCCGTCGGCGTATAGTCATCTTTCCTCATATTCCCCTCCTAATATCTTTTCTTCTTTAAAATAACGATTCCGACTGCCAGGGCTGCCGCCAACAGCAGCGCATATATGATGAACGCCAGAGTATAACTGCCGTTGATGTCGTAAATCAAACCGGAAAGCGGCGGTGCCACTGCCGGTCCCAGAAAGATGAAAAAACGTGACCAGCCCGTAAATGCTGGCGTAATCTTTCGGACCAAAGGTGAAGATCGTGATCATCGGACAAAGTACAAAGGTCGCAGCCAGAGTACAGCCGAATACGACGACCGAAAGGTAGACGATTGCCTGGTTTTGGCAAGCTCCATCAGCAATATTCCAATTATGGATACTATTACCATTATAACATAATTTTTTCTCGTTCCAAGGTGATCGTCGAGAAATCCAAAGAGCACCTTGCAGAGCGCCATAGACAGGCTAATCAGGCTGACAAATACTGCAGCCTTTCCCGGACTGTAGCCGATATCTGTAAAATAGGCCTGCGCCTGCGAAAAGATACCCCTGGCGGCTGGCGCTCAAAGCGAAGGCGATAAACACACACCCCACAGTGCTGGAGTTTTCAGAGCTTCACTGCGCATGATGCCCCTCTGGTTCTGCATAGCTGACCTCCTCACCCTCTTCTGCCGCCAGTTCAGATCCAAGCGCTCTCATCCCGATATCTTCCGGTTTATATCTGTACAAAAAAGATCATTGGCAGCAGGCATAAAATGGAGAAAAGTCCCAGCCAACGGTATGCCGCCTGATATCCAAGGGCTACGATCAGCTTGCTGGCGATGGGGTTGAACAGCATGCTGCCGACTCCCGAGCCGGTGGATGCGATGCCTATGGCGGTTCCCTTGCTCATGTGGAACCAGTTGTTCATAATCACGCTGACCGCAATCATGCCGGACAACGTCGAGCCGATGCCGATACCCAGTCCCAGGACATAAAATAAAGTGATACTCTTGGCCCAGGACAGACAGATCCAGCCAAGAGCCATGAATACCGCTCCGCCCAGGGTGACGATTCGCGGGCTGAACTTGGTATAAATCTTGCCGACGAAGGGGCTGAGCGCCATGGAGGATACGGAAACAAACGTGATGTATAGGGAAAACTGTCCCCGGGTTACGCCAAGGGCTTCTGTCACTGGTTTCAAAAACTGGCTTGCTGAATTAATCACGATGCCTGTGCCGCCCATGAGCATCAGAAGACTTGCGCCGCAGAGCAGCCAGCCATAGAATATTTTTTTATTCTTCATAACGTTTCCTATCTTTATTAGCACATAATGTCTGGCATCGCTCTATTGGCAATGCCAGACACTGTTCGTTCTTACTATAATTTTTTCGTCTATTCTCTAAGCGACGTGTTGATCCTGCTGTACCATCGGGAATTTATTCTTATCCCTCGCACTGAATGCAGCAATGGTCACGCCTGATACCACATAGGCCGCAAAGAGTCCCATGTCAGCATTGAAGCCAAAGATGCCTAAGCCCGCCAGGAAGCAGATGATTCCCACGATAGCGCCAGTAATCATGCCGGCATAACAGCCTTTTTGGCGTTGCTCCTTTAGACAGCACTGCACAGTATAGAGGAATGATCACACTGCCCATATACGGATAGTTAAATAGAATGATTGCGTCCAAAATATTTGTCAGCTTAAAGGTGATCAGTACGCCCAGAATGCTGGCGATGATAATAGTCCACGTTGCAATGCTTTTTGCTGTGCGGAAGATCTTCAAGCTTTGAATCTGGGTGAAGCACCTTGTTGTACAAGTCCTTTGAAAAGGATGCCCCCATGCTCAGCAGCAGGCAGTTACCTGATGACATTGCCGCTGCCAGAACTGCCGTGATGACGATGGCTCCCATGACCGGTCCCAGGATTTCGCCTACGGTATAAGCGAAGATACCGTCACTGCCAACGTTCGGGAACAGAATACGACCTGCGGCTCCCACAGTAGAAGCCAGGGTGCCGATGACGATGGTGATGATGCCTCCCCAGACACAGCCCCATTTTGCGGTCTGCCAGTCTTTTGACGACTGGTATCTTAGAAAAAGCATCATAGGATACTGCGATGGATACCAGCATCGGTGAAATCATGTAGATGAACTTGGTAAACATGCCGCTTGGAATAAACGGCGTCACGTAGACTGCTTCAAATGGAGAAACACCTGCTTTGGTCAATGCCACCAAGGCTGTGATTGCAGCTACTGGCACGCCGACCATCATGATGATGACCTGAACGGTATCGCCCACTACGACGGACCACATCCCGCCCATGGAACTGTAGATCAGGATGACACCTGCACATACGACTACGCCTAACCAGAATGGAATGCCGAAGGCAGATAAAATGCTGCCGCACGCAAGAAGCTGTGCTACAAAGATTCCCAGCATGGACGGCACGTTGCTGAACCAAGCCCATGCGCGAACCCGCTTTTGTTGCCATAACGAAGTTCAAAATAATCCATCGGGACGACCGCTTCTGCCGCCCTCATCTTTGCTGCGATGAACAGACCTGAAAAATGCATCCCAGTCCGCATCCCAGCGCATAATACATGCCCGGCCATACGCCAGAGTCCGCGCCTGTAGTGGCGCCTCCGACAACGACACCTGATCCAATTTGTACTGCTGCAATTGTGCAGGCTGTCATCAGTAGTCCTAATTTTCTACCAGCTACCAGATAGTCATTTACTTTTTTTGCTCTTCTTTTTGCCCAGAAACCGATTCCAAGAAGCACTAACAGATAAATTGCAGCTACTACGAGTATGTAATTTTTATGTTCCATTTTCTTCTCCTCTCGTATCATAACAATAACTGCTTCGATTCTCTGTTCTAAAACCTATTTGCAGGCGTTACACTTCGTGCCCTGCAAATACGTCCTTGACCCTCTTTGCTAAACCCGGCACCTGGAAAGTCGGTACTGCACTGATGGCAAAACGGATTGCTTTCGCGAGGGGGATAACAAAGATATTGTCTTCTGCAAGTTTTTCAGCAAGTCCTGCCGAATCTTTTGCCGGTAATGTGATGAAGAACCCTGACTTATAAGGCAGAATATTGAGGCCGACTTCCCCAGCTTCTTTTACAAAGATTGCCGCTCGTTTTTCCAGCATCTCCTTGTACTGCAGTCGTTCTTCATCGATCTGTTTTTTCAGCGCCGGATCCTTGACAATTTCGGCCAGCAGCCGCCGCTCCGCGTGAGCCATTGGACCAGGTCGCTCTGTTGGAGTAGGTATTTACTTGTTCAAACTCATCGGCAACGTGTTTTGCCGAAGTCAGGCATGCCAGCGCCCCTGAACGCATTCCATAAATCAGATAGGATTTTGACATGCTGTAAGCGATGGCGACGAGAATATTCTCCGGCATATCTTCGAAAGCCTTCATAAAGGTCCGCAGCTCGTCGGGATCTCCAGCGTAATCGATGTAAGCCATATCCCAGATGACGATGATTTTTTTACTCGTCTTTGGCGCACTCTTTATAAAAAGTCCATGATCTCCTGCCAGTCTTCGTCGGTCATAGTATAACCGGACGGGTTATGGGCAGGTGTGTTGAAGATGGTCATGATGCTGTCCTGGGTTTCCAGAAGTCTTTTCGCTCTTTCCTTCAAGTCTTTCAGCGTAAAGTTTCCCTTTTCATCGAACATCTGATAGAGTTCCACTTCTTCTCGACCTCCGTTGCAATTTCTCTGTAAGGACCCCAGTGCCATTCCGGAATCAAAATGTTTCGCCTTTCTCAACATAATTGAAAATCATGTGGTGGATGCCGCCCGTTCCTCCCGGTGTCGCTACGGCGGAAGTATAAGTGTTCTTCGGCTGATGTCCCTGAAAGATGCATTCTGTTGCGGCATCGAGGAATTCACGCAGTCCTTCAATAGGCGCGTAATCCATCAGTTCATTTCCCGGCAGATTCCGATAAATCTTCTCCACGCCTTTCAGCGTCAGAAAATCACCGTTATCGTCTTTCAGGACACCCAAAGTAGCGTCCACTACATTTTCTTTTCCATATTTAGCAATTGCCACCTTCCCCTTACCTGCTGAACTGAAGCTGGCGTCCGGTTTGCCTTTGCCGGTTGCATGAGAAGCGGTCATAGTTTTTTACTGCCATTTTTCACCCTCCTAATCGGTGTATTTTACGATCAAAGCATCTACTGCACAGACGCCTTCACCCTCTGGATATACGAATACCGGGTTCAGATCCATCTCTTTGACTTCATCCTTATGCTTGTATGCGTAGTCTGCAATGTTCACCATCATATCGGTCAGTGCCTCAATATCGCACGGCTTTGATCCGCGATAGCCGGTAAGCATCTTAAAAGATTTCAGCTCCTTGAGCATGGCAAGAGCCTCGGTCTTGTTCAGTGGCGCCGGATAGAGTGCTGCATCTTTGAATACTTCTACAAACACACCGCCCAGTCCGACCAGGAGCATCGGTCCAAACTGCTTATCGTTGGTCACGCCAATGATGATTTCCACGCCTGACGGCGCCATTTCCTGGACTAAAATGCCATCTGTCGAAGCCTTCGGCATGGATTTCGCGACATTGGCATAAATCTCCTTCCTCGCCGCCAGCGCCTCTTCCTCACTCATAATATTGAGTTTTACACCGCCGGCATCGGTCTTATGAAGGATTTCCGAAGAATTGATCTTCATGACTAATGGGTATTTCATCGCTTTCACGGCTTCGGTCAGTTCCTCCTCTGTCCTGGCAATTGCCTGTGCGGGAACTGGAACGCCGTTGGCTTTCATTTCCGCTTTGGAATCGAACTCTGACAGGGCGACGGTCTTTTCTCCGTGAGCGCCAGGAACCGCGCTTGCAAGGGTTCTTTCCCGATAGTCATATTCAGCGAATTTTGCCAGTTTTCGTAAGGCCTGGAAGGAGGTTCCCATGGATGACATCAGTGGAACGCCTGCATCCTCCAGTATCTTTCTCGACTCCCGATAGCGATAGCCCTCCAGCGATGGAATCGCCAGTACCGGTTTCTCCACGCCTCTCGCTTTGGCCTTTGCGATGGCGCCACAGAGGGACGCAGTGGTATCATCGAAGTCCTTTTTGATATTGGTTCCGACGGTGATAGCCCCTACTGCCGGGTCGTCGTTTAATGCCTTCAACAGACCGATGGTCTTTTTCGTCGTCGCGGAATAGAGAGGTGGTCGCATCCAGCGGGTTTTTCGCTTGGGCAAAATCCGGAATGTATTTCTTCATCTCCTGCTTTGTCTCTTCTGAGATTTCTGCCAGTTCCACGCCCATTTCCTCGGCAATATCTGCGCTGAGCGTGCTTTCGCCGCCGGAAAAGCTGATGACTGCGTATTCTTTCTTTGTCGCAAATGTGCCGTCCAGGACGCTGACCGCCTGCGCCAGACACATGAATTCTTCCAAGGTATCCGCCACGATGACGCCATATTTTTCAAAGATACTCATGTAGGACTTGTTGGAGCCTGCCATGCTGCCAGTGTGAGATGCCGCAGAGATAGCGCCTTTGACCGATCTGCCAGACTTGAGAATGATAACTGGTTTTCTGATTTCCGCCGCCCTTTTCAGCGACGAGACAAATCTCTCTGCGTCCCTGACGCCCTCTAAGTAAATTGCGACGACAGAAACACTTTCATCCTCTATGACGAACTCCATGAAGTCTTCCAGTGTGACGATATTTCCATTTCCTGAAGAGATGGCATAAGATACGTTGAAAAAGTCGGTGTTCAAAATCTCTGCCGAAATGAATCCGCTCTGGGCGATAATGGCGATGCCGTGAGAATCGTCGTCCAGATCCCAGAAGGTGTGACCGCCCCACATGTTGACTTTATCCACATTGTTGAGCATGCCGAAACAGTTGGGACCCAGAACACAGATGTCGTGCCGTCTTGCGATTTCCTTCAGTTCTTCTTCCATCTGCTTTCCTTCGTCGGTGCCTTCTTCTGAAAATCCGCTGGCGAAGACGACGGCTGCGCCGACACCGCATCTGCCTGCTTCTTCTACTAAGGCGTTAACCGTTTTGGCGGGGGTACAGAGTACGACACAGTCCACCACTTCAGGAAGATCTGAAATAGAAGGATAGCACTTCTTTCCAAACAGTTCCTCTCTCTTCGGATGGACAAAATAGGCCTGATCCGCATTGCGGCTTCCCAAAGCACCCTTTTTGCCCCGCTGCCAAAGCCCGGTTTATCACTGACCCCGACAACGGCGATGCTCTTTGGCTTGATTAGCTTTTCTAAATTCATTTTACTTCCTCCGTCAATGCCTTCGCTTACAGGCTGTGATAGCCTTCCATAAAGGCTGCTTCATTTGCTGCCGTAAATTTGCCTTTTCCTTTTTCTTCGAAGATTTTTTCAGAGCTTCTTTTGCCTTTTCTTCTTCAAATAAACCGCACTTTTTAATCATGGCGCCGATGGCGACGATATTCGCCGCTTTTGGGTTATTCACTTTGAGAGCCAATGTCATGCACGGAATTCTGACAGAATCATATTTTTCATCGATTTCCACATCGTCTGCCACGTTGTCGCTGTTCATGATGACAAGACCGCCTTCTTTCATGTATTTCATATATTCCAGGGACGGCTGGTTCATGGCCACGAGAATATCCATGTCTTCCATATCCGGACCGCCCAGAGGGCCGTCAGAGTATTTTACAACGCTGTACGCTTTGCCGCCTCGCATGGTTGGGCCATAGGCAGGCATCCAGGTCACATTCATGCCCTCCTGCAGGGCCATTTCAGAAACGATTAATCCAGAAGTGAGAACTCCCTGTCCTCCGAAACCTGCAAATACTATTTCCATACTTATTTCCCTGTCCTTTTTCTCTCAATGTTCCAACCTGATAATATGGAAGAACTTCTTTTTCCATCCAGGCGACGGATTTTTCCAAGTTCATGCCCCAGTTGGTCGGACATGGCGCCAGCACCTCTACCAGTGAATATCCTTCGTTATGCAGCTGGGCTTCGATTGCGTTCTTGACATATTTTTTCAGATTGTTTATTTCCTTTGCACTATGTACTGATCCTCTGGCTACATAAGCCACCTGGTCAAAACCTGCGACGATTTCGGGCACTTTGATTGGGAACCCGGTCACCAGCGGATCTCGGCCTGCTTCACTGGTGGTAGTCTTCTGTCCCGGCATGGTGGTCCAGGACATCTGGCCGCCAGTCATGGCAACGTTGTTGTTGTTGACCACAAATACGGTGATGTTAGTATTTCTATAAGCCGCGTTGAGCGTTTCAGCGAGACCGATGACATAAGCATCGCCGTCGCCCTGATAAGCGATGGACAAGAGATCCGGCCTTGCCACCTTGATACCCGTTGCCGTGCTGGCGCCTCTGCCGTGGGCTGTCTGTATTTTGTCTCCGTTCCAACTGTGGTTCATATTGCAAGAACAGCCTACGCCCAGGGTAATGATTGTTTTATCCTCGTATCCGTTCTCTTCAATTACCTCCGCAATCAGACGATTCAGGAGGCCATGCCCGCATCCTGCACAAAATGAGTTGGGAATGCTCACCATTTTTTTGGTGTTGTTAATACTGCCACTTAGAGCACCTCCTTCATCTGTCCTGCTTTGATTCCTTCAAAGTATTCAATAATTTCTTTTGTCTTTGGGATATTCTGACCTGAGAATAATCCATATACAGGTGCATTTCCGTGCCCTGTCTTCTTTGCTGTCAGGGCTACGTCCTCAATTAACTGTCCCGCGTCGGTGGATTCCACTGATATCAAGCCTTTGATATCCCCTTTTGCTTCTGCAAAGGCCTTTGCCGGGAACGGCCATACGGTGATCGGTCTGATCAGACCCACTTTCTCCCCTTTGCCCTCAGCTGCTCTACAGCATTTCTCGTTGTTCTCGATGGCAATCCAAAAGCGACGAATATGTATTCTGCATCTTCTACCATGTAGCTCTCCCACTGCTGCTCGTTTTCTTCCATGGTCTTGATCTTGTTTCTTACAAAGCCGGGTTTCTCTGGGTTTTCAATTCTCCCATGCGGTCTGTTGGTTCCGTCAAAGGTCCAGCCCAGATCCTCCGTCCGTTCCTTAAATTCAGGGAAAGCGACAGGCTCCATCATCTGCCCCAATGCCGCTTCTGACATGATTTCCACCGGATTTCTATATTTCTCTGCCACATCAAAGGCGTTGTACATCAGGTCAACGGTTTCCTGTATACTGTTTGGCGCATAGACGATGACTCTGTAATCGCCGTTGCCTCCGCCCCTCGTATCTCTCAGATAATCTGTCTGTGCAGAATCCAGCGTCCCCAGTCCTGGACCCCAGCGCTGAACGTTGGCAAAGACTGCCGGATAATTGTTTGCGCACATATAGGCGATACCTTCCTGTTTCAGAGAAAATCCCGGGCCGGAGGAGCTGGTCATAGAGCGCATGCCACAGGCGTAGGAACCGAAGATCATATAGACTGCGGACATTTCATTCTCGGCCTGCAGGAAGGTCCTTCCCAGTTCAGGCATTCTGCTGGACAGATATTCTCCTACTTCTGTCTGCGGTGTAATAGGGTATCCTGCATAAAACTGGCAGCCTGCTCTCAGCGCCGCCTCGGCAATAGCGTGATTGCCTTTCCACATTTTTTCATGTCGTTCACCTCCAACACCTACTCTGCGATTTCAAATACATTGTCCGGACAGACTGTATAACAGATCCCGCACCGAATGCATTTGTCATCATCAACAATAACGTAGTCGTAACCTTCCTTGTTCAGTGAGCCGGAAAGTTGCAGCGCTTTTTTCGGACAAGAGATAATGCAGTAACTGCAGCTCTTGCACCTTTCGACGTTCAAGTTCAATGTCGCCATAGTTTTTTCCTCCCGCAATTTTAAATGTGATGCTTATTTTTCACTGAAATAATGTTATAAAAATTTCAGTTGTTATTAAAATTAGAAATTAATATTTCAACTTCATTCTAAGCTTCGTCAATTCAAATGTCAAGTCAAATTAATTAATTTTCATTATTTTATAAATTTTCTGTTTTATTATATATTCGTTGCAATTGTTATGCTTTTTTGGTGATTTTTTTATTTATAATAATTTTTACGAAAATATTATTTCAATATAAAATACTATTTGCAACTTCATTTTCTTATATTTTATGAGGAAAACATCGTCAAATATGTCTACTTCCGCAAATTATTTACGACTAAAATCGCTATAACTTCCAACCCTGTTGGCGGCAAAAACTGCTTTCGTTTTGTTGCAGCGCTATTGGAAGATTTGTGCAGTAAAAACCGTCATAAATTTCGTATAATGTATAATCGTATAGAAAATGTTTTTCCTCTATTTTCGGGGAATTTGTGCTATATTCATAAATGAACACCTTCCTTTGAAGGTATATTTATAAATGAAAACGAACTAAGAGGTGAAAGAAATGGCGAATGGTAAAAGACTCGTCGTGGAACCCGCATGGTGCAAAGGCTGCGGATACTGCGTCGAGTTCTGTCCAAAAAAAGTACTGGTATTAGAGCATGAAAAATAGTGGTGAAGAGCCCCCGAGGCCTGCATCTGCTGCGGTCTCTGCGAACAGCGCTGTCCTGACTACGCGATCTGGGTAGAAAAGGAGGCGATGTAACATGGCAAACGAACAGAAGAGATTTCAATTGCTGCAGGGCAACGAAGCCTGTGTAGAAGGAGCAATTGCGGCCGGGATGAGGTTTTACGCCGGATATCCGATTACACCTTCTACCGAAATTGCAGAGCGAAGCGCAGTGAGACTTCCCCAGGTAGGCGGCAAATTTATGCAGATGGAAGATGAGATTGCAGGCATCGCTGCTGCCCTCGGTGCATCGGTGGCAGGAATGAAGGCGATGACCGCTACCTCCGGTCCAGGGTTCTCGCTCAAACAGGAAAATATCGGTTATGCGACCATTGCCGAAATTCCTATCGTGATTGTCGACGTCATGCGGTCCGGTCCTTCCACGGGACTTCCAACATCACCTTCACAAGGCGACGTCATGCAGGCAAAGTGGGGCACCCACGGTGACCATCCTGTCATTGCAATCTGTCCTTGTTCCGTTCAAGATACATATAACCAGACGGTCAGAGCCTTTAATCTGGCTGAACGGTTCAGAACACCGGTCATTCTGCTGATGGATGAAATCGTAGGCCACATGAGAGAGGGCTGCGAGCTGATTCCGACAGATGAACTGGAAATTCACAATCGAAACACACAGATGATCAGTTCCATGCCTTATGCCTTCGGCGAAGGTCAATACGTACCACATATGACCTCCTTTGGCAAAGGCAACCTCTACAACATCACAGGGCTGTTCCACGATGCGGCAGGCTTTCCGACCAACGATAACAAGATCGCCGGTGAAGAAGGCTCAAGACTGATGGAGAAAATCAAAGTCTACAAGTACAGCGGCATTTTGGAATTTGAAGAAGAAGAAATGGAAGATGCGGAGATCGGCATCGTCTGCTACGGCGGAACGACCAGAGCCGTCAAAGGTGCCATCGAGATGGCGAGAGAAGAAGGCTACAAAGTGGGCATGTTCCGTCCAGTAACCCTATGGCCTTTCCCAGAGCACGAACTGATAGAACGTGCAAAACAACTGAAAAGACTCATCGTCGTAGAACACAACTACGGTCAGGTCCTGCTCACTGTGGAAGGAATCATCAAAGGCGATACAAAAAGTTGAATTTATCGGAAAAGTCAATGGGACTACCATTTCCCGAAAGAAATCTTCAGAAAAATAGTAGAGGAGGAAGAATAACATGCCAAGCCAATTAGTACAGAACACAATGCGAACAAAGAGACTTCCTCATATCTGGTGTCCTGGATGCGGACATGGCATTTTGATGAGAGATGTCTGCCAGGCAATTGAAAACCTGGGCTTAGAGAGAAAAGGTCAGCATCGTCAGCGGTATCGGCTGCTCATCACGCGCCGCCGGATACATGGATTACAATACGCTGCACACCACTCACGGCAGGCCCATCGCTTTTGCAACCGGCATCAAAATGGCACAGCCAGACATGCACGTCATCGTCATCACTGGTGACGGCGATGCGACTGCCATTGAGGCAATCACCTGATCCACGCAGCCAGAAGAAATATAGATTTAACTGTAGTCGTATTTAACAACAGCATTTACGGTATGACTGGCGGCCAGTATTCTCCGACGACGCCAACAGGCGAGAAGGGAACCACAGCTCCATACGGAAACATCGATGGAGATTTCGATATTCCAAAGCTGGCAGAAGCTGCCGGTGCCACTTACACAGCCAGAGGCGACTGCTATCATGTTCCACAGATGATCAAATTGATCGAAAACGGTATCAAGAACAAAGGCTTTTCAATCATAGAAGGCGTCAGCATCTGTCCGACCTACTATGGCCGTAAAAACAAAGAAAGGCAGCGCAGTGCAGATGATGCACTGGCAGGAGCAGAACTGCATAGACATAAAGAAGGCAGAAAAGATGACGCCAGAAGAATTAGAAAGGCAAAGTCCTCATCGGCGAAATGTCCCGCACAGTTCGCCCTGAATACACAGAACTCTATGACGAAATCATTCGCAAAGCTGGAGGTGCAAAATAATGGCTAAAGAACAACTCAGATTCACAGGTTCTGGTGGGCGGGGGTCATCCTCGGCACCATCATCATCGCAGAGGCCGCATTCCTCGACGGAAAAAGGTCGTTCAATCTCAATCCTACGGACCGGAGGCCAGAGGCGGCATGTGCAAGGCTGAGACCATCATAGATGAAAAGAATATTAATTATACGAAGGTGGAGATTCCTTCCTGCTCTTATCCCTGACACAGATTTCTTTTAACAAGTATTCCAAGAAAATTGGTCCGGACACGGTCATCATCGTAGACGAAGAAATCGACGTACCGCTGAGGCTCCGTGCTAAGCACGAGAGGTTTTGTCCCTGCCGATTCTCTGTTCTGCAAAGGAAGTAATCAAAAATCCTATGGCGGCAAATATCATCGCAGTCGGTGCAGTCAACGAGGCGCTGCAGATTGCATCGGTGAAGTCCTTGGAAGAAGCCGTTCTCAATCACATTCCAAAAGGAACGGAAGAACTCAATATCAAAGCGATGCGCTTGGGCGCAGAGTTGGTAAAAAGCAATCCCGAGAAGAAGACAAAAAAAGGTGAAGAGAAAAAGCCCATGCATAAGTAATTAGAGAGGACGGATTAAATCCGCCCTCTCTTTCTTTGATGCTTATTTTACCTTTTTTCTTTACTTTCTTCGCCTTAACTCTCTGCGCACGCAAGCTTTGTTCCTGCTTCTTGCGTTTTCTTCTGCCATCTGTTCCTGCTCCTCCGCCGTATAATCATCGACGAAGGCTTCAGGATTCATCTTTGCTGCCAGCTTCAGCACGTCCTGACAGTCTTCTGGCGTAAACAGAAACGAGCGAAGGACCGCATCCTTTTCAAAGAGAACTCTTGCATTGGGCCGCTCTTTGATGTAATCAGGCTGAACCGCCGTAATCTGATCCCAAGTCCATCGGTTGGTCGTCGTCATGCCAAAGAGAGAATATTTGATGTCTACGCCTTCCTTCGACACAATGTGTTCCTTGCGATGAAATACTGCCAATATCAAAAGCACCGTCAGCACGATATATAAGTACTGCCCTCTTACAAACTCAAGATATAACAGGACTACGCACGCAGTCAGTATCAGTATCCGTTTATACAGTGAACGGGACTATAGAATGCCTTTATATATCATAACAAGTTACTCCAAGGATTTATAGGTTCCGTTTTTTCCGCCGTTCAGCAAGGTTTTCCATTGCCGTCTCATGAGCCTCTTCAGGCGCTGCGGCCGGATTGCCTTTTTTTTCAGTTTGCCAAAAAGTTGGTAAACGTTCCATCAGCATATAGGATATTGCCGCCCCACCATGCAGTGAGAATAGAGATGATTGGATTCAGTATGTTGGTGAAGCAGAATGGTATGTATGATAAAGTATCCACGCCCAGCATTCTGGAGTGATAAGCGCCGCAGGAGGACCAAGGAATCATCGGCGACCACAGGGTACCGCCGTCTTCCATGGATCTGGAAAGCAGGTTTCTGCCCAGTCCTAAATCGTCGTATTTCTCCTTGTACATGGTAGCCGGTACAATCAGACCCAGATACTGGTCGCACATGGTCGCAATACAGAACATGGCCGTCAGAATCGTCGTGAGCACCATCTGGAACGGCGTATGCACTCTCTTAATGAATTTTCCAAGCAGAGACTCTACTGCGCCAATCTGACTGTAGATGCCGCCGAAGCCGATAGCGATCAAGGCAACGTTAATGGTCCACAGCATAGAATTCATACCGCCTCTGTTGAGAAGAGTATCAGCAAGTTCATTCCCTGTCTCTGCGCTGTATCCGTAATGCACCATGGTGATACAATCACTGAAGGAGGCCCCTTGGAAAACTACTGCAAAGACGCAGCCGATACCTGATACCAGCAGTACGCCTGGAAGGGCAGGCAGCTTCATCACTGCTACCACAATGATTACCAGGATCGGAAGCAGCAACACAGGGTTCATCACCTTGAAGTTTCCTTCAATCGCGTCAGAAAGCTGATTTACCATAGTCGGATCGTATTCGCCAACTTCGCCGAAAATAGCAACCGCCGTGAATCCAAGCAGTGCCAGGATGAACGCAGGAAATGTGGTCATGGTCATGGCTCTTACATGGTCGAACAGTCCTGTCTGCGCTGACGCTGCTGCCAGGTTGGTAGAGTCAGACAAAGGTGAGAATTTGTCGCCTGTGCAAGCGCCGGAAAGAACCGCCCCTGCGATCAGTGCAGGCTGATGCCCATGGTCTCACCAATGGTCATAAAGGCAATACCCAGGGTTGCAGATACCGTATACGCTGATCCCAGGGATAAACCCACGATGGCACAGAGAATGCATACTGCCGGCAGGAAGATAACCGGAGTAAACATCTTCAATCCATAGAATACAAGCGCCGGATCGTTCCACACCACTCAAAAAAGAGCCTACCAGGCAGCCTACAAAGATCAGGATCAAAAGAGCTTCCATGGACTGGGCTGATCGAATCGATGCCTGCCGTAAGCATATTCTTGAACTTCTGTCCGCAGAACTTGCCCACAAAGCAGGCGGTGCAGCTACTAACAATACCGGTATGTGAGGATCCTGTCCCCAGTCTAATAAATAATTGCACATCATCAAACCCAGCAATACGATAATTGGGATACACGCCTCAAACTTATTGGGAAGGCGCGGTTTCTTTGCTTCTGTCATAATCTACCTCCTATCAAAAATAACGCTCGGCGCGAAGTTTTCGCTTCCAATTTTATTGTAATCCAAACGTCCGAGGTCTTTTATATAACTATTTTCATAAACTGGTATTGTCATTACATTTTACAAAATTCTGTTAATTTATCGCACAAGTCTAAAAAGACTTAACAAAATCTATATACTAAATTTAACTTTAATGGTTTATAATAAAGTGAAAAGAAAGGAGATTTTATGGAAGAATTAAGAGCAAAAAAAGGATTTATATGTGATATGGACGGCGTCATCTATTGGGGAGGCTGATTGCTTCCAGGCGTAAAGGAATGTGACTGGCTGTATCGGGGAAAATAAGGAGTTTTTTTTGTTCCTGACCAACAACAGCGGACAGACTTAGAATTGCGGCTGAA
>VOFH01002862.1_pt1 | contig 15861 bp, 20 predicted proteins | sample 5384091 | NCBI WGS metagenome assembly VOFH01 (sample SAMN12384727, study PRJNA508395) | human gut metagenome | isolation source: healthy gut G | host: Homo sapiens
ATTGTTGCATTATGCTTTGTCATTTAAACAATAAAGCGCGCAAGAGCTGTCGCCGTCAGTAAACGTGATATCCGCATCTTCTACGCCAAGGTTTTCAGTTCCTCCGGAAACGATACCGAAAAGCCCGTGGTTTATTTTCCCAGTTTTCATATTAGAAATCACATGGTATTCCCCCATCAAAGACTCCCGCAAAATATCCGGCTGCGTTATTGCCATTTCCAATAGAAATCCATTCCTGACCGCTTAGATCAATATCTGTCTTGAGAGTAAAGACTGTTGACGCAAAATCAGTGCCGTCATTAACCAGCAAGGCCAATCCCGGCAAGCTCTTCCGCCGTTAAAATCTTCATAGCCGGCCTTGATATCATTGGGATCATACCATGAGGTGTCCGCTGTGCCATTCCACGTGTCCGCGGCTTCTTCTGCTGCAAACGCCGTTCCAGGAAGCAGCGGCCGCCATACAAAAGCTGAGAAGCAGGCCCAATAGTTTCCTTTTCATCTTTTCACGTTCCTTTCTAATTTTTAATTCCCAGATACGCAAAAGGCGCATCCTACCCATCATAAGCTGGGCAGAACGCACCTTTTCATCCTGATATTATGATTGTGCTCTGATATCCTTACAAGGGAAAACAGACAGAACTAGTGCTTGCTTGCTTGCTTGCTTGCTTGCTTGTTGCTTGCTTGCTTGCTTGCTTGCTTGCTTGCTTGCTTGCTTGCTTGCTTGCTTGCTTGCTTTGCTTGCTTGTTTGCTTTGCTTAAAATTGTTTGCTATAAGCATGTTCCTTTCATCCATTTTTGTCAAGCCCCTTCCAGATATATCGTTATCTAAATTATATCTGGAAAGATAATTATGTTCAAGCAGAATTTTTACTTTCTCTCAAGGAATTTTGCCTGTTCCTTCCTAGGGCCTCCCCTGATTTAGGCCTCAAGCCAGGCCTTTCCAGTCAGGGCCCGTGCGAGAAGCGCTTTTTGACCGGTAATTTTGTATTTTCTATCTGTCATACAAGCTCAAAGGAAACAATCTCATAACCGTCAATCTGAGGAAGCGCGATTCTTCCATTTTCAACGGGCAGTTTAATTCTTTGGGAACCAATACCGCAGACTTTACCGGATAAGGCAGGTTCAGCTCCAGCGTTACGTCATGAAGCTTAGTGCGTTCCTCAATCACATCTATTTGAATTGATTTTCTTATGGGCGCATAGCTGAGGAGATGGGCGCACACACGATTATGCTGGGGCTGATGCAATAAGCTTACCGTCATAATGGAAGGGCCGTCGTGGCGGACCAATCTTTTGGCAGAAGCAGATCAATGGCGTTGGATATGAGCCGTTTGCACCAGAAAGGGGCATTTTCGCGGTATTGGGTAAACAAGGATGCGCGAACACAATAACGTTTCCATTCCGGACAGCCGCCGCTGTTCGGCGCCCTTTTGCGGAGGGAGTGTACTGGTGGGAACAAAATGCTCGCCTGTCCGGCAGAAATACGGCTCGCGCAGTGTGAGAAGGGGTTTCGCCTTCGGCGGGTATGATACGCTTCTCCCTGAAGATAAATCACATACTCGTTGTTTTCCGCAAGTCCTTTTCGCCATAGGCCCTCTTGGCAAAAAGGAAGCTGGGCCATAAATTTTCTTTTCCCTGGTAGGAAGCGCCAAAGCAGTCCGGATAAGCATTTTCCGAATTGAGTCCTCCTTTGGCGCAGGCGATGATTTTTCCGCCTTTCGCCGCATAGTCGTTCAGCTTTCTTTGATATTCCGGCGTCACTGCCAGGTCGTCGGGAAGAATTACTAAGAATACTGATCCAGCGGCGCCTCCAAATCCACCACGTCAAATTGCAGCGCCAGTTCTTCCAGCAGCTGAACGGCCCCAAAAACACTTTCGGGAATCTGATGCTCGTAGGGTATCGGCTCCGATGTTACCAAGGCCGCCTCCACCAGAGCCTTTGAGGGGCGCGCCCAGGCTTCCCGCTCCTTAAGCTGGTGAAACACCTTTCCAATCAGCTGGTAGGCAGCCGGATTCAAAACCCCATAAGGCTCCAATTGATCGCCGATGGAAACGGCATAGCCGTAGCTAAGCATACGAAAGCACTCAAATTCCAGCGCGGCCTGGTTTTCAGAGAGTGAAAATCGCCCCATTCCGTATGAAATTTTCCTGTCATTCCCATGCAGTCCAATCCAAGAGTTCTGGCATAACGAGGCCGTGACGGGAAAATGCAGGTATCCCCATTCGCCGGAGGGGAAGGCTCTCCAGCTCGAAATGGGTGTATGCGTCCGGCTGGCGCACGGGTGCAAAGGCCCCACATGTCCGGCATTATAAAGATAGTACAGTCAGGATTCTGCTTTCTCACCAACGCGGTCATTTTTTCTTTGAACCGGTCAATAGAGAATTTAGCAAATTTCCGAACCTCATCAGGATTCGAGGCATCGATTCCCCTTCCTTCATTTCGGCCCGGCAGGCCGAGCAGGAGCAGGGACGGATTCCTACAATATCGAAAAAAGATTCCATCAACTCTTTTCCCAGCAGCTGGCACCTCTTCCGTGTGGGCTGCCAAAAATTGCAATATCCGGTGTTAACGCACAACGACTGGCGAAAGCCCGCTTCTGTAAAGGGACTCCCTCGTGAGCGCCTCCTGGCTTTCTGATCAGCCACTCGGGATGGTCTGCGCGGAATGATAATCCCACTGAACCGTGATATATACCGGCGCCTTGATACCGGCATCGTGCAGCGCCCGCACCTGCTCCAGAAGCAAATTGTGGTTTTTCAAATTGGGATGAATTAATTCCGGAAACCGTTTTGATGGATAATATAGCCATCCGTGGTGGCAGCGGGCAAAAAAACAGTAATTGAGGAAAACAGCCGCCTTTCTTGCTGTTTCAGCGAAAGTCCGCAGGTCAAAAATTCGCGGCGATATCAGGAATCGCCTCGGAGGTATGAAAGTCAAATGAATTTGGCGTGGAGCTAAAGTCATAAAACTCGATCCTTTCCCTAATAAAAATATCTATGAGATTTTTTCTATCTCAGCGGTCTAAAGCCTGGCCTTATCGCTGATTAGTTTTTGAGCGCCGGAATCCTGTTTCCTTCCGTGGAAACCGTGAGGCGCCGTTAAAACAGGGCCTATTAAAAAAGAATTCCGCCTGCTTTCTCCTGTCTGCTTTCAGAAGCCCCGGCTTCGACTTGCTTCTAAGCCGCGGGTGCCGTTTGCCTCCGGAAAGCCATGGGCGCTGTTAAAAATAGAATATTGAAAGCCGGCAGAGGCTCTTACCAAGCTGCTGTCAATCCTTCTGTTTGAGAAACGGCGGAATTGCAAATCTTTCTCCCGCACCATTGTCCGTTCCGGCAAGCTTGCCTTAAAAGGCCGGAAAATTTCGTAAAGTTCCATACACAGACAGCCAGAATCACGAAGATCAGACAGCGGTACAGGACTGAAACCTGCCGGGCCGACAGCCGCCGGTGCAGCGTGCTGCCGATCAGCCCGCCGGCAATCCCAGCTCCAGCCATAGCCGGCAAGTATGGCAGCGCTCCGCCAACGGGACTGCCGTTTAGCAGAACCACGGCCAAGCCGCAGAGCTGGGAAAATAAAATAATGTAAAGAGAATTTAAAGCCGCTTTTTTTCTTTCCATGGAAAAAAAATAATGAAGCACCAACAAATTGATCCGGGCCTCCCCAATGCCCAGAAACGAAGAAAGCATCCCCAGGCCCAACCAACCAGACCGCAGGCGCTTTTGCTTTCTATCGACAGCGTCGTCACCTTATGCTCAAATAATGTATAAACCAGCGTCCCAAGGGTGACAAAAATAAAATTCCTGTCTGAACCATTCCCAAAGCATCCGTATCGGAAGCTGTTCCCGCGATTTGAGAGAAAGGAACTGCCCCGCTACGCCTCCTATACCGGCTCCGGCGGCCAGAGGCGTTCCCGCACCACGTCGATCGCCCGATTCCCTTCGAGAAACGTTCTCCCAACGGAAAAAGCGGTCATTGCCAAAACCGTACAGCCGGATAAAAAGCTGGCGCTTTCCACAGGCATAAGGCCCGACAAATCCAAAACCGGCTTGATAATAATGCCCCCGCCAATTCCGCACAGAGAGCCCGCCGTACAGGCAAGAAGGCCAATGAGTATAAAAATTAAAACCACGTTTGATTCCATCCTATCGTATCGGATATCTCCCGGCCTCTGACATACGTATCGTTTGCGCTACCGCCTGAAGCCTGGGCAGGCAGCGTTTGAAAAAGTTCCGGTAGGCTTCGCAAAAGACTGAACGAAGCCTCTCCCTGTTCGGACATCACCCGTGTCCTTCGGCATCCGCCGCCGCAAAAGCGCAGATATTCGCAGCGGCGGCAAGACTCTGCAAGGACTCTCGGCCGCTGGAGAAAATTCAAATTCTCCCTGGCGCTGTCAAATCAGAAAATTCATCCTCGGTCAAATTTCCCAGCCGGTAGGAATCCAGTGTGTGCCAAAAAGTCGCACGGGTAGACCGTTCCGTCGGCCTCAACCGCATACTGAATCCCGCAGACGCCGTTTTGATCGCAGGATTCCATCGGCACTCCCAGCAGGCGCCCGATCAGGTTTTCAAAAACCTGATATAGGGCTGCCAGCCCTACTTCAATCCTCAAACCACAGGTCGAACAGCTGATTTAAAAAGCTGCCGTAGGCTTCCGCGCTCAAAGAATAGTGTTCGGCATCCCACTCCTTCTCAAAAGGGACAGGCATGGGATATACTGCTGATAAAGAAGTCTGTTTTTGATAAAACTCATAGATCCTGCGGATGTTTCTGCTGGTTTCGCGGTTGACCACCGTCAGTATGTTAAAATCCACCTGGTATTTTCTGAAAAGGGAGATCGTATCCATCACCTGGTGAAACGTGCCCCTGCCGTTTGCGTCCACACGGCAGGCGTCGTGAGTTTTGCGTATTCCATCTAAAAGAAACGCCCACCAGAAAATGGTGCTCCGCAAAAATTCCGCCCACCGGCTGTCGAGGGCTAAGCCATTGGTTTGAAACATTACGGATAGAACCCCTGCTCCGATAGTGCTGTTTTTTGCAGTTCCACGGCTTTTTGGTAGAAGGAAAGGCCTCGCAGCCTGGCTCTCCCCCTGATAAATAATAGTGCAGCCCTTTTCCGCTTGGCGCAGCGCCTTCCGCAGTATAATTTCCAGGGTTTCGACCGTCATCCCACAGCTGGCCTGGTTCCGCTTTTGCGTAACATCCTGGTAAAAGCAGTAGGCACATCTCGCGTTGCACTGCCCGGAGGCCGGCTTTCCAGTAACGTCAGTTCCGCATGGTTTTCCTCCGTTCAATTTGCATCAGAGGCTTTCCAGCCATTCTACATAGACATAATAGGCACCGGTTTCCTCCCCGTTTTGATCTACAAAGCAGGCGGATAAATCCGTTTCTCCCGTCTCGCTCCACTGGAAGGAAAAAACCGCGCCCGCCTGCCCTCCTGACGCTTCCGCCTCAAATTGCGCGCCGAAAAACTCCAGCTTTGCCTTCTGAGGCGCAAGAGCTTTCGTTTTGCCGGTTTCTTTCCAAGCCGTTCCCTCGTCGGACCGTACCGCATCGGCGAACGGCGCCAGCTTCGATATCCCTTCCTTTTCCAGCGTGTCTCCCAAAGGAAAGCCCAAGCTCCGTGGCCAGCGCCGAAGCTCAAACCGGTAACGGCCGGGCCGGGTAAATTTGACGCGCCACCGCCCGTGGATTTTTGCGCCAGGGCTACGGAAATCTGGCTCACGCCACGTCTCCCAGTACATCCATCGCGTCCAGCCGGGTAGGGTTTTCGTGATCGTCTCCCAAATAAATCGGAGAATATACCCCCCACGGTGCCCTGCATTTCCTGCCAATATGCTTCGTGGGCCGCTCTCAGCCTCCGCACCACCTCTGGATGCTGTCCGGCAATGTCGCGGTTCTGTCCAGGATCCGCTTTTATGTCATATAATTCCTTACCCCGAACCAGCCTCCACTGGTCGCTGACCACAGAGCTTTCCCATTTGCTGGGCACTACCGTGGATTGATGATACTGCATAAACTCCACACGGCCTTTGGGCAGTGCTTCCTCTCCTGTCAAGACGCCCTTAAGGCTGACGCCATCCAACTGGAGCGGCGGCATTGAAAGGCCGCATAAATCCGCCAGGGTTGGAAAAAAAATCCACATGGTAGGAGGTATCCTCTACATCGGCCGCCATCCAGTCCGCCGTTTGGCCATCGGATAAAGAAAGGCACCCGGTGCCCGCCGTCGTAATAGGAGGTCTTCATCCCCGCATTCCGGCGTTATAGCCTCTTAAGACATGCTCATTCCCATCAATTTCACAGCCTCCCGAGGTTCCATTATCCGTCATGAAGATTAAAACTGTGTTATCCTCGATCCCCCAATCAGAAAGCTTTTTCCGCAGCCGGCCGAAATTCAAATCGATATTGCTGATCATGCCGTAAAATTCCGGATGGACGATATTTCTCATTTTCCCGGTACGGCGCGGCGTATTTTCCTCCACCAGGTAAGGCTCGTGAGGCGCGTTGGTGGTGATACAGGCAAAAAACGGTTCGTCTAAATGGGATTCTATAAAACGTTCCGCCGCGTCGAACCACACATCGGTGCAATAGCCTTCATATCGGGTCAGCTTACCGTTTTGATAATACGAATCGTCAAAATAACTGTTTCCCCAGAAGTCAGGCGTCTGTCCCTCCTCCTCCCTTATGGGCAACCACCTCCGTAAAGCCCCGGTCCTGGGGCCGGTAAGGATAGTTATCCCCTAAATGCCATTTGCCGAATAAGCCTGTAGCGTAGCCGTTGTCACGGAACACCTCCGCCAGGGTGGTTTCCCCCTCATGAAGGATGGATCTTCCCCAGCAGGTGGCCCAGACTCCGTTCCTTAAAGGGTCTTCGGCCCGTAAAAATCGCACCTCTTGTAGGCGCGCACAGCGGCGCCACATGGTAATCCGTAAGGCGCACCGCTTCTTTGTAAAACTCATCAATCTGCGGCGTTTGGATGTCCGGGTTACCGGTACACCCCAAATCGCCGTAGCCCTGGTCATCCGTCAGCACAAAGACCACATTGGGACGCTTCTCGTTCATTTCCACCTCTTGCAAGTTGGCCTTAAATTTTTTCGCAAAGGCCATAACCGCGGCATGGCCTTGCCTAAAACAGCTTTTATAGAACAAAATAGCACAGCCCGTTTCGTTTAGCCTGCCGGCACTCCCCAGGCGCTTGGCCGCGTTCGGCCTCGGCCGCCTGCATGAAAACGGCGTTCAGCGCCTTGATCGCCCCGAGGCCAGACCGTGCTCCACCTTCTCCTGACAGAGCAGATAGAAGATCAGAATTGGAATAATCACTATAACGATAGACGCGAAAATCAGGCTTAGGCTGGTTTGATAGTCCCCTTGGAACGCCAGCAGCGCCACGAAATCGTCGGTTTTCCGTTTTTGGTTAGGATCACATTGGCGATAGGCAGCTCGTTATAAACGTTTAAGAAGCCCACGATCGCCGCCGTGGCCACGCCGGGCATGGAAATCGGGAAGATAATTCGAAAAATGGTTTGAAACAGGTTTGCAGCCGTCAATGGCGGCGGCCTCGTCATTCCCGGCTGATACCGCCGATATATCCCACCAGGATAAAGGATGAAATGGAAATATTCAGGCCCCATAGATCAGCATCAATACGAAAAAGTTGTTTTTTCCTCAACGGCGCCCACCATCTGAACGATTGGGACAATGGCGCCCTGCAGAGGAATCATCAGCGCCGCCAGAAGGTATAGGTTCAGTGCTTTGGCCTTTTGAGTCAGTCTTCGCGCGATCACATAGCTGGACATCATAACGCATACGATCATGATCGCCACAGACCCCAGTGAAATGACCACTGAGTTTACGATAGCGCTTAAAATCCCGGCAGTCTCCGCCGCCTTGAAATAATTTTCCCACTGAGGGAATCGGGGAAGCTGAAACATGGTATCCCATATTTCATTATCCAGCTTTAATGAGGATACCACCGTAAAAATAGAGGGAAACAGCGTCAGCCCGAACCACAGAAGGGCCAGTAAAAAGTGAACCGCCTTTCCCGCCGTCAAACCGCGGAACCATGTTTCTGAGTTTCTTATTCAAATGCTTCCTCCTTTCCTCAAATATCTTCCTTATTTGGCAAAAGCTTGTTGGCGACCGCCATGACAATAATGCTGAAGATAACCGTCATCACGCCAATAGCGTCCGCATAACCATACTCGCCGTAATAGAACGCGTTTTTGTAAATCAGCGTGGTCAGCACCTGAGAGGAATATCCGGGACCGCCGTCGGTCAGCGCCGCGATCAGGTCGAAAACACGGAACGCGTTCGTCAGCAGAAGGATCGCCGACATATTGATGGTGCCCTTCAGAAGGAAGCGTAATATACCGCAGCTTTTGAAAAGGGGGTGGCGCCGTCGATCTTAGCGGATTCATAGATTTCAGCGAAGGGATGAAGTCATCGCCGCGGAAAACAGAATCATATGCAGGCCCGTGTTGCACCACAGCACCACAAAGGCGCACACCCAGATAGAGGTATCCATATTTCCTAGGACATTGACATTGCTGTTCAGGCCGAAAAACTCAAAGAAGCTTTACAAAGGGCCCCACCTTAGGATAAAGAATAAAGGTAAACATCAGGCCGATGGCAGCCTTGTTGATGATGACCGGCAAAAAATAAACCGCCTTGACAACACGTTTGGCAAAAAGCGTTTGGAAATCACCGTCGCCAAAAAGAACGCGATGGGAATAACGCCCAGAACGCTGACCAGCATAATGATGATGACGTTTTTCAGGGAGGTCAGGGCAATAATATCAGTAAAGAATTTGTGATAATTTTCCCATCCACGAATATGTACGGAGAGGTAGGAATTCCGTCCCAGGTAAAGAAGGACGTGTAGGTCATATTCAGAAGCGGGTACGCGATCACCAGAGTGTAAATCAATACCGTTGGCAGGATTAAGGCCACCGCCTCCATGGACCTTTTAAATTTGGCATTTCTTTTCATTATCTCACCTGCTAAATAGAATAAAGCTGCCGGTTAAAGATTTGAGGCAGCGTTTGCTGCCTCGAATCTTTTTTCTATCCTCTTTTCAGATGCGCCAGGTAAGACTCAGCGTCATATTGGGCGTCGATGGATGCCGCTACATCGACAGCGGACACACCGGCAAACATGGTTTGGATCTCAGTACGGAAAATTTCCTGCGCAGAGGAAATCAAAAACACATCAAACTCGTCGCTGCCGGCGGTCATCTGGCCATAGATTTCCATAAAGTCCGCGACCGGCTTGCTGGCGGTGACGCCCAAAGCCTCAAAATCAACGTCCACCGGGAATACGCTTACGCCGTTTTTCTTTGCCTGCTCGTCAAAGCTTTCCTGGCTGAGCATATAGGAGACCAGATCATAAGCGGCGTTCAGCCTGGCGTTTTTCGCTTTCCGGCGTCATAATGGAAAATCCGTCGCCGCCGGCGACAAACCAGTAATCCTTGTTTTCAGGCTTATCCTCAAAATAGGGGAACCGGGTAATCACGATATCCTCCTCGCTTTCCGCGGCCTCCACCGCAGCCGTAGAGTTCACCAGCATACCAGGATACATGGCGGCTTCCCCGTTTAAGAACATGGCCTCCATACCGCTGGCATCCAAGGAAATCGCGTCGGTGCCAAATATTCCGGCGTTGTTCATTTCCTCAAATTTCTGGAACACGGACAAGCCTTCCTCATCGGACCATTTGCCTCCCCGGAAATCAGCTTCTCACGCAGTTCCAAACCGTACATACGCATGGCCAGGCTGGTATAGAAGTGCGCCAAACGTCCCTTTGTCGCGGCAGAGAGCGCAATGGGGTAATTCCTTTTCGATTAAGGCCGGAGCCATCTCATTGATTTCTTCCCAGGTTTCCGGCACCTGCAGGCCGTTATCCTCCAGCAGTTTTTTATTGGCATAGAATACGGTTCCGATATTTACATTAGCGGGAATGCCGTATACCCCTTCAATACCATTCGCGGTATAATCCCAAGGAGCAAGGTAGGTTTCATCCGTAGGACCTGTATAGGAATCCGACTCGATCAGGGATGTCAGATCCCGGAGCAAATCGTTCTTTACCCACTGGTACGCTGTGTTGTAGCCATAGTTTGTGATAATATCCGGATAATCATTTGCGGCAATACTGGATTTCAGCTTGAATTGTACACATCAATTCATTGACAGAAAGGTCCTCAATGGTAATGTTGTCATTTTCCTCGTCATACTGATGCAGGCGCTCATAATAAAATTGGCCCATCGCGTCGGGAGCCCCGTCAATATAGCGGGACATATAAGTAAGGGTTACGTGTTCCTGGGGTTCTTGCGATTCCGCTCCGGAGCTATCTCCCGCGGAAGACGGATCCGCGGCCGGGGACTGAGCATCCGCCCATCGTCTTAGCCGCCAAAAAGCAGCGCCAGGCAAATTGTCAGAACCTTTTCATAATACATCCTCCTATAAAACTAGAAATTTTGGCCTTTCTGATTATTATTGTATTAAAGCTGCATACAAAAGAACATGTGATTTTTTTGGTTCTTTTGAGAACTTTTTTGGCTTCCAAAATTTTATAAAGCCAAAAATCACCGTATCCTGTTAGCTTCTCCGAAAATCTCAGGGATACGCAGCCGTCCTCCGTGCTATCCCCCCTCTCAGTTCCCAAGATTTTCAGAGATCTCCCGCAAACTTTAATAGACTACGCCGTTTGCCTTTTTCTTTTTTCATAGCCTGTGGAAGGACGCGGTTATGTTCCGGCTGCAACGCTGAGCGCTGGAAACCGCCTTTTCTCCCCCACTGTCCAAACGCAACGCGGCTTCTAAGCCCGCAGGACTTGTCTTATCACCTGCCGATAAGCTCTCCCTTCAAAGTCATGACCACCCGTAAAACGGGTGGCATGAAGGAGCCCTAAGAAGGGCATAGGAAGGCCAGCGCCTAAAAGACGCTGGCTTTCACTATGTTCAAGCCGTAGTGGACTGACTACCGGCTACCCTTGAAAGGGTCGTTGTATTCTTTGGTAGTCAATTTGTCTTCGAGCATATCCTGCTTTTCCTGCTCTCGGATATATTTCGCAACTGTTGCCTCATTGAAGCCTACCGTACTCACGTAATACCCGGTTGCCCAGAAGTGCCTGTTGCAGAACTTGTACTTCAGATTCCCGTGTTTTTCAAAAATCATCATCGCTGTTTTCCCTTTCAGATACCCCATGAAGCTGGAGACGCAATACTTCGGCGGGATACTCAACAGCAGATGCACATGATCCGGCATCATATGACCTTCTAAGATCTCTACACCCTTCCATTTGCACAAGTCGCGAATGTACTGTTGTATATCCGCACGTAGTTGGTTGTAGATGATCTTCCTTCGATACTTCGGACTGAACACGATGTGGTACTTGCATACCCATTTAAAATGTGCTAAACTTTCTGCCATAGAGCAACACCTTTCCCTCCTCTATTTTGACGGCTTGAACATCGTCATTATATCAGGATTGGTGTTGCTCTTGCTTAAGCTTCTAATCCCACCCGCCTAGCGGGCGGTTTTTTGTAGGGGGGACGACGTTTAGAGTCGTCCCCTCTAACTGAACAAAAAGGCCGCACAGGCTTACTGTGCGGCCTTTAATTTGCCTTATACGCCGACGGCGGAACTCCATAAAATTTCTTAAACCGTTTGGAAAAATAGTAAGGATCCGAATACCCGACCTGCTCCATAACCTCCACAAGGCTTAGTTCTCCGGAAAGGAGCAAATCCCGAGCCTTTGCCATTCGAACCTGTGTAATATACTGACTCAAAGTCTGCCCATGAAAACGCCTAAACGCATCGCTTAAATAAGAAGAGATTTAGCGAGAGCGCCCGAGAGATGGCGCTCAAGCCTCAAATTAGCGTCCATATAATTATCCTTCACGATTTGCTCTACCTTTTTTATGAGCAGCGAGCCGGCGCTGGAAGCAAAATAATTTTTTGCGAGATACAATGGGCGATTGTTTCCAAGAGCTGATTTTCAGGCTTTCCAGAGTATCGCTGCTATTGATCAGTTCAAAAGCCTGCATCCGAAACAGGGCATCTCCAAGCCACTCATTGTTGGCGTGAAGGGTCAGTCTTTGGATTTCAAATAGCATATTTTCTAAAAAAAAGATGCAGTCCGAAGATAGAATTCCGCTCTGCTACCAAATGGCCAAACGCCCCGCTGACCGCCGCATCAATCTGTTCCAGATTTTGTGCCCGCAGCCCTTCGTTGAAGGAAGCCTTAAAATTTCTCAGCTTTTCAAAACCAATGATTTGCCGGCCGCTGACATAGTCGTCATAGCAAAAAAGCACGCCGCGCCGGGTCAAGAAGCCGCTGCTGAAAAATCAGCCGCGCCTCTTGATACGCCAAATGCAGCTGTTCCGGCGTGCCGGAATGCGGCGTGGAAATCCCTAAAAACATTCTGAGGCAGCTGCTCCGCCCATTCCTTAAGCCACGCTGTTATCCTTTGACGTTCCTCTTCCCTGATCAGCCAAAAGGCGCCTTGGGGGGAGGCTTATGGAGGCGGCCAGACAAATATCAGGAGGCAAGGCCGTTTCCGGTCGGACAGAAGCTTCCTCACGAAAGCAGATAAGCCGATATTTCTCCTTGGGATCAACCCCATACTGACAAAGCATTTCCGCAGTTTCAGGCCGTTCCAAAAAAGCTGTCGGTTAAAATGGAGCTGAAAAAATATCAGATTTCATCTGCTCGGCCTGTGACTTCAGCAGAAGGTGCTCTGCCCTTTGATGCTCGAGAGATTCCTTCCGGTCGATTCTTTCACACGCTTTTTTTACGACCTGCTCCATTTCTTCCTCATCAATGGGCTTTAAAATGTAATCCAGCACGCCGAAGCTTAGGGCTGATTTTGCGTATTCAAATTTATCGTAGCCGGTAAGAATGACCAGCTGTGAATCATAACCCCTGGCTCGGATTTCTCTGCATAAGGAAAGGCCATCCATAATGGGCATGGAAATATCCAGCACTACCAAATCAAAGGGATGCGCCTCTAACAGCTCCAAGGCCTCCCGGCCGCTTTCGCAGTCGGCTACCATGTCAAAGCCAAGCGCCTGCCAATCCACGCATTTGCGCACGCGCACCCTAATAAAATATTCATCGTCTACCAGCAAAACCGATCTCATGGCAGTTCTCCTCGCTCGTCTAATGGGAGAAAAATGCTGACCTGCGTTCCGATTCCATATTTGCTTCTGACCCGCAAGCCGTAGCTCTCTCCAAAGGCTAATTTAATCCGCTCGTCAATATTGCGAAGGCCAAATCCGCCGCCGTGATAGGATTTTCTCCGCTCCCCGGCCATGATTCTGCGAAGCTCCTCGGAAGGAATTCCACACCCATTGTCCGTGATTGTAATCACCATTTTGTCTTTTTCTGTAGTCCCCGTATTCTCAGGCTTCCATGGCTTTTTTGCCGAGAAAGCCATGCATGATGGAGTTCTCCACAATGGGCTGCAAAATGAGCTTCGGCGTTTTCGCCTGAATCATCTCTTTGGGAAAATTATAATCAAATTCAAAGCTGTTCCGGTACCGTATCTTTACAATTTCCAGATACCGCAGCGTAATCTGAACCTCCTGGTCAATGGTGACCAGCGTATCCCCGCCGCTTAGCACACCGCGGTAAAAGCGGGAAATATAGTTAATCATGCGAATCGCCAGCTTATCCTCGTAAGCGTCTATAATTCCGCATACCGTCTCCGGGAATTATACAAAAGTGGGGGTTAATCTGCATTTGCAGATTTTCAGCTCATAGCTTCTTTCTGCTCCGACTGATACCGGATCAGTTCCATCAGCCTTACGGTATTATCAATCATTTCATCCAACTGCGATCCCAATTCTCCGAACTCATCCGGGTATGAAGGCCCACTCTAGCGGAATAGTCTCCGTGGCTGACACTGTTAATAACAGAATAACCCGTTCCAGAGGGCGCGTCGTCTGCTTCGCCGTCCATTTTACCAAAAGAGAAGCGACTAAGATTCCCGCCAAGCCTATCAAAATGATGATCCAAACAAGCTGGTCTACTTCTCCTACGATATTTTGCTTTTGGTATCATTCCCACCAACCGGCAGCCATCTTTTCATATTCCTTGTTGATCACCAGATAGGCATCTCCCTATCTTGAAAATTTGGCCCTCGTTGGTATGAGTCGTAAATTCATAGTAATTTTATCCCCCTAGATTTTCCCCAAGTCTGGCTTTATCGCTGGATGATACGATGCGTCCACCGGCATCCACCAGAAAAAAATTCCATATCCTCAGATTCAAAGTTCCGGTACATACGGTTAATCTGGGCTTCATCTATCACCAGTTCCATTACGCCCACAAACTTTCCGTTGTAATTGTTGACCCGGCGCAGCAAGGATATGGAAGAGGCCTCCTTTGCCGATACGGAAAAGCCTGTCCACTCAGAACTGCTTTTCGTATCTGTGAAAGCCGTGATTGTCTCCCAGGAAGGTGTTTCCGACTGCTCTGTCCTCTCGGATAGCTGTCATACACTCTCCAATTGATCGTATCATAAAAACGTATCTTCTTAATCGTAGTATAAGACGAATAAAATTCCGACAAGGTCGTGGCGAATTTAATGGACCGCATGATGCCGGCGGTTTCATCCTGATCCTCTTCAGCCAGCAGCATATCTTGATATTCCTGATTTAAAATGATGGTAAGCGAATCCTTTTCATATTCCAGCAAACTGCATATCAAGCTTTTCCGAGATGGCGAAAAAGATCCTTTACCGAGTTCTCAATTTTCTGCCGAATTAAAATATCGGAACAAACCTGGCTGATAACAATTACCAAAAACACTACAATTCCGCAGACAATAATGCTATGCAGCAAGTTTATCTTTATGTAGATTGGCTGTTTTTCGTAACAGAGCTTCAGTTTTTTTAACATTATGAGTACCTTTACCCTTGGTAATATTTAACGCTTTTAGTATATATACAAAAAGTCACAAAAGTCAACCGAAATTAATTGGTAATGAAAAACAAAAATTTTTAAGATGTGTTTCAGCTGGAAGCTTATGATGGGAAAGCATAGGGGAAGAGCCCCAGCAAGCCCATTTAAAACAGAAGAAAAGCCTAAAATCAAACCCACCGGCAAACTCGTGGGATGTACGGATCCCAGAGGATCAGCCTAGTGCTTTTTTATCAAGTAACCGATCATTTCTGTCCTGCCGCCGGCTTTCCCCTATTTATTTGGCAGAGCCCTTTTTTCCCCAGTTCTGCCAAGGCTCTTTCTAAAGGCGGCAAGAAAAACCTACAGCGTGCGAGCCGCACACTGTAGGCATATATATAATCAAATTACTCCCAAAGATTTCAAAGCTTCTTGAAAACAGGGCCTGAAAAAGCGGCTTCCGATAAAATAGAAAGCACAGTTTCGAGCGCGGCCTTTTTATTCTACGATCCACCTTTCAAAGCTCTCAACCGGTTTCATAAAATCAGCTTAAACCACAATGCAGGCATGGCAGCCGCGGGACAAAAAATTGCCTGATTCCTTCCTAGGAACGCGCCTAAAGCTGTCTTTTTCCCGCCACATAGTTTTTCAGCCGCCATCAAAGGCCTAGCGTTGGAGCTTCAGCTCTGACAGCCGTGGATAACTGCTGATCGTTCCGGATTTCTGGACGGTATGGGCCGCATACTGGTTGCCCACCGGCACGCCTCGCCTAAGGAGTCCCCCTGCCGCCAAACGGGCTGTCATAGCCCCTAAGAATCCGTCACCAGCCCCTGTGGCGTCAATGGAATCCACCTTCGCGCCTTTTTCCAAACGTAATCTTGTTATTTCCGTCCAAGCAGCAGAAGCCATTGGGGCCTAAGGTAATCATTACCTGTTTACAGCCATAGGGCAGCACGGAGTTTCCG
>VOFH01003513.1_pt1 | contig 15854 bp, 33 predicted proteins | sample 5384091 | NCBI WGS metagenome assembly VOFH01 (sample SAMN12384727, study PRJNA508395) | human gut metagenome | isolation source: healthy gut G | host: Homo sapiens
ATATGGATGATCATAATCTCCTACTACCCTAAAGATAAGAAACCAGCTTTTTGACGTTCTACCTGTTCCAATGCATAGTTATAGCATAATTTACGGAAATCAGATAATTCCATTTCTTTGCGGTTATGACCCAATTTTTGAATAGCTGTTTCAATAGGAAGTCCATGTGTATCCCATCCTCGGAATATATGGCACTTTATATCCTGCCATAAATTTACTTCTTAAAATAACATCTTTTTAAAACTTTATTTAATGCATGTCCTAAATGAATATCACCATTTGCATAAGGAGGTCCATCATGCAAAACAAATGCTTCACATCCCTCTCTTTTTTCCTGCATTTTTTCATAAATGCTCATTTCTTTCCAACGTTTCTGAAATCCAGGTTCTTTGCTTGGAAGCTTTCCACGCATTTCAAAACTTGTCTTTGGCATCAACAATGTATCTTTATATTCCATACTTAACATCCTCCTTATAAATAAAAAAGCATCCATCTAAGGACGCTTAACGTGGTACCACCTTAGTTCTCTATACAGAGCACTCTACTTTTTTAACGATAAGTGTATCGAACTATCTTACTATGTTCAGATAATCAGCTCCAAAGTGATATTTTTGTATACTTCATATAAACTTACACCAACCGTTTACTCTCTTAAAATCCATAAACAAAAACTTGTCTTCTTCCTAGCTTTTACAATTCTTCTTTTTCAATAGATTTAAATCTGGTATTGCAGGAGTCTCAAAATTTTCAAGAGCTTCCCTAATTCGTTCTAACTCCTCTTGCATATTTCCTTTCATATCTCTTGCTTCATTTCCTAATCTGGAAATATCCAAGAGAATTCCTCTTGCCATCATCAGCGCTTCTTTAATAATAGTTTCCGCATTCTGATTTGCCGTATCTACAATCATATTGGCTTCCTTCATTGCCATTCGTGCCATTTCTCCAGCAGCCTGCTCTTTAATATACAGGTTGTCACTTACTTCTTTGTACTTTTTTCCAAATCATCTTTTTTCTTTACTTAAACGTTCCATCATTACGTTGTTACATTCCAGCTTTTTTCGCAAAGATTCAATTTCCTCTGCCAAAAGAATGTATATAGTCATCTACCTGATAACGATTATATCCATTTTTCATTGTGTCAAATACACGTTTTTCCATATCATCACCCTTGCTTACTGATATTTTCCTGTTTCGATCACTAAATGGTCTTTTCTTCGTCCTCTTTATGACTTCCTTAAAATGAAAACGCCCATGTCCACGAATGGAAATAACACTATTATTATTGCATAAATATGAACTTTCATCAAGAACTATATGATTAACTTTTTACATATCCTGCTCGAATAAAATCCTGTGCTTTTTTTTCCTTGATACATTAACAAGAGCAGAAACCAATACATCAAGACGCAAACTCGATACAATTAGATTTTTATAAATAATGTTTTGCGTATATTCAATTTTCTCATAATATGGCTGAAAATGCACACTGCATCGTTTTATTTTTGTTAAATTACAAACAATATAATTTTCTATTTCTGAATCAACAAATATATAAATTGCATTATCCTTGACCAGTAAACCCCCTAGAGTTTCTCTTTCTAACCCAAGATTTAATAGGGCACCTAGAAGATCACGATGCGATAAAGTTGCAAATTGTGAAGAATAAGTTGCTTTTAAACATGTAATTTTCATATCTGCATCTTCTTCATAAGGTAAAATTGCTATACGACAGCGTTCTGCTCCATCATACCCTCCATCAATTTTATAATACACCTGTTTTCCCAAAATCTGTTCACAAATAGAAATCTGATCTGGCGAAAAAGGGAGTAAGTATCCTTCGCTTTTACGTTCACACTGTTCCAACAAGTCGTAAACGCGTTTGGCAAATTCCTCATTACCCCGAAAATGTTCCAGATATCTTTTCAGATATTAATCCTCATCTGCATCCAGAATTTCCCCATGAACGGCTACATTTTTAGGTGCACACAAAATAACATTATGTCCAATTTTCTGGATGGATCCATCTAATGCAAAAATTACACCAGTTAAAAAATCAATTGTTCTTTGTGCATAATCTCTTTGAAGTTTATGTAAATTGATAACAGCTGCTTTATTCTCTTTCAAGCGTTTGCCACTTCTTCTGCTTCATCAAAAGAAGGTTCAAATAAAACCCTCGGCAAACGGTTTACTGCTTTCGATTTAAAATTGTGCTTTTTATTAGATTTTGTACAGTTTTAGAGAGGTTTTTCCACCTCCATCTGGACATTCTTTTTAGATTATAACACGCAAAAATCATCAGCGACTGATGCTGATTTTTTTGTAGCCCTCTTACTCTGGTATATCTCAACGTGTGATGTTCTTTACAGTCTGCGAACACCCTCTCTATGCTTTCTTTACGCCTTGGATAGATTTCTTTCCATTCCGGTGTATGTCTTATCTCATCCATTACCTCCTCCCGGTATTCCTCCCATACATGACGTGTCACTACTTTCTGAAAGTTCTTTGATGATGTACATCTTCCTCTTAAAGGACAGTTCTCACAATCCTTTGGATTTGATTTGTATTCTTTATATCCAAGCTTGTTTGTCGTGCTGTATGACAGCACCTTATTATTTGGACACAGATAACAGTCATATCCTTCATCATATACATACTCGTACTTCTTATAATATCCTTTCTTTGTCATTGGTCTTTTATAAGGCGCATACATTTTTTGCCCATTTTCTAATATCGTCTTACATATTGCTGGTGTTATATATCCTGCATCCAGACATACATTTTTTATTTGATCCATATATTTATCGTTTAATACTTTATACGCTGAAAAGAAAGACACGCTGTCATGTACGTTTCCCGCAACACATACGCTTGCCAGTACAAATCCATTTCTATCGCAAAATGTTTGATGTGAATAAGCAAAACATTTTTCTTTTTTTCACCTTTATGGAAACAGCCACTCTCCGAATCTGTTTTACTGATTTTGATATGCTTTGTTTGTATGTCCCTTTTCAGTTTTCCCGTTTCTTCATCAAAATTTAATTCTTCTTTTTCGTTTTTTTAATTGGTTTCTTCCCATGTTCTTCACGATCCCTGTTTATCTCATCCAGCAGATCGTTTTCATATATCTTCTTCATAATTTCAACTTCTTCATCTGTATACTTGTTTTTATTCGCATTTGCCTTTTGATGTGTGGAGTCTCCATATACAGTTTCCATATCTACAAAGCCATAAGAGATTGCCTGTTTCAATATCTGATCAAATATTTTTTCAAACACTTCACTGTCACCGTATCTTCGGATATAGTTTTGACTCAGGTAGAATAATTTGGCACCCTTTCATCCATGGAGATTCCCAGAAACCAGCGATACGCAAGGTTTACCTGTATTTCTCTGCAGGTCTTTCTCATTGAACCTATTCCGAAAATAATATTGATGAAGATCATTTTAAAAAGAACCACAGGATCTATGCTTGGTCTTCCAACATCACTGTAAAGATTTTCTACAAGAGGGTAGATAAAATTCCAGTCGATACAGCTTTCCAGCATTCTGATATCATGATCCTGCGGTACTAATTCTTCTATTGTATTTAATATAATACTATCGTTTTTGTTATTTCTTCTTGTCATTGCCATATAAAATCTCCTCCGTAAGCCATTATAATTATATCATCTTCGCACAATAAAAGGCAGAAAGAGCAACAATTTTTGGCTTACGAAGTCATCTTTCTGCCGTGTTTATATTATCATATTTAAAAATGGTTGTCGACTACTTTGTCAATACATTTGCTTCTTTTAGCAGTGTAACAAGTGCACCATGCCCACTTCCATTGGAAGACAGCAATTCTTTATTTACCAGTTTTTCCATCTTCAATATCAACTAATAAAAATTCCGGACATTTTCCAAAATGTTGAAATACCATATTATTCATATAAGTTATTGCATATTTCATATTTAATTACCTTCCTTTATTTTGTATAAGCATCATCCGTAATATTAATATTAAACTGTTTCAAAAATGTATTTATATCATCTTTTACATCAACCGCTTTAACAACACGTATATTTTGACGTTTCCATGATTTTTGTGCAATTTCTGCATTTGGAATTCTAACTTCTCTGGCGTTGCTTTTGTACTGCTTCAACAATTGCATTTTCATCCTCTAGACTTGTTTTATTTGCGAATTCTTCCATCTTATCATAAGCAGAAGATAATTTTTCTTCGCTTCCTTTTTTAACAAACAAGGCTGCTTGAGGATAACCATTTGAAGGTGTATTGTTCTTTTGCTGATATTCTTTTTGTAAATCTTTTAATACTTTTAATTCTATTCCCTGCTGTTTTGCCTTTGCAATTGTAGCTGTAACTGCAGGTTCTGCAAGTAGACCTGCATTTGCCTTTTTCGCAAGAAGAGTTCCAGATACTTCATTCGCAGAACCAAAGTATTTTATCTCACCTTTAATCGTATCCATATCCATACTGCTCATCAAAACTTTTTGTGGTACTGCAGCCTCTCCAAAAGCTGCAAACATACCTTCTTCAGATAACGCAGATTCATCTGTTCCTACAATATACAAATTCCCCAGGTAACTACACTATCTAATACGTAATCCGTTTTTTCTTTTTCAATCAGTGTTGCGCCAACATTGATAGGAGCTACAACTGCATCATATTCACTGTCTTTTTTGATAAAGCAGCAAGCAGCGCATCACTTCCTGCTACAGTTTCCACTGCAACATTATCTTCTCCATATAACGGTAAAAGAGCTAATGCAGGCGCCCCTTGCGGAACTAAAATTTTTAATGGATCTTCTTTTTGTAGGTTCTTTAGAAGAGCAGGCTGTCATGGTCAATACAAGAGCTGCTGCAAGTACACCTTTTAAAAATCTCATAACTGTTTATTCTCCACTTCTTTTGTAAGCATTTCAATAAATTCTTCAACATTTACAGTTTGTGAATCTTTTGCTTTGTGCACGACGAATCGTTACCGTATTGTTTTCAACTTCTCCATCTCCAATTACCAGCTGGTAAGGAACTTTTGCAAGCTGTGCTTCACGAATACGATATCCTAGTTTTTCATTTCTAGTATCTGCTTTGCTTCTAAATCCTAAGGCAAGCAATTTTTCATTTAATTTTTCTGCATATTCTGCGTGTTTTTCATAATGTACAGGAATGATCATTACTTGTTGTGGAGCAAGCCAAGTTGGGAAGTGTCCTGCAAAATGTTCAATCAAAATACCGATGAAACGTTCAATAGATCCAAAGATCACACGATGCAGCATAACTGGACGAACTTTTTGAACCATCTTTTTCTACATAAGTTAAATCAAAACGTTCTGGAAGATTCATATCCAGCTGGATCGTACCACATTGCCATTCTCTTCCTAAAGAATCTTTGATATGGAAATCAAGTTTTGGACCATAAAATGCTCCATCCCCTGGATTTACTTTATATTCTTTCCCTGCACTTACACATGCTGCCGCAAGTGCTTTTTCACTTTCTTCCCAGATTGCTAAATCACCAATATATTTTTCTTCTGGACGTGTAGAAAGTTCAATACGATAAGATACACCAAAAATAGAATATACACGATCAATAAAACGAATGAGTTCTTTAACTTCGCTTTCAATCTGATCTGGACGCATAAAGATATGTGCATCATCCTGTGTAAATGTACGAACACGGAACAAACCATTCAAAGCACCACTTGCTTCATGACGATGTACCTGTCCAAGTTCCCCAATACGCATTGGCATATCCTTATAAGAATGTAAGCCGTTTTAAACACAAGCATAGAGCCCGGACAGTTCATTGGTTTAATCGCAAATTCTCTATCATCTACCGATGTTGTATACATATTTTCACGATAATTTGCCCAGTGTCCACTTGTTTCCCATAATTCTTTACTCATCATGATCGGAGTTTTAATAAACTGATAGTTTTCTTTTGTATGCTCTTCATACCAGAAATTTTCTAACAAATTACGTAAGATCATACCATTAGGCAAGAAGAAAGGCATTCCAGCAGCGTATTCGCTCATCATAAACAATCCCATTTCTCTACCGATTTTTTTTGTGATCACGTTTTTTTGCTTCTTCCAGCATTTCTAGATGTTCTTCTAAAGCTTCTGCACTTTCAAAACAAACACCATAAATACGCTGAAGCATTTTATTGTTGGCATCGCCTTTCCAATATGCACCAGAATGTTTTAAAAGTTTAAAGTTTTTTTCAACTGTTTTACAGTTTCAACATGAGGTCCACGGCACAAGTCAATAAATTCCCCCTGCTGATAACATGTAATTGTTCCATCTTCTAAATCAGAAATCAAATCAATTTTATATGGATCATCCTTAAACATTTCCAAAGCTTCTGCCTTAGAAATCTCTTTACGAACGATACGTTTTCCATCTTTCGCAATTTTTTTCATTTCTTTTTCGATTTTCGGAAGATCTTCATCTTTGATTACTTCATCACCTAAATCAATATCATAATAGAATCCTTCACTAACAACTGGTCCAACCCAGAATTTAGCTTGTGGATACAATCGTTTCACTGCCTGTGCCATCATATGAGCACAAGAATGATTTAAAACACTTAATGCTTCATTTTCTCTAATATCAATCATAATTTACCTCCCATACAACTAAAAAAAGACTGTCGTCAAAGGACGTCAGTCTAAACGCGGTACCACCTTTTTTCCTTATGAAACTCATAAGACTCTCAAAACCTATAACGCAAGGTATACGGCACACCTTTTCAGGGGCAACTCCAAGGTAGTAAAATCAGTATTTTTTCAAAAAGCTTTCACCAGCCGCTTTTCTCTCTGCATCAAAATATCTGTTTCATGTCCTTTTCACTGTCTTTATCTGTATACTTTATACAACAAATATGAAGTAATGTCAATTAGTAACCTTTCTATTTTAAAATAGGAATCGCATTTGTATGCTGTATTTAAAATACAAAATCTCCATCTTTGAATACAGGAATCTCTTTGCCATCCTTACTTCCTGTAATGCACATATCTTCATTACCAAACATAAAATCAACATGTGTTAAAGAAGAATTCGCACCCGCCTGTTTCAATTCTTCTTCACTCATTTTAGTACCATTTTCTATATTCATAGGATATGCATCACCAAGTGCTAAATGACAAGACGCATTTTCATCAAATAAAGTATTATAAAATAATATACCACTTTCTGAAATTGGTGAATGATATGGAACTAGTGCAACTTCTCCAAGATATGAACTTCCTTCATCAAAATTTATAAGTTCTGTTAGTGCCTCCAATCCTTCTTTAGCATCAAATTCAACAGCTTTTCCATCTTTGAAACGAATCCAGAAATCATTGATCATTGTTCCATTATAAAGAAGTGGACGAAGCATATACAATTCCATTTACCCCATCACGTTTTGGCATAGAAAAGATTTCTTCTGTAGGCATATTGGGATTAAATTCTACACCACTTTCTGTTTTTTCACTTCCTCCTGCCCAAATATGAGTTTTAGGAAGTTCAACATATAAATCCGTTCCTAAAGAGTTCACGAAATGTAAAGAATCAAAATGATATGTATTAAGTTTCTGAATTCTAGACTGGAAAGAAGCATTTAATTTTGTCCATTCTTCAATAGGATCATTATCTTCCCTTACATGAACACTAGAAAGAATTCTATCCATAAGTTCTTCTTCTGCACCAATTTCTCCTTCAAATTCTGGGAATACTACATCTGCCCATTCCTTATTTGAAACTGCAATAATACACCACTGTGTTTTATTCAACATGGTGTATTCCTGTAATTCTTTACTTAATAGTGCTTTCGCCATTCTTGCTTTACTGATTTTAGATGCATCAACTCCGTTCATAATACACGGAATTTCAGAAATGATATGAAGAATACATGCACCATCTTTCATCAAATCTAAGCGACTATCAATTTCCGAGGGATAGATATGCTGAAGTTCTTCATCACTCTGATAGAAATAGTTACTTCTATTTATATATTCATCTGATAAAATACCTGTACCCTTTTCGCACCTGCTTTATAAGCTTCTTCTACACAAGCTCTTGTTAGTTCAACCGCATTGATAGAAGCATTAATAATAAGAATTTGTCCTTTTGCAGATTAACTCCTTTACGAATTGCTAATTCTGCATATTTTTGAATCATACCTTTCATATCGAAAGCTCCTTCCTTTTTTTCTTATTTTATCACATATGTGATTTTCACTACAATATCAACTTCCTTCATTTCTAAATTCATATAATAGAAAAAATCCGTTTTAAAACAGGATTTTCATAAATTATTAAACTTCAATAATTTTCATTGTATTAGTAGCACCGCATCCTACTGGATAACCTGCAACCAAGATGATTGTTTCTCCATCTTTGATTCCATGTTCTTTTGCAATAGTACGTGCTAACTCACATTCATTGTTCTGGTTGTTTGCAACTTCAGACAATACTGTTGTTACTCCCCAGTTCATAGCCAGTGAACGCTGTGTTCTTTCATCAAATGTAACAGCAATAACTGGTGCTTTTGGACGGTATTTAGAAATACGGCGTGCTGTGTTTCCACTCTGTGTAAACGCAATAACAGCAGCAACATCCAATGTCATAGAAGTATCTGCTACAGAAATAGCAATTGCATCATTTTTTGTTCTCTGGCTAGTTTTCATAGCATTTTTCAAACGTTCATGATATGGAAGTGTTGGTTCCATTGCTTTCGCAATGCGATCCATTGTTTGTACTGCTTCTACTGGATAATCACCTGCTGCAGATTCTCCACTCAGCATGATAGCATCTGTTCCATCTAATACAGCATTTGCAACATCACTCGCTTCTGCACGAGTTGGACGAGGATTCTGCTGCATTGTTTCCAGCATGTGTAGCTGTAACAACTGGTTTTCCTAGTTCATTCGCTGTTTTGATAATCTGTTTTTGATATAGAGGTACCAATTCAAAAGATACATCGACTCCTAAATCTCCACGAGCTACCATGACACCATCAGCCACTTCTAGGATTTCACGCAAATTGTCAAATCCTTCCTGATTTTCAATTTTGGAATGATCTGAATATCTGGTCTTCCTTCTTCTTCCAAGATTTTACGAATTGCCAATACATCTTCTTTTCTACGAGTAAAAGATGCCGCAATGTAATCTACACCCATTTTACATCAAAACGGATATCCGCATCATCTTTTGCGGAAACAAATGGCATACTTAATTTAACACCGAGGAAGATTACATCCTTTTCTGCTTTTCAATGTATGTGGATTTTTCGATACGGCAACGCAACTCTCCTTCTTTCTTCTCAAGGATAGTTAAACGGCATTTCCCATCATCAATTAAAATTGTTCCGCCAACTTCAACATCGTTAAAAATTTCAGGACACTGAATATGGAATTTTTCATGAGTTCCTAAGATTTTTTCGCGAACAATTGTAACTTCCTCACCTTTTTCATAAGTTTCCTGTTTGTTTTCAAAATCTCCTAAACGTACTTCAGGACCTTTTGTATCTAGAAGAATAGCTACATTTTTTCCAGTTTCTTTAACAACTTCACGAATATTGTTAATACGATTTCCATGTTCTTCATAATCACCATGAGAAAAGTTCAAACGAATAATATTCATTCCGTTTTCTACTAACTTTGTCATCATTTCTTTACTTTCTGAAACAGGACCAATCGTACAAATAATTTTTGTTTTTCTATTTTCAATCATACATACTTTCCTTTCCAAATAACTATTTCACTTCTACTATCCGATTTTTATACCAAACGTTCAAATAGATTTTGTAATTTCTTACGAGACTCTCTTGGCGTGTTCAAGGCTTCTTCAATCGGTACAGATATAATCTGGTTGTCCTTAATACTAACGCATTGTCCACCAATCCCCTGCATTAACAAGTCCACTGCCTTTTCTCCCATTCGACTTGCAAGCACTCGATCGGTTGGTGTAGGTGATCCTCCACGCTGCACATGACCCAATACGGTTGCACGACCGGAAAAACCAGTATTTAGACTAACTTTCTTAGCAAATTGATGTACATCTGTAATTTTTTTCAGAAATTACCACGATTGCATGACGTTTTTTTCTTAATCAAATCAAAATCGCGCAATCTTTCAAGTACTTCGCCTTCTTCAAAACCTGTTTGAGAAGTTATAACGATTTCAGCGCCACAGGCAATACCTGACCAGATTGCCAAATCCCGCAGCGATTTCCCATAACTTCGACAATAGAACAGCGATGATGTGAACTGGAAGTATCTCTCAGTTTATCGACTGCTTCTACAATCGTTGTAAGTGCAGTATCAAATCAATCGTAAAATCAGTACAGTTAATGTCATTATCGATTGTTCCAGGTAAACCGATACAGTTAATACCCATCTCCGTCAATGCTAAAGCACCACGATAAGAACCATCACCGCCAATAACAACAATTGCTTCTATTCCTCTTTTCTTTAGCTGCTGAACTGCTTTTTTTCTAACTTCAACATCTTTGAATTCAGGAAGTCGAGCAGAACCCAAAACCGTTCCTCCGCGATCTATAATCTCCCCTACACTGGCTTTTGTTAAAGGTTCAATATATCCCTCTACCATACCTTTGTATCCATCATAAATACCGAAGACTTCGATTCCACTGTTTAACGCCACCCCGGTAACAGCACGAATGGCTGCATTCATCCCAGTGCATCTCCACCAGATGTTAGAACTCCTATACGTTTTACCATATAAATTCCTCCATTCACGTCCTATATGATACCATTATCTGACAATTTTACTAGCATTTATTTTCTTCTTGAACAACCTTTCACAAAAATTTCACAAGATAGTGCACATATTCTTTCAAGAAGACGCTGAGCTGCCATCGGCTCCTGCTTTTTGCTTCCAGCCATAGCCAATTTATCTTTAATTCCTCTAAGCTGTAATTGCTTGTAAAAATTGTTCTTTTTCTTGTTTTCCATTCTTGCATCAAGCAAAGGCAATAAAATATCATCCCTGCTCCATGAAGTAACACTTTCTCCTCCAATATCATCCAGCACAAGAACATCAACATGCTGAATCATTCGAATTCTTTCCTCCATGGCAGCTGGATCTTGAAACATCATTTTCAAATCTGCAATAAGCCTTGCTACATTCACAAAAGCAACACCATACCCTTTTTTCGCATAGTAATTGCACATCCCTGCCGCAAGATAACTCTTCCCTACACCGGTTTTCCCCAGAAGTAAAGCCCTTTGTATCTTCTTCATCCATCAGTTTTTGTAATACCTGCATAACAACGTGTTTATATTCCATACTTTCATTTCGAAGATCAAGCTTCGAAATATTTACCAAAAGATTTTGTTTAGGCATATCCATTAAACGATACTGTTTCTGATGTGCAAACAAGCTGTTTTCTTGCAGCTGATAGGAACAATTAACAAGTTCCTGAACCAAAATACCATCTACTCTTAACTCCATATATTTCCCATGCAAAGGCTGTCTGCAAAAACATAGCCCCTGACAATGCTTACATTTTTCCATACTGTCACAATAATCTTGAAAACGTCCGCTATGATCATACACAAACGTATCATCCACAGCGTATTTTTTCTCCATTCCAGCAAATAAAGGGTTTTGTAATAACTTTTGTACTCGCTTTTCTTTTGCACTTTGCTCCTTGCTAAGCATAAAATTAAATTCCATTTTCTCCAAAGTTATTCACCTCCCAGCTGTTTCATTAAACGCTCTAATTCTTCCTCATCGACTTTTACATCATTAGACTGTACAAGGTCCTGATTATGATACCACTCAGGAAGTTTTTTTCGATGAAACTTTATCAACTTTTTCTGTTTATCATTTGCAATATGTTCAAAAGCTTTTTGAGAAGTATCAATTTGCAAGCGAACCCACTCTCCTGCAATTTTTTCTACATAAGATTTTGTAAGTTTCTGATTTGTCTTTTCTAATACATATTCTATCAAAACATTGACAACATCCGGCTGCATCTGAAAATCATGCAAAAAGTGATTCAATTAATTTCTTATCTGTATTGCTGACTGCAATTCCTCTTTGCAGGTTTTGAAGGAAACGAACTGGTGGAAGTTTATAAATGTCTTTTTCCTCCTGTTTCCATTCCCCTTGAAAGCTTTAGCCTTTCTTTTTTAAAACCTCTAAATTTAAAGTATTATCTTTTAAATTCATGCTCTGTGACACTAACTTACGCATGGACATTTCATCAATTCCATGAATGGTCGCCAGCTCACCAATACAGCGAAGATTTTTTTCATTACGTGCCATTTGAGGAAATACCGATGTAGATAACCCTTGTAAAAAGCGATCATAATTAAATCGCAATGGAATTCACTTTGGTATAATCCTTCTTCTTTCGGTCGGCTTTTTCGAAATGCTTCTTCTTCCTTTTCTTTCCATTCATCATCCAGAAGATTTTTCAAAAGGAGCGGTTATTTCCAAATATTCGCTTTTATCTTCTATATTCAAGGCAAAACACAATTTATTAAACTCATAAACCTGCTTTTCCCCATTTTTTTCATATACAATCTGCCAAATACTTCGTGTCTTAAAAACTCATTTCCATTTTTTTGGCACAAACAACTGATATACAAATCGATTTTTCTTCTGCTTTGTAATATGTTTTCAACAACAAAAATTGTTCTAATACATGTCTGTTTTTTTTCTATCAATGCAGCAGATAATCCACTGATTTTTTCAATTAATAAATGATTTTTTATTTTTCTTGATCTTGTCGCAATCGCCATTAAAGTATGATACAAAACGGCGGCATCTTTTCCAATCAAAGGATAATACAGCATAGAAAAAAGCAGCACTTCTCTCCATCGTCATTTCACCCATGACTTCTATACAGCACTTATCTTCTTTTCCAGCCATACACTTCCTCCTCGTCTTGACTTCTCCAGTATAGCACATATCTTTTGGTATAGGTCGTTTTTTATTCCCATTATTCCATAAAATGACATCTCCACGCTTGATTTTTTCATCCTGCGATAACTGATGAGACAATCTTATCTTTGCCTCTTCTTTATCGACATGACGATATTTCACAAGACGTTCTAACAGTTTGTTCTTCACACGCAACAACCCATACTTCATCAAAAAACTTTCCCAATGCACTTCAAAGAAAAGGGCACTTCAACAACTACAATTAGCCTTTTTAAATCATTCAAAATTTGCATGATTCTTTTTGAATCAAAAGGGTGCAGAATTTTTCTGCCTGTGTTTTTTTAAAGGGTTTTTTAAAAATTTCATAGCTCAGCTTTTGTTTATTTATATTTCCATCATCATTAAAAAACCGGTTCCAAAATGCGCTATAATTTTGCGTATAACCCCTCTTCTCCTTTTTCCAGCAAGGATGCATTGATTGCATCACAATCCAAAACAGGGATCTGTTTTTGTTTCAAGATTTCAATAACACTGGATTTTCAGCTCCCATTACTCCTGTTAATCCTATTTTTTTCATCGTTTTCGCTGGCATGTCGGACAATAACAGGTTCCTCTTCCTGTTACAACAATCTTCTTGATTTCACTTTGACACACCAAACATTTCTCCCTTTTTTCGCATGTACTTTTAACTTTAACTGAAATCTCCATCAACTCCCAGACTGGAAGTATAGGAGCGAATCGTTGTTCCCCCTGCAGCTATTGCACCTGACAAGATTCTTCTTGCCTGATATAACAATTCTTCAAAATCTTTTTTTCGCAAATGTGAAATTTTTGTTTCTGGATGCATTTTCATCGCAAAACATATTTCATCGGCATAGATATTTCCAATACCAGCCATAATGTTTTGATCCAGCAGCACTGCCTTTAATACACTTGGTTTTTTATGCAAGAGGCGATATAGATACTGTGCATTTAATCTTTCATCAAAAACATCATAGCCAATTTTTTTTTTAAACAGAGATATTCTTCTATAGTTTCTTGTTTTTCATATAAATACATTTTTCCAAATTTACGTGTATCGTTATAATGCAGTTCTCTTCCATCATTCAAACTAAAAACCACATGTGTATGCTTATTTATTGAGTATTTCGCTGCATCACATAAAACTTCCCTTCCATTCGCATATGAACGATCCACATATATTCACCTAAATCAAACATAAGGTATTTCCCATGACGAGAATAAGAATGTATGGTTTTTCCTTTTATCAATTTTGTAAATGTTGAAACATCTGGATAAGCAATGATATTATCCCATAATACTTTACAGTCAAGAATACTTACATGCTGCAGCTGATGTTCCAATGTTCTTACAACTGTTTCTACTTCTGGTAATTCTGGCATAATTCACCTATTTTGCATCATACCATGTTTTTCCAATCGCAGCCTCTGCCACCAAAGGAACTTTTAACTTCATCGCATTCTGCATTCCTTCCTCTACAATTTTTTTCATAATATCAATTTCCTCTTCACATACATCAAAAATAAGCTCATCATGAATTTGTAATATCATACGTGATGTTACATTTTCTTCCTGCATTTTCTTATAAATCTGTATCATTGCAAGCTTAATTAAATCTGCAGCACTTCCCTGAATTGGTGCATTCATCGCACTCTTTTGCCAAATTCACGCATCATATAATTTTTATCATTAATTTCTTTTATGTATCTTCTGCGATGGAATAATGTTTCCCATATCCATGTTCCTCACAAAAAGCAATTGTTTGATCCATAAAGGTTTTGATATTAGGATATGAAATAAAGTATTTTTTCAATAAAATCATGGGCTTCTTTTCTAGTAATTCCCAGCTGTTCACTTAGACCAAAATCACTTTGTCCATACACAATCCCAAAGTTTACCGTTTTTGCACTTCGACGCATATTCGCATCGACATTTTTCCTGCTCTACATCAAAAATCTGCATTGCCGTTTTGGTATGAATATCAATGTTGTGATTAAATGCATCGATCATTTGCTTTTCATCTGCCATATGGGCTAACATTCGAAGCTCAATCTGTGAGTAATCAGCAGACATCAAAACATGATGTTCACTCGCAACAAAAGCCTTTCTTATTTCTTTACCTTCTTCATCACGTACAGATATATTTTGCAGATTTGGCTCAGAAGAAGATAAACGTCCAGTCTGGGTTTGTATCTGATTAAAAATCGTATGAATTTTTCCATCTGACAATACATGACGGCTTAATCCAACTGCATAAGTACTATAAATCTTCTGGTATTTACGATGTTCCAAAAGAAGAGGAATAATTGGATGTACATGTATTAGTTTTTCTAATACATCTGCAGCTGTACTTCTTTTCTTTCCTGCTTTTAACCCTAATTCATCCATACAAAACCCCTGCAAGCTGTTTTGGAGAATTGATATTAAATTCCATACCTGCCAAATCATAGATTTGTTTCGCTAAATCTTCTATTTTTCTATTTGTTTCTTTCGCAATCTCATCCAGTGTAGATAAACTTGTAACAACACCTTCTTTTTCCATAGCATAAAGCACACGTGTCAAAGGAACTTCAATTTCTTCAAATAATTGTTTCATACCAGCTTCTTCCAGCTGTTTGTGATATCTTCCACTAAGTCATACATCTGCATTGTCTGTGTACAAGCATATTCTATCTGTTCCTCAAAGATGGAAGTTTTGGCTTTCCTTTTTACCATAAACTTCATCTTTGCTCAATGTTTCATAAAATCCGTATTTTTCTTTTAACTTATCATAATCTGAAATTGTTCCATCAAGTAAAAATGCCGCAATCATCAAATCAAATACTACATCGCCACACTTCAATCCATTTTTTATGACATGCATGATAAAGTTTTCGCATCATACACCATTAGTGCATCTTTCTGATTTAAATACGTTTTAAAAGTTTCATCCTTTT
>VOFH01002369.1_pt1 | contig 15852 bp, 34 predicted proteins | sample 5384091 | NCBI WGS metagenome assembly VOFH01 (sample SAMN12384727, study PRJNA508395) | human gut metagenome | isolation source: healthy gut G | host: Homo sapiens
AATCACCCAATAGCTGACCTTTTTCAAGACGCCGCGCGCGCAGCTTCTCGCTCGACAGCGTGTTAGTTGCCCTTGACTTTGCGTACCCGTATACGCAGTCGATCACGTTAGTGCCAGAAATAGCACAAATATGAACCAGTAATCTCCCAATATGTATGTCAGGGCGGCAACTACCGCGCCCCACAGCAAATTTGCCTTATCAAAAACTCCTGCATAGCCCGTCCTCTTTTCCTTATTGTTTTTCCCATGCCTGCGGGTAATCTTCCGGCGCGAAGTTCGTATCCTGCCGGCATTTATATGCTGCACCATCCGTCCAGATCATGTACTCGCCCGCGCGGTACATATCATGGCTTCCCTGTACCAGTACAAACGGCCGCGCGGTTTCCGGCGTCTTACCATGCAGCGGCCGCCAGAACGTGAACCACGCGGCGCTGTCCGGCGTGATATCCGGATAGATGGCATTGTCGTGCGCCTGAAAGCACTCCCATGTCTGGCCGCCCGTGTTGCGGATATCTCCCACCGCATACTTCAGGGTCCAGTCATCATACAGGCCGGATACCTGATCTTTTGATCGTCGTCGGTCAAATCCGCTGTGTTTACCTGCCTGCGTGCAAGAAATATCGCGCTGGCGAGCGCTTTCAATGCCCTTTCTGTCACAGGTTAAGCCCCTTTCTATTGCGGATGATATGTCATATACCTCGGTTTCGAGCATGGACACACGCTCCTCTATCGTGGATGGTTTATCATGGCACCACTCGCCATTATTGTAGAAATCCCCAATCCCGTATTGTTCCGACGATCACCAAATCCTTTCATTTTCGCATACCACGCTTCCGCCTGCACGATATTTACACATCTTCCGTCCTCTATTACAGCAAATGTCATGTTTTATACCTCCACCGCAAGATTACCAGACCAGACGCACCTGCTCCGGACGTTGCATTCATGCTATACGCATCTGAGGAACTGTCGTCTTCCATCGTTGAAAAGCATAGTGCCGCACCACCGCCACCACCATATGTACCTCCCACACTTGCAGTGCAATTCAAATATCCGGTTGCTCCTGTTTTTACATTTCCATTCCCTGAATAATTGGAAACGCTGCTCGTCGAAGAAGTTGTGGCGGTTGCAGCAGAACCTCCTCCAAAGTGAATACCCTGTGCCTGTATTCTCCTCAAATGCAGTTGTTGCCCTTTGCTGGCCGCTGTTTTCCATTTCCTCATATTGCTTGAACTCCAATTATATTTTCTCCCCTCCTCCATTTGTACCACCGTTGCTGGACGCGCTCCATAAGAGGGATTAGAACTGCTGCTTGGTCGCGCAACCGCAGCGCCTCCACCACTGCCGCCGGATGCGCAATCCCCCTTTGCACCCCAGAAGCACTTGTGCTATGTCTTGGCGCGCCGGCCCCTTGTCGCCTCCCTCTGCAGTCAATATCACGCTGCTTCCCTTTTTTACAATGGTAGTTCCACCTTTATTCCTGCCGCTGTTTCATATAATGCACCGCCATTAAAATCATCGCCCTGAAGGCTTGCTTGGCAGCCGTTCCACCAGCGCCAATGGTTATCTCGATATCTTCTCCCGAATTGGTTTGATTCAAAAGTGTTTGCGTATATCCGCCCGCGCCCCCATCTGTCCCTGCAGAATCCACATATTTCGTGTTTCCGATATAGCACATCGCAGCGCCGCTACCGCCCCACCTACTGCAAATGCGTCAAAATCCTGTACGCTTTCTGAAAAGACGTAAGTACCCGATGTCGTTATTGTTCTCTGGTTTCCGGAATATGTATTTGCCTGTACGGTATATTTTGGATATTTGTCCCCGTACTGCCTGCACAGCAAGCGTTGAAGTCGGGAATGATATATCCAGCGCACCTGTAAATCGGGCCGTATGCGCACCAGGCGGTAAGTCTATAAATGCTGTACCATTTATATCGGTAAACCGGGCTATTGGTATCAATCATGAATGTAACGCACGGATAGGATCACTTTCACTATTTACAACCGTGATAGAGATGCGTCCATATATATCCGCGTTAATCAGCCCCAAAATAGAAAACGCATCTTTGGGTTCTGCCTGGTCATGCTCCAATTCAAGAAGGCTACACATCATCCGGCAGCATTATTCCCTTGGTGTACGCGCTCCCCTCCTGCGTTGCATCGTCCGCGTAGGACAGCACGCCCTCTACGCTATGCCCGCCATCCTGCGTAATCCGCACGCGGCTTTCTTTGCCGGGCACGGTACTCGGTCACGCATAAACCTGCACCTCCACCCCGTTTTTGCGGATGATAATAGGGGTTTAGTTACCCCCCGCCAATTTTTCCATTTTTAACTGTTCCGCCTGTTCCTCCGTGATAACGTTCAGCTTTACATATCTGTCAAGCTGGTCGTCGCGGATGTAGCCCTTTCATAGCGCGCTTTGATATCTTCTTACATACTTTATCCTCCTAAGATCGCAAGCTCAAGGTCGGTGTAAGCTTGTCCCATTTCAATGCGTTCCAGTTGTTCGTCTGTGATCTGCTGGCCGAGGGACTGGGTTTCTGGCTGCGGTTTTCATGATTCCACCCGCCATTATAATAATCACCAATCCAATATCCGGCAGGGAGCGGTATTGCGCCAATCGATTCCGCATACCATGCTTCGGCTTCTATCGCATTCACACAGCAGCCATTTTCAACAATCCCATAGGTCATGTTTTATACCTCCATCGAATAATTGCAGCCGTTCGCTCCGGCGCCAGTGGTAATTTGAGTTTTAGTTGCATACGACGATTCCTGCCATATTAGCAACGCAGCTCCGCCACCCCTCCCCGGAACCGTTGCACGATTTCCAGAAACTGCGTCATTAGTGTTCGATGTGACCCTTGCCACCGCATTTGCGCCGCCCACCCCAACAGTTCCTGAACCGACCATAGACTTGAAGCCTTACGCCCGCCGCAAGAGCCGCCAGCGGGGGAGTATTGCGTGCCAGTACCTTCCTCAAATTTTGTCGTTGTTCTGCCCCGCCTGTTCCACTGGATTTCCGCTGCTTCCGTTCGACCCACTTTGCACCGGCAGCTATCGGGTCTGTTGTCTGAACCGACCCGCTGCCGCTGCCACCGTCGGCTCCATTCACGCTTTCCGTATAATCCTGAGATGTATGCCACCTCTGACGTCCTCCCGCGCCGCCTTTGGCTGTCCCTATCAAGCTTCCGCCCATGGTAATTGTGGTATCACCACCGTTCAGACCATCTATCCCTCTCCGCCGCCCTCGTCATTCGAGGAGGTTTCACTTTACGCCCGCCTGACCTCGATATTGACCACAATGTCCTGTCCGGTTGGCACAATATTTTTTATCGTAGCGGTATATCCACCCGCGCCACCCGATGCAAAGGGAACCAACCGAACCGCGGTTGTTGGAGGATACTGCGGCACCAGCGCCTCCTGCTCCAACCAGAAAAGCATCAAAGCTTTCCACCCGATTCGAAATGCAATTTTTTGGGAAGAAGAAATTGCAATCTCTGTATTTTCGCTTTGGCTGCAAGGTAACATTATAGGCTCTGGATTGGCTTTCGCCGCTGCTGCCGAAAAATGTTGCGGGGAAAACTCCATATCAAGCGTCCCGTTAAATATAACTGTGTGCTGTCCAGAAGAAAATTTTCCGGCTGCCCTGCCTTTCGCATCCCTCGTAAAAGACTGTCCATCAATATAAAACAGGATTCCTTCTGCTGGAATACCTGTTGTATATTTTACATAGATAACGATTTCGCCATATACATCTGCCTGAATCAAACTCATATAGCGGAAGCCATCGCGCGGTTCACTTTCTTCTGCAGCCAGCACCAATGCCGTACATACCTCGTCCGGCAATACGTTCCCTATATGGGGCTGCCCTCCTGCGTCGCCTGATCGTCATATTCCAGCTTTCCCGCTATGACCGTCCATCGTCCTGCGTGATCCTGATACGGTTCTCGCGCCCCTGCGCTGGATTCTATCCGCATTATTAAACACCCCTCCCGCGATCATAAACAGTGTATCTGCCTGCCGCAGCCTGAAGCCCTCCCATGGCAAGCAATACACGCTCCAATGTGTAAAATTTCCTCAATGTTGTTTGCTTCCTGAAAGGTCAGCTTTTCCGCATCCCCGGCGCGTCTGGTGCAGCGTAAGGCACACAATCCCGCAGCAGGTGTATATTTTCGATGTACTGCTCCATCGCGGATGCCGTCGGGAAACTGCCCTCCTGCCAGTCGGTTTTGGGTACGGCCGGCACAGTATACCCCAGCGCGTAAAGCCGTTCGGTAAGATACACCACCGCCGCGCCCACGCGGTTAAGGTCAGCGGCGTTGTACGCGCCTTTCATACCCGCCAGCCATTCAGCCTTTTCTTCGGTCGCCGTGCCGGCCGACAGCTTCCCCGTCAGGGTTTTCACCCGCTGCACGTCTGCCGCTGTGCGGTCAAAGATCAGATTGTCCAGTTCCATGTGTTTTCACCTTGGCGATAAAGCCACCCGTCAGGTCAATGTCGATCTGCTCCGCTGTGCCGAAGCAGCGTTTTGCCGTTTGTAGTCTGCATTGCCAGCCAGTCGCCGGCCTGCTCGGTGTCAAGGATGATTTGTCCGCTATCCTAATGCGCCGCTGGTAGTAGTCGTAGACGCGCCGTGCAAGCGCCTGCGCATCCGCATCCAGTGTGCAGTCGGATACCGTCACTACATTGACCTTGGCATTTGCGGGCAGGCTTTTCCATATACGCTGCCCGCAAGACTCTGCGTGTTCTTCGTAGCTTGTGCCGCTGATAATAACCTCTCCCGCGCTTGTCACATGGATGCGGGCATAATTCACACCGCTTTTGTGATGCTGCCGCCTGTAATGCTCAGGCCGGAAGCCGGTGCGGGAAAACTGATCAGATAGTCCCTGGCTGTCTGCTTTCCTTGAACAGTTCTCCGGACCGATCACCCAGCGCGTAGCTGTGCGTGAACACCTCCACACCGGTAACAAGCGCGTCCTGCGTCTGCTCATGCCCAACAACCTTACGGCTGACAGGAACTGTCTTTGTTCGCAGTCTTTGCGGGGTAATGTTGATGCAGTCAGACCTGCTGCAATCCACCACTGCGCCGATTGCGAACGCCACCTGTTGCAGCGCCGCCCTGTGCGTCTGTATAGCGAGATACCCGCGCACTGTGACGCTTTTCAGGCTGTCCGCAATTGCATACTGCTCGGGTTCGATGTGCGCCGACTGCATAATATCTGCAATCAGATTTTGCGCCGTAATACCGTCTGACCAGTAGCCGCCGAGGTATTCTGTGTCGTCCATCGTACCAAGCAGGTCGATGCAGTCCACCGTGACAAGGCTTTCCGTTGTGGTCGGCTTATCGAGGTAGAATGTACCATATTCATTTCCATCCCGTCAATCCAGCCTGTCACATCTGCTCTTTGCCGCTGCTGAAATAACACATAAGCAAAGCCGGTCAGGTCGAGCAGATCAAAGGTTCCCTGCTCGGTATGGAAAGAAAGCGTCAGCGTGTAACCGACACTTCGGAAGAAATCGGGTTGGCCTCCTCCAGCACCGAACAGGAAATCAGCCGTTCGCTGCCAAGAGCCAGAGTCACGCCGTAGATAATTCCAGTCAATTTCAGATACCGGTGCGGTTTGTTGGTCTTGCGGAACGTGATGGCCAGCTTGTAATAGTCCTCCACCTGATCGGCGCAGAAATACTGCGCGCTGTCTGGGGCAAAGTCCTTGCTTGCCATCTGCCCGCCGTCCTGGTCGTACCATGTAATATTCAGGTCGCTGCACCAGTCTCCCGTTGCCTCGTCAAACACAAGAGTAACGCCGCCGGATGTGTGCGCTTTGGAAAAGGTCACAGTCAGCACGGGCAGCGCGGTAAATGCGCCGTCGTCCCCGCTCATCGCCGCTGACCACACACCCATAAAGACGCTGCCGATGCCGTCCGGTAAAATCTCCATCGTCCCGTCCAGCTCCCATGCGTTCGTCTCAACGGTCGCCCAGCGTCGGATGGCCTGTTCTTCGTCCAGAAGCTCCGTAAAGTCGGAGAACGGTTTGAATATTCGGCATGGACAGCACACCGTCCGCAGCGGCGGTGATGTCCACCAGTTTGTAATCCACTCGAACGTCGGTTTCCCTGCTCATGCACCCGCCCCTTTGGTGTAAACGCAGTAAATGTCACCGTCAGCCCGTCCCAGTAATACGCATCAGACCGTCCCCATCTTCGTCAATATACCTGATCCCGTCCGAAATGCTCTCGAATGCGGCCTGGAATGTCACTGTGCCATTCTTTCCATAGGGCAGGGTCACGGTCTGGCTTTTCTCGGCTGAGGCCAGTGTTTCTATGAGCGCATCATATTGTGTTTGCTCCATTATTTGCCGATCTCAACGGAGTAATCTGTGTATATCCCGCGTATCTCGCGGTGAAGCTGTCCGTCCTCGGTTGTCACGCGGTATTTTTTCATCCACGCGGAACGACCTGTCCAGCCTGACAAATCCACATCAAACTGTTTGGAACCGATTTTCAAAATATCCATGTTTCACCTCATGCCAGTGCGGGACCGGTCCGGTCGTCCTCCGCTTTGATTTTCTTGCGCAGCCAGCGGACAAACTCGCCGTCCGAGCCGGTCACGTCAATACGGATTACCCTGTCTACCGTCGTGTTGTTATTTGTCACCTCGCGGATCACGCCTCCGCCACGCATACCGGCCATACCCTGCAGCCGCGCCGAGGTCTGCGCCATGCTTGCGTCAAACGCTGTGCGCAGCCTTGCATCACGCTCGGATATGCCTGCTCAAAGCCAACGCCCACCCCTGCGCGAGCGGCGCTCCGACCAGTTCTGCCGATTTCTTTGATGGGCTGTGAATATCAGCCGCCCGCCCGCATCGCGGCGATAGCCTGAGATACGATAGACGCTGCCGCAGAATACAGCGCGCCCGATCTGGAATACATGCCGTCAATCATGCCATGGATGCCGTTCACGCCAATCGTTCGCATTTCATCCTTAACGCCTCCCAGCTCCTCCGGTATCTTATCCACGAACTCCCCTTCCGAGCGCGTCCATCTCATCCTTTGTAGAACTGCGACGCGACTTGCTTTGCCGCCTGCTGCTTCTGCTCCCCACAGCGACATGTATTGCGTATATTGGTCGTCCGTCATACCCAACAGCCGCTCCGTGTATGCCGTCGCCTCATCCACGCTCATGCTGGTAATTTCGTCCATCCAGACTGTCCGATACACCGCGCGCTTTTAAGCTGCTCCAGCGCATCACCGTAACGGTTGATCGCATCAATATCCGCTTGCAGATCGCCCAATTCAATAAACGACCCGCCCGCCTCGCCCTTTACGGTCGTGAACAGGTCGCCATAGTCGCGCAGCTTGTCAGACATGCTTTCCTGTGCATTCTGGATATCAGACAGCGCATTTTCGTATTCCTCCTGAAACTTCTGCAGCGTATCAAGCTGAGCCTCCAGCCTTCCTGCTCCGCATTCCTTTGGGCTTCCAGCTGCTTTTCGTTCCATTCCGCTTCCATCTGCGCGATCTCGTCCTGTATTTTCTGCCGTTCCGATATCTCGGCCTTTCCAAGCTCGTCGTATTTGTCCGCCAGCTTCTGCCGGTAATCCGCCAGCTCTGCGGCCGCCTGCCGATCCCGTGCCTCCTGCTCCATAGCGGCAATCTGCTCGTTTAGCTGCTCTTCCTTTTTTGAGAAGCTTTTTCGTTCAGGCGGTCCGCAACATCCAGCACCCTCGCGCCTCCCTTGGAGATACCCAGCCATACCGCGCGAGATCATCAGGCCGACCTGATCACGGAACACGCGGGACGGGAGTGGATACCTAAAAGGCTTTTCGCCTTATCAACCGCAGAGGATACCATGCCGCCAATCGCGCTGGACAACGCCCGAAATTCCCGATTTGATACCGTTGATCAGGCCCTGTATGATCTGCTTTCCGATGTTCAGCAGCTCGCCCGGCAGCTTTATTACACCGTTTACAATAGCCTGCGCCACGGCAGAAATCGTATCCAGAACAGACCCCAACAGGCCCTTGATGCCATTGATAAGACCCTGTATCCCCTGTTTACCGAGGTTCAAAAAAGTGTAGACGGCAAGTTTTTCAGCGTATTGTTGATGGCGTTCAAAACATTCCCTGCCGCGCCTTTCACCGCTCCGACCATTGCGGTTATTCCGTTTTTGAACATGGTAATAATCGTTTTGCCAAGGTCAAGCCAGTTGAACGCCATGAATACCGATACAATGGCTTCAATAATCTGCGGAATATTGTCCACCAGTGTCGGAATGGCGTTCACCAGCCCCACGGCAAGCTGGCCGATCAGGCTTGCCGCAGTCGCAACCAGCTTGGGCGCGTTGTCGTTGATGATACCGGCAATATTGGTCACGATCAGCGGGACGCTTTCAATCAGTGCCGGAAGGCTCTGGATGATGCCGCGGCCAATGCTTGTATGATTGCGAGCGCGCCATCCACAAGCTGCCCCACACCGGAACGCAGTCCCGCGCTGATCTCGGTCAGGATGGACAACGCTGCAGGAGCAGGGCCGGTAAAGTTCTCTGCAATACCGGATGCAAGGCTCTGCATCATCGAAAGCGCCGCATTCAGCATCTGCGGCGCGGCAGTGATGATCGCCGTTCCAAGCGTCTGTACGATCTGTCCCGCCGCCGCCAGTATCTGCGGAAGATTATTATATATCCCCTGCGCGAATGACATAAGCAGCGACATGGCCGCCGTAATAATCTGCGGGGCGTACTGCGCCATGCCGGTAACTGCGGATGCAAGGCTGCTGCCGATTTGCGCCACAAGCCCATCAAGGCCGCCGTTTTCAAACGCATCCTGCAGCCCGCGCACCATTCCAAGCGCGCTTTCCGCAATATCATTCAGTGGGCCATCTACGCTGTTATACAGTTCAATTCCAAGGTTTTGCAGGTTGGTGCCGATGGTCTGTACCGTCGTTCCAAGCGTCTGCGACATGGTATTATATGCATCGTCCAGCGCTGTCGTATTTGCCGCCATCTCCTGTAATGTGCGGTCCATAAGCGCCATGCCCTGGTCGCTGGTCAATGTCAGTACGGTATTCAGCGCCTCTACGGAACCAAACAGCGCGGCCATTTTTTCCGTGCTTCCTCCGGTTTTCTGCTGCACCTCCTGAAGGAAGCCCGCCCAGCCCTTTGCCTGAAGCCGGCAGTGGAAAAAGTCAATGCCAAGCCTCTGCGCCATTTTAGAAGCGTCGCTCGTTGGCTTGATAATATTGGACAGCGCCGCTTTGATTCCGGTCATTGCTTCACTGGTGCCGATACCGTTTGCTGTCAGGGGAAGCGACGGACGCAGCAGGTCGTCAATGGATACGCCCGCGGCATTCGCCGTCGGCGCTACCTGTCCAATGCTGCCCGCCAGCTCGCCGAACGTTGTTTTGCCAAGATTCTGCGTGACCAGAATTTATTTGCCAGCCCATTTGCCTCTGTCGTTGCCATGCCATAGGCGTTCAGCGCCGAGGTCAGACCGTCTACCGCTGTTTCCGTATCCGTAAAGCCGCCGCGCGCGGCTTTGACCGCGGTTTCCACCAGTTCGGTCGCATGCGCTGTATCCGCGCCCGCAGAAATCGCGGAATAAAGCGCTTCGTTCAAATCCGAGGCCGCTGCGCCCGTCCGGTTGGAAAGCTCCATGATCTCGCTGGACAGGGCATCGATGGATTTCACCGAGGCATCCGCAATCGTTGCAACCTTGGCAACTGAACTTTCATATTCCGCGCCGAATTTTAATGCCGCAGCTCCGGCGGCTCCAAAGTGAAGCCGTTACACCTGCCAGCGCTCCCGCGATCGCTTTACCGCGCCTCCGGCAATCCCTTTCAGGCCATTCAGCGTTTTCTTTAAACCCGCTGTCCTCGCCGTCGATCTGATGATAACAGATCGTCCGCCGCCAATGGCCGCACACTCCTTTTATGCGTGAAAACCATCGGCAGCTCAGGCACTACTTGGTCTTATCGTTCATCCTGATTTCAAATATTTTCTTTGCAGTTTCTTCCCTTGCACCGAATAAAAACGCCCCTGCATACCGCCTTTTCGGTATGTGTCAGGGCATTTTATATCCGCAATAGGGGCATTCAATTTCGGTCCATTGCGCGCCTCCTCAAACCGGCGCTGTACGCGCTTTCATCGCCGCATCGCGCTCGGATGCGGTCATCCTGCTGCGTGCATCCGTTTTTTCAGCGCATAAAGCCTCTGCATTCTCCGGTAATGCTTACGCTGTTCCTCGGGCAGTTTGTTGATATCCGCGATCCGGTAGTGGACGCGCTGCACAAACGGCGTGTCCTGCGGCAAGCCGAACATCAGCCGCCGAAATTTCCACCAGTGTATCCGTTTTCCAGGTCAATGCCATAAGCCTGACGGAATGACGCCATCAGCACATCCGCATCCTGCGTAAAAGTCATACCATCGGCCGGATGCGCCACTCTGTAAAGCCTCCCCCTCCTCCGGCTCGCCGTTTTCCGTATTCGCATAGAACCACAGCATCTTTTCGGCTGCGGCCGCCATATCCGAGGGGATGCCGTTCGATAAAACGCCGCCAGCAGGCCGGCAATATCAGGGTGCGCATAGCATCTCATTTTCAATCGCCACCCCGACGCGAAAATCCGAATCGATACGCACTAACGCGCCGCCGACCTCCACAGCATCCGGCAGCAGCTCAAACGGATTGCGCTTCATTGCCTGCCATGCCTGCTTTCTCCTCCGCTTTCCGGCGCGCTTCCTCACGCCGTTTCGCGTTCTGCTGCGCGTCTTTGTTCACGGTTCACCGGCAGGGCGGCCGACGGACGGCGCCCGAAAAACCGTCGCGGAGCATCTTCGAACGTCCTGCGTAAAGCTGCGGTACGCTGCGAAAATATCGCGGACATTCACCTTTGCCGCCGAAAACCGCCTTTGCCGTCCCTCGCCCAGCAGTGTATCAAAGAAATCCAGAATGCTTTCTGCCTGCCCGCGCAGCACACGGAGATAGTCGTCCCCTGCAACGGATTGCGGATCAAGGCTTTCACCTCTTCCTCTATCCTGCGCACCTCGCTATCGTACAGTTCCATATTTGCAAGGTCGAACGTATCATATTCGATCTCATGACCATTCACGATGTACTTCTCATTTACACTTCCTCCTGTTCACATAGCTCGCTGCCGGCTTCCTGCCCCTCGCTGTTTGCAGCATGTTCAACGAGGGGCGTTAACCCCGCTGAATCATCCGCATAGGTATACTCTACCGGCGCTGAATTGTTGCACATAATATCGATATCGACCTCGGCAGCCGCGCCTGCGTCGCCAGAACCGTCCGAATTCGACAATAATCGCCGCCTGTCCTGCTTCCCCTTGCCGGTCAGCATGGAGAAATAGACATACGGCACAACAATCTTCTGCCCTTTCCTTCGAACTTGATCGCATGGCTGCATGCGTAGTCCTGAAATTCGTCGCCCTTCAAAGCGGTCGCCCGTAATATTGAACGTGCGCTGTGTAGCGGTCTTATTCGTCGATTTCCTGTACGCAGATAAGTCTTGTCCTCGGTTTCCGGTTCAACTGCGCATCTACGCGAGTTACACCGGTCTGCACTACCACATAATCCGCTTTCTTGGTATCCGCGGTTCCTGTAATATCTACGGCCAGCACAAAATCATCCGTATTGGTGATACCTGCATACTTCTATCCGGCGTCACGCCAGTCATCCAGCTCTTTCAGCTTCATTCATCTTGCCTTTCTCAAAATAGGTCATTTTCAATTGAATTTGATAGCGCGCTTTCCGTCCTCAGATACCTGGAACGGGTAGCCGCTGGTCGTTACCGCTTCAACCGCACGCGCTGTCCGTCCAGCGGAAAGCTGCGGCAAGCGCTTCGGCCTGCGGTTCTGGCCGCACCCAATCGGAAAACGCATACCATTCCAGATTATCCGTGTTCTGCGTGATCTGGTCGCCATAGAATACGCGGGGAGGCAAGCACGAAATCAAACTGCTTCACCGCCGAACCATCGGTGTAGCGCTTGACGGTTTTCCGGCCCGGCACTGTCCAATCACCAACAGGTCTGCGCATCCTCCGGGCAGGAACCACGCCCAGCCGCCCTCCTTGAGCAGCGGGACAGGTGCGCAGCCAGTTTTCGCACCGCTTCGATATTGGTCATTTTGGCTTCCCTATAGCCGGCTACTGACTGCACCAGATCGTCCCTGCGGTCCGCCAGCGTGCGCTTGTCCCATTCCCTGCCGCGCATGGTGCGCCGTGATAGGTCAGGGGCTTGCCGGATATGTCTTGCGCGCGGCCGGCCATTACTTCCCTTTATACTGATAATGCGCGTAAGGCTGCGGATAGGTAATGCTTCGGCCGTCTCCTGCAATCTGCCGGTTTTTTAACGTCCCTGCTGCCATCGGCACATAAGGGTCGGACAGGCGGGCGACTTCATTCACGCAAGAAACACGCGCGCCCTGTCATGTCCCCAGCCCCCGCGCCGCAGGATTGCGGCGGGCTGATATTGGTCCTGACCTTCATGCGCCGCTCACCGCCCAGTGCAGCCGGCCGCGCCGGTTGTCCGACTGCGGAAATCAGGAATATTCCATTCCCTGCAAAGCAGCGGGCGCGCGCGTGACCCCGCTACCACGCCGCGCACCGTAGTCTCCCTTCCGGGGAATCTTATCCGGCGGCAAATTTTGGGCTGGAATACGGCTTTTATAGGTGTTCTGGATACGCGCGCCGTCTGTACTGGCACAGCCACGGCTTTTGCCGTACCAGCTCGCACCCAAAACCGGTGTGCAGGTATATGCTTCGCCATCATCGCCCCGTATCTCGCGTACAAAGGGTCAGTGTTTCGTTGCACATCAACATGGACAGCACGCTCCCCGGAAAAGCAGGCCGGTACCATCCAGCCACAGCCCCGCCGCAGCGCGCATCCGCTGGCTGGTGTCTGGGCGGCTGCGACATATGTTTCGCTGTAACCATCGTTCGATGCACTGGCGACCACTCCGCCCGCCTCCTGCATTTGCAGCTCCTCAGCCGCAGCGCAGACCGCCATTTGACAGGCGGTCCGCAGTTCTCCGGATGTGTCTGACGCGCGGCCGAACGTGACTTTTATCCACATAGGCCGCCGCATCCGCGCGAAAGCGGGCCATGCGGCTTCGCTGATCTTACCCCCCGTGGTAGCTGGTGCTATAAAATTCAAAATCAACGGTCAGCATGGCTGATTACCTCCTTTCCAGATCAGCCACCGCCGCCGGCTGTCGTTTTGCGGACATAAACCAGCGCATTGTTTGTCACCTTGTAGCCGGTGTTCATCTCGACCTGTGCCTTGGAGCCGGCGAAATTCTCCCGAATCCACAATCCGTGCAACCTCGAAATTCGAGATAATGGACAGCGCTTCATGGTAATACATGATGTAATTCACCTTGGAAACATCCACTGTCTTGAGCGCGCCGGTGCTGTCGTAATACTTGAGCGCTGTCCCAGTCAGCCCATTTGCTTCAACAAATGTAAAGCCGAGCCACTGGCCGACATTTCCGGTCTGCGCAAATACGGTCATTCATGACCGGTGTAAAGTCCTTGCCCGACGCCTGCAGCACCGAGGCCGTAATAGTCCGGCGCACACATGACAACGTTTGCCCTGCCCTTGCCCTTGACGATCTCGCGCGCGTAGCGATGATATCGCTCTTGACCGTATCCACCGTCAGCGCGGCGGTTGCGGCTGCGGCATGACCCTCCTGCGCAAGGCAGGCCAGCGCAGACTGCATCCAGCCCTCGCGCACCTCCTGAATCGCGGTGGAAAGGAACTTCATTTCCCGCGGCAAACTGCCTACCGCGGCAGCCTGTACGCCGTAAATCTTTTTGAGGACTGGAGTTGTTGTTTATCTGAATCGGAATCAATGTGTCGCTTGCCACGGTGTCGGTGAAATCGCGGCCGGGCGTTCCAGGTGTGACTGCCGCCGTGGTCAGCTTATGCACATAAATCTGACCCGCCGGACCGATCTGGTGCTTGTCTGTAAACGTGACGCCGGCACCATGACCGGATTGAAATAAAGGTTCGGTTCGAGGATGGAGGAATACCGTTCATCCACGTTCAGCGTGTTATAAGTGATTGCCATTTTTCATACTCCTTTATTTTTGTGATAAAAACGGATTATTCGCATAGAACGCATCTACCTCAGCCTGCCCGTCTGCCGTGCGCGCCTGCGGATGGCCTCGGCTTTACAAATGCTGGCGCGGGCTGGTCTGATACAAACGCTTCGGGGTCGGACTGCTTATAGGCGCTGACGAAATCATCAAGGCCCAGCAGCTTGCCGTCCTGCACAGTCAGCTTCCGGCGGTCAGGTCGGAAACAAAGCTTTCTTTGCCGCCGCACTGGTGAATTTCAGGCCGGATACCGCGCTTTCACTGTGTGCGCGTATTCCTGCGCGGCCAGCTTGTCGCGCAGCCTCACGGGTATCCGTGTTGTATCTGGCTTCCCACTCCTGCGCCGACTGCCTGATACCGTCAATATCCATATCCCTGTAAGACTGGATTGTTGTATTCGCGGTTTCAAGCTGCCGTTTTCAGCGCCATCTCTCGGTCTGCATCGCTTCAAATTTGTCCCTGCCAACATAGCCGCCATCCTTGAGATTGACCAGCGATCCTGTCGCACCGCCCAGCTTTTCCAAGCTACGTTGTGCATACAACGCGCTGTCTCCAAACAGCTCGCTTGAGATATTCCATGCTTTTCCTTTCTCGGTATGGATTTAATTTCTAAACGCGCGGCCACTCCGCGCCGTACCGCTCTGGCATTTTAAGCCCGGCCAGCAGGGGCAATTATAACTTTAAAAAGCGCCTTACTTCTGAAAGCAAAGCGCGATTTTATTAATTTGGGCATAAGAAAACCGCCCTGCTTTGCAGCTTGGCGGTTATTCTGATTATGACAAAGGCGCCCCGTTTCCGAAGCGCCCTCGTTGAGATTTAGGACTTTGGCAGGCGTAGCATTATCCTGTGACAACTGATTAATCCATTCTCTCAAATCATCCTTATTCATAGAATATCTGCATTAATCAATATCGGGGATAATCTCCCGCAACGTTCTGCCTTCAAGTATCCAATGGTCCAGCATATCGTCTACGGAATTAAAAACCAAATCGTTTACGGCAGGATCGTCTTCCGAGAAAAAAATATAATACTTATCTTTTTGGATGGCAAATCGAATAGTTCTTTCCTTTGTAGCCGATATCCGGCTCGTTGTAAATAAGGCTTTCCCGAAATTCATTTACTGTCAATCTTAGTCATCTCCTAAAATATCCTTGTATACGATCCTTTTCTTCCGCGTTTGCATTCCTCACGGTACGTTTCGGTCTTTTTTTCTCCCTGCTGCCATACATAGATATGAATATGTTCACCATGCTCGCCATAGGGATGCTGTTTTGGCTTTCCATGATCTCCTCCATGTATCTGCGATACCATTCGGCCGGTTTCGTCATATACAGTGCGGTCCCTTTGCTTGCCTTGACTTGAGCAGTATCAATCACCGCAAACGGCCGATAGGTTGTCGGCAAATGCGGGTGCGCTTTCTCCATCAATCGTCTGTTACAACAATTGTTCCATCTTTATTGTACCTGTATTTTTGGTACTTTGCAAGGTCGCGGCGCGCAGCCGCAGCCTGCTTTTTGCTGAAACCGGCAATCTGCTCGCGGCTGGCGTGCCGCTTTAATCCGGTCTGCTGCTGGAAATCTTTTTGCCGCTCCTGCCATTCTTTTATTTTGGCGCTGCTCTCATAAGTATCCTGTCCCGCCGCCCTCATTGCCGCGTTTTTCGCGCTTCCAGCGGCGGATCTGACGCCTCGATGGCGTTGCTTCTGGCTTGCCTCGTACTCGGTCAGCCTTTCCCCATTGTAT
>VOFH01002205.1_pt1 | contig 15848 bp, 22 predicted proteins | sample 5384091 | NCBI WGS metagenome assembly VOFH01 (sample SAMN12384727, study PRJNA508395) | human gut metagenome | isolation source: healthy gut G | host: Homo sapiens
CAGCGCTCTGGCAATTCCCACGCGCTGACGCTGTCCGCCGGAAAACTCATTGGGATAGCGGCGAATGTGATCCGGCTTGAGCCCGACCACGTTCAGCAGCTCCTGTACACGCTCCTCCTGCTCCGCCTTTGTCCCAATATGGTGGATGCGCATGGGTTCATGATGATATCTCCAATGGTCAGACGAGGATTCAACGACGCGTAAGGTCCTGGAAGATGATCTGCATCTTCTTTTTCACCGGAATGAGGCTCCCGGTTGCTGGCGTTGGTAATATCCTGCCCATCAAAGAAAATTTTTTTCCTCCGGTGGGTTTGTAAAGGCGGACCGCTGTGCGGCCCAGCGTGGTCTTGCCGCAGCCGGATTCTCCAACCAGTCCCAGCACCTCGCCCCGGCGTATGCCAAAGGAGACTGTCCACCGCATGGACCACCTGTCGTTCTCTGCTTGAAAATCTTTCGGCTTTTACGGAAAGTACTTTAAATCCTGAATTTCCAGAATATTGTCTGCCATATCATCCCTCCTGCTCCATCGCCATAACTTCAGGATGGCAGCGCCAGCACTTGCAGCTGTGTGTATCAGACAGAGTCACAACCGGCGGCTCATTGGGCCTTGCAGATCTTCATGGCATACTTACAGCGGTCCACAAATGCACAGCCCTGGGCGGCTTACGCCCAGGTCCGGCGGACTGCCGGGGATGGGCTCCAGTTTGCGCTTGCCGCCCAGCTCATTGTCACAGGTCGCCACAGAGTTCAGCAGGCCCTCGGTGTACGGATGCCGCCCGGTAAAAAATATCCATGTCGAGGCTTCTTCCATGATCTGCCCGCCGTACATAATGATAATGTGGGTACACATGGAGGCTACCACGCCCAGGTCGTGGGTAATCAAAATGATGGACATCCTGATCTTTTCTGCAGCGACTGCATCAGCTCCAGAATCTGCGCCTGTATGGTCACGTCCAGGGCGGTGGTAGGCTCATCGGCAATCAGCAGCTTGGGCTTGCTGTTCAGCGCCATGGCGATCATAATCCGCTGCCGCATGCCGCCCGAAAGTTCGAAGGGATACTGGGACAGCCGCTTTTCCGCGTTGGTAATGCCTACCAGCTCCAGCATCTCGATGTTGCGCGCCCGGCACTCCGCATTGGACAGGTGAAAATACCGCTTCAGTCCTTCTGACATCTGGAACCCCACCGTCAGAAGCGGGTTCAGATAGGTCATGGGGTCCTGAAAAAATCATTCAATGTCCTTGCCCTGAATATCCTGCAAGTGCTTTTCGTAGTTTGCTTTTACATTGCGCAACGTCTGCAAATCCACTTCGTCCGTTTCGGATGCAGATCCAGCAACGTCTCGCCGTCAAATGTTACCCGGCCCTGGCCAACATAGCCATTTTTCGCCAACAGACCCATGACAGAAAAACATGGTGACGCTCTTCCAGAGCCGGATTCTCCTACGATCCCCAGCACTTTCCCTGTTCTACCTTGAAGGAGACACGTCCCGCACAGGACGGACCACTCCGTTTTCGGTGTTGAAGAACGACCGGAGATGTTCAACTTCTAACACATACATAGTGACCTCCTACTTGTTCCGCCGGGGATCGAACGCACTGCTCAGTCCGTCACCAATAAAATTCAGGGCAAACATGCTCAGGCAAATTGCCGCCACCGGGAAGAACAGCTGATAGGGATAGGTGGAGACATTGGACAGAGCATCACTGGAGAGCGTGCCCCAGCTGGCCATGGGAATGGCAACGCCGCAACCCACAAAGCTCAGGAAGGCTTCCGAAAAACACAGCAGTGGGCACATTCAGCGTGGCGGTAACAATAATGGGACCAACCGAGTTGAGCAGCAGATATTTTACCAGGATCCGCTTTCCGCTTGCGCCCAGGGCCTGTGCTGCCAGGGTAAACTCCTGCTCCTTCAGGGTCAGTACCTGGGAGCGAACGATTCGCGCCATGCTGGCCCAGCTGCTGATTGCTATGGCGGCAATCACTGTACCCAGGCTGCTGCCAAAGACCATGGTGATCAGCAGCACATAAAGCATGGTAGGGATGGAATAGACAATGTCCACAAACCGCATCATGATCTGGTCGGCCTGCCCGCCTATGTAGGCCGCTGTACCGCCGTACAGAGTGCCGATGATCAAATTCAGAAGTGCCGACACAAAGCCCACTGTCAGGCTGATCCGGCCGCCGTAGGACCGAACAAACACATCACGGCCCCGGGGCATCCGTACCGAACAGGTGCTCCATAGACGGCCCCTTGTTCATATTTGACAGGTCAATTCCGTCATAGGTCCAAGGGGGACACCATGGGCCAAAAAATAATGATCAACACAAATACAGCCAGGAATCCGGCACCAAACATGGCCAATTTGTTTTTCTTGAACTTTCTCCAGGCGTCCTGCAAAAATGTACGGGACTCCATGGCAATAAATTCCCGATCTTTTTCGGTGTCATCCAAATGCTCCAGCAGGTCCGGCGAGATGATAACCGGCTGTTGTTCAGTTCGGAATTTCGCATTTGATTGTCTTCACATTGCTTCGCAAGTTACCGTCCCTCCTATTCGTATTTGACCCGCGGATCGATCAGCACATATATCAGATCCACAATGATTCCAATCACGATTACTGTGGTTCCGTAAAGATGACCATTCCGTCAATGTGGTATAGTCCCGCATGGTAATGCTGGTAGCCAGCATTTTGCCGATTCAGGGGATGGTAAACATGTTTTCCACCACAAAGCTGCCAATCATCAGGAAGAAATCAGGGGACCAATGTAAGTAATCACCGGCAGCGCATTTTTCAGCGCATGGAGACACACCACTCTGCCAGTCCGCATTCCTTTGGCCCGGGCCAGCACCACATAATCCTGATTCAACGCATCAATCATGCTGGTTTGGACAGCTTTGTCAGATGGGCAATGGGATTAAGTGAAAGCGCTATGACCGGAAGGAAATAGCTTTTTATAGCTGTCCAATCCGGTAACCGGTACCCATTGAAGCTTTTGCGCAAACACATACATGAGTGCAATGGCGACTACGTAGTTGGGCAGTGAAACACCGATGGTGGACAGCGCGGTACAAAATCGGTCCAGCCCGCTGTCCGGTCTCAGGGATGCACTGATTCCCAAAGCCAGCCCCACCGCCACGGAAAAATCAAAGCGCAGGTGGCCAAACGGGCGGTGGCGCCGATTCCCGGCCGATCAAATCGGCCACCGGCGTACCGGTGTACTACTGAAGCGACTCTCCCAGGTCTCCGTGCAGCAAGTTTGTCATGAATACCGCGTATTGAACGTAAAAAGGGGTTTATCAGGCCATATTTCATTTCCAGGTTCCGATATGCTCTTCCGACATCTCCGCCACATCGGCGTCAAAAGGACCGCCGGGACGATACGGATCATCAAAAACGCCACGGACGCCAGGATAAAAATGGTCAAAACACCCATCAAAATACGCTTGAGTACGTATTTGACCATCTGGTCGTTTCCTCCTTGATTCTCTAGGAAATAAAAATTCGCTGCATACAGTAGGCTGCCGTATACAGCGAATCTGTTTTTAGCTTATGAACAGGGAACCGCCCTGTTTTTTTGTTAGCCCGCCAAGACGTAAGCGACTTAAACTCCCAGCATGCCGGTGCTGCTGATTCCCACATCCTGAACTATCGGCTTAATCAGGTACTTCAAACTTTGGGATAATACAGAGGAATCACTGCGGCATCCTCAATCAGCGTCTGATCCAGCTGGTGATACAGATCAAACCGCTTGCCTACATCGCCTTCTGCCCGGCCTGATCCAGCAATGCATCGTACCATGCGTTGGCATAATGAGAGTCATTGTTGCCGGGTGCTGCCGTACAGAGCCAAGGGAATAATGGGATCGGAGCAAGTGCTGGATATGGTGGTAGCGACCACATCAAAATAGCCCTGCTCCTTGCGGTGGGACAAAGGCGGAGGAATCCTCAACCCTGGATGCTGCAGGTGATGCCCAAATTCTGCTTCCACATGGCGCAGATTGCCTGGGCTACATTCTCATACCCGTTCCGCTGCTGGTTCGTAGCTGATCTCCGGGAAGCCCGCGCCGCCAGGATAGCCCGCCTCGGCCAGAAGGGCCTGCGCTTCCTCAACATTTTCCGAGAAATAGGGACCGTGCACATCCACAAAGTACTCCGTCGGCACTGTAATCCTTCTCCGTCTTGGGGACGATGCTGTACGCAGGCGTTTCGCCGCCGCCCCAGCATAATGCACACAGAGCCTGACGATCAATGGCCAGCGGACAGTGCCTGACGCACGAGGATCCTGAAGCACATCGCCCTGACAGTCCACCACCAGCCACATGGTAGCAAAAGTTTTGGGCAAATAAGTAGCCTCATCCGTGTACTTCTGGCAGGTTTCGGCCGTGGGCTTGACGCGATCTGAATATCACCGGTCTCATAGGCAATTTACCCTCCGGAAGACTCGGTAATAAAACTGGATCTCCTGTGCCTCAATAATGATATCGTTCACGCTGTAATAATTCTCGTTCTTCTGCAGAACCATCTTCTCAACCGGAGTATAGGAACCATCTTAAAGGGACCATTTCCGATACAGGTCTCAGGCTTCAGAGACCAGGACTCGCCATAGGTCTCCACGATGTCCTGACGCACCGGCAGATAGGAATTACCCGCAAGCAGCTCTCAAAGCTGATGGAAGGGCGGAAAGGGTTACGGTAAATACCTTGTCATCCACCTTTTCACGCCAGCCTCGACGCATCACTGCACTCACTGCCGCTGTTGTACGCCTGGGCATTCTTGATGCTGTACAGGTTGTGTACATATTTGGCGGTATGGTGTTGGGATCCAGCTCCCGCAAGGAATAAATGAAGTCGTCCGAGGTGACGGGCTCACCATCACCTCAATAGATGTCGTCTCAGCGTAATGGTATAGGTAAGGCCATCTTCCGATACTTCCAACGCTCTTTGCCCTGGCCAAGAACCAATTCGCCCTGATCCCAGCAGTACACACCCTCAAACATGGGGCAACAATTTCTCCTGACTGATCATCCGGAATGGGTCATAGGAACTGGACTCCACGCAGTTGTACACAATCTTCTGCACCTCTGCCAAGGTGCCCTCGCCAGAGCTGGCACCCCGGCGCTCCCCTGAGATCCGCTGGAGGCAGGTGAACCGCATGCTGCCAGAGAACTTAAGGCCGCCGCGGTCAGAATACGGCAATCAGTCGCTTCAAATTGGTTTTCATGGACTTTCTTTCCTCCTCATCTTCTCATTTCATTCGATGGGCGCACTATGGTGCTTGCTCGTTCTGTCCCCCCTTCTCAAGCCGTCTCCTAAAGAGACTATGCCTTTACCCTGAAAACCGAATACTATCTTTTGGCAGGCCATGGTGGATTCCTAACGAAATGTGAAAAAAGAGGGCACAGTAAAGCCTCCAGAAACCTCGCTGTTTGATGTTATGAAATGCAAATGCTAACCGGATCCCCATATTTCCTTTGTCCAAGTGTTAAAAGGGCACTCCGGCGGACGAGATACAGGAGCGCAGAAATTTTCAAGATATAAATTCGCGCTGTATACAGTGGGCTGCCATATACAGCGAATCTGTCTTTGTTAGTTTATGAACAGGGACTAATCCGTTTTTCAGCCCGCTAGACGTAAAAGCAGACTTAAATTCCAGCATGCCGGTGCTGTTGATTCCCCCATCCTGAACCGTCGGGCTTAATCAAATACTTCAAGCTGGGGTAATACAGAGGAATCACCGCAGCATCCTCAGTCAGCATCTGATCCAGCTGGTGATACAGATCAAACTTCTTGTCCATGTCACCCTCGGCCCGGGCCTGTTCCAGCAGAGCGTCGTACTCAGGGTTTGCATGAGTGGGAGTCATTGGCGCTGTCGGTGCTGCCGTACAGGGGCCAGGGGAACATGGGATCGGAATAGGAACCCGCCGCGGTGTAGCGAGCCACATCGAAGTAACCCTGCTCCTTGCGGTGGGAAATAAATGCAGAGGAATCCTCAGCCTGGATGTTACAGGTAATGCCCAGATTCTGTTTCCACATGGCGCAGATTGCCTGGGCCCACATTCTCATATTCCCGTGCCTGCTGGTGCCGTAGCTGATCTCCGGGAAGCCCGCGCCGTCGGGGGTAGCCTGCCTCGGCCAGGGGCCTGGCCTCCTCGACGCTCTCGGAGAAATAGGGGTCGTACACGTCTACAAAGTACTCGTCGGCACTGTAATCCATCTCGGTCTTGGGTACGATGCTGTAGGCAGGCGTCTCTCCGCCGCCCAGCATATCACTGGGGCCGCAACGTCAATGGCCATGGACAGTGCTCGACGCACACAGGGGATCCTGAAGCACATCATCCGGCAATCCACCAGCCACATGGTAGAAAGCTTGGTCAGATAGTGGCCTCATCCGAATACTTCTGGTGGTTTCGGCGGTGGCTTGACCGCGATCTGAATATCGCCGGTCTCATAGGCAATCTGCTCCACGGAAGACTCGGTGATAAAGCGGATCTCAGCTCCTCAATGATGATATCGTCGGCTCCGTAGTAATGCTCGTTCTTCTGGAGAACCATCTTCTCAGCCGGGTATAGGAAACCATCTTAAAGGGACCATTGCCAATGCAGGTCTCAGGACTCAGAGACCAGGACTCGCCATAAGTCTCCACGATGTCCTGACGCACCGGCAGGTAGCACTTAAACGCAAGCAGCTCCTCAAAGCAGACAGAGGAGCGGAAAGGGTAACGGTAAACACCTTGTCGTCTACCTTTTTTTAATTCCAACTTCAGAAGCGTCGCACTCACCGCTGTTATAGGCCTGGGCGTTCTCAATGCAATTACAGATTGTTCACGTACTTGGCCGCGGTGTTGGAATCCAGCTCCCGCATAGGAATAAATGAAGTCGTCCGAGGTGACAGGCTCACCATCGCTCCAATAGATGTCGTCTCTCAGCGTGATGGTGGTATAGGTAAGGCCATCTTCCGATACTTCCCTTGCCCTGGCCAAGAACCAGTTCGCCCTGATCCCAGCAATACACGCCCTCAAACATCTGAGCAACCGTCTCTCCGGTCTGCTCATCCCGAATGGGGTCATAGGAGCTGGACTCCACGCAGTTATAAACGATCTTCTGCTCTTCTGCCAGAGTACCGTCACCGGAACTCGTACTGCCGGAACTTCCTGAGATCCGCTGGAGCTGGGTGAACCGCAGGCTGCCAGAGAACTTAAGGCTGCCGCAGTCAGAAACAAGGCAATCAGCCGCTTCAAATTGGTTTTCATGGACTCTCCTCCTCATCTTTTTATATTCCTTTGGATCGCTGCGGTACTTCCTCGTCTACCCCTCCTTTTACAGGAACGCCGTAAAGGGAAGGTCTGTATCCGTAGCAAAGCAATCATCAAATTTCCTCTGGGGTAATGATAATACAGTTTGTCTTTGTCCTGCGGATAAGAGAACTTACCACCGACCTGCCAAATAAAACGGGGTAAACTGGTATTCCAAACGCTCCTTCTTCATATTGTAAAGAACCATAATTTCTTCCGGATTGGCCTGGAAATTGACCAGATATCATGATGAAGGGAATAATGACTTTGCCCGGAGAACTTCCGCCCGCCGCAGAATGTCGGAAGCGGTCATTTCGATCATCGGTAATTCCTCTGGGGTTCTCACCGTAAGATCCCCAACGCCACATCAATCTGATGCTCGTTGCCATGCTTGGCATAGTAATTGGAGTAGTGGGAGTCCCGCTGTGATACAGGCTTCCACCCGGTGTCTTGAAGAGATAATTCACCGCCTTGATGCCCAGATCCTCCGGCAGCTTTCCCTTAAATGTCTCCCCATCGTCAGCGGTAATCAGGAGCCGTGCGGTCAAAGGAATCTAACACCATTACCCTCCGTGTCTCCAACCGTCAAGGTATCGCCCGGAGCCACGACCCGGCACCGCTCTGCCGGTACGCCCCAGCCAACCTTGTCCACACTTCTGCGGCCCAATAAAGAGAACACTGTCATCGCAGTTCTGCAACAGCGACCGCCACATTGACATCGATATGATCGTTGTGATTGTGGGTGGCTAAGAATCGCATCCACCTTTCGGATTGCAAAGGGATCAGTACGAAAGGCGCCGTCCGAAGGTTGGGCTGAAGCTTTTGCAGCCGCACATCTTGGCCATTTGATGATTCGCTTTCATATAGGGATTGGCCTGCGTTTTCTTTCCGCACCGCACCAGAAATCAATGCACAGATTGGTATCACCCGGCGTTTTAAACCAAATTCCGGTACAGCCTAACCACCACATAGAAAAGGTGTTTTTCGGGAACGACTGCGGCCTCAATCTCTTCATTGAGCCATGTCCCCCATTCCGGGAACGTATCCAGAATCCAGGACTCTCTGGTAATTTCATCTACTTTTGCCCATTCGTAAAATGTTCCTCCTCCCACAAAAACCGTCTTTTTTCTTATATCATTCATATATTTATATATTTTTCTTATTTTTTCTACTTTATTCTGTGTTGTTTTGTATTATATACTCAATTACGTGTGTGTCAAGTCGCATCTTTTCTAAATTATCTATTACCAATACGAATCTTTTCTATCGTTTTATTGCCTATTTTATGTTTCATCTCGCCATAGGTTTAGTTTCCCTGCATCGCCTGATTTTCAAGGCTTCAGGCCGTATTGCCAAGTTTTTTTCCAGTGCTGAATAATTTGTTTGACAAATCTTTTGTTCTTGTTTATGATTAACTTATAGTCTTTTAAATTGCGAATACGGGGCTAGGCACAATGTGTCAGGTGTAGCCTGGCATCTAGAAATAAAAGGAAAGCTGTTGATGTCATGAAAATTCTCTGCAAAACATTGCAAAACACGGCAGCAACAAATTTTAGAACAGCTCCAGTCCGGAAAGCTGTTATACATCCGAGATTTAAGCCGTCATTTTAACGTCAGCGAAGTGACCATCCGACGTGATCTGAACGCCCAGAACATACTGCCCAGCTTAAACGCGTCTTCGGCGGCGTGCGCATGTCAAGGAGCCTGAGGAGCTTCCTGAATTCAGAACCCGAATTGAATCTCTCTTCCCCGGGCTGTTTTCGCAGCGAATTCTTACCCGGCAGGCACTGCACGCCGGAAGAAAAGGACCTGATTGGCAAAAAAGTATGGCTACCTTACTGGAAAATGACGAAATTGTGTTCGTGAATTCGGGAACCACTGTGCTATACCTTCTGCGTTATGTGGCCAACAAACATCTCATGTTTTTTTCCAACAACAACTGCCATCGCGCTGGTAGAGCGTCCCGCTGACGTGGAAATGACCATTACCGGCGGAGAACACTTTTGTCACGCAGTCCATGTAGGCAGTATTGCCAAGGACTCCCTCTCCCGTGTGATTGCCACCTCTTGCATTCTGGTGTCAGCGGTAATTTCTGCTGCCAACGGAATTACTACAACGTTGCATCAGGAGCGTGAAATCAACAATATCATGCTCCACAACTGCGAAGGAAAGCACATTGTAGCCGCAGATCCCCAGCAAAATCGGCCGTTCGCACAGCTTTACTACCTGTCCCATTCAGGACATTGATATTCTGGTTACCCTCTCCACAGCAGACGAGGAGGAAATCCGCAAAATTCAGGATTGCGGCGTTCAGGTCATTTTGCCGATCAGCCCGACTGAACGCATGCCTCCCTCCCCTTTATTCCCATAACAAAGCCCCCGGCAGGAAGTTTTGTGGCTTCCTGCCGGGGTTTTATTTATGCATTAAATCGCCTATCACCACAAAATCGGATTACCGTTTCACCCGAGCACTTCCTCCCCGTGCCAGGGCATATGCCTCTTCCCGACTGACCAGATTCCAGTCGTTCCGTACCGTATGGCTCAGGGCGAGTATGCCGCAAAGTCGATGATTTCCTGCTCCTCATGCCCTTCCAGGAATCCCCATATAATGGCGGCCGCAAAGCTGTCTCCGCTTCCAATCCGATCCTGGATCTCCACGTTCTCATACTTGGGGAGAGGAAAAACCCGTTTCTTGTCAGCATACAGGTCTGCCAATCATTGATGCAGGCCGTCTTTACCTGACGCAGTGACGCCCCCATTGCCATCAAATTGGGGTATTTCTGCATAATCTTTTGAGCAAGTTTGCGATAATCCTCCAGGTCCTCACTGAAGTAGTTGTCTTCCCTTCCTCATTGTGAATTCCCAATACCGCGCCTGCTTCAATTCCAAACAGCACATCCACATAGGGCATCGCCGCCTCGGCATTTTCCTCGCCTCCTCTATGTCCCAAAGCGTGCTGCGATAGTTCAAATCATAACTGGTATGCTCCATTTTTCCTTGGCCGCCTTAAGCGCTGCTACCACCTCGTCACCGGTATGTTCCCCAACGCGGCCACAATGCCCGGTGGTATGGAACCACCGGGTGTCCAGCACCCTTTTCCAGTCAATTTCGCCCGGAGCAATCTTGCTTACCGCTGTATGGCCCCGATCGTAAATTTGATAACTGGGTCTGGGACCAATCCCTACTTCCACAAATGCCAAGCCATTGCGCGTGCGGCCAATGTTGTCAAAGGGTTCAAACCACTACATTGCTCATGTCCACGCCATACATCTGGGCACGGTTTACAATGTATTGCCCGGTCCAGTTGTCCACCAGCTTTGTGATGTAAGCGGTGCGGAGTCAGGGAATCAGTCGTTCCACGCTCATATTTGAAATATTAACGCAACAATTCAGCTCCGCAGCCGCAATTCCAAAGCTGTAAGGTATCTCCCTGCCCTAACCGGTCATGATCCGGGGTAAACCGAATATTGGGCTCACCGAAACTCATAAAATCATATTTTTTTCATGTAATCCGCCCTCATTTCCGCCCATTTTTATGCCCGTTTTCTTGAATTATAGCATATGTTAGTTTTTTTAATTGTCAATAAACTATCATTACTCTTTCATATTTTGTGGTTTTTCGGTTTTTACGACTTGACATTTTCATGTTTCGGACATATAATTAACGCGTTATTTGGACAGGAGTGATCGTTATGAACATTGAGAAAAAACTTGTCACCCATTTGACAAAATGCTACTGTCTGGCTCCCCTTCGCTATCGTGACAAACTGCACTATTTGGTGGCCTCGGAAAAAATTATTCGTGTCTGCTGGTGGATACCCACGGCAATGTGGAGGAGGAAATTTGGTCAGAACCCGGCGGCACCATGTCTATGGGTGTGGATTCCCGGAACCGACGGAAAATTCCTGGAAACCACCGCATGTATTCTCCTAATGACTCCAAGCAGGCCAGCATTGTATTGGTAGAGCCGCTGCCTGAACACCCTGGTCCCTAAGGTAACAACTCTGGCTGAACTGCCTCATGTGCACCGAGTTTGATCTTCTGACCCGTAACGGCGTGCAATACCTTTGGCATGCACCCTCTGTTCAGGGAGAGATTACAAAGATGACTGGACGCACCCGGGCAAGGTCTACGCCGCTGCGCTTTCTCCTGACTTCCCTCAGTCTGTTCAGTCCCCTCTTGCTCTGACGGTCCTCAAAGACAACCTTACCCAAAATCACGGCTATTGCCGTGTCAAGCTGGAGAATACCGAAGCCGGTCTGGTCACCGCCGACAGCGGCGTCTATTTGTTTATCCCCTGAGTCTCCTCAGGGGCAATGGACCATTCGGCAGCTTCTGGACAAGCCCATCAGTGACGCTCTCCTGGTTGACCTGGACCACGACGGGCTGCCTGAGCTAGAACGTTGGAGCCCTTTCACGGCGATTTTGTTTCGGTCTATCACGATTCTCCCAATGGCTATCAGCAAGTCTACGCGCTGGATCGTCCTTCCAGTTTGGGCACGCCATTTGCCGTGCGCAGCTGAACGGGCTGGACTGTGCGGTTCTGGGCGCCCGCAAAGGTGAGCGGGATCTTCTGGCCCTTGTACCACAAGGGCCGGAGCGGGGATTACGCTGCATACGGTGATCGACCATGACGTCGGCGCTGCAAATGTTCTCTATGACCGGGTCGACGGGAAGGATATTCTCCTCTCTGCCAACCGTGAAATTGACGAGGTCGCATATTATATCATCCACTGAGCCGGCAGGTCCTTGCCCTCGACTTTATTTCTTAATAAAAGCGAGGCAGCCATCGGATCATATCCCGTCTGCCTCGCTTTTGTTATGAACTAAAACGATCACCCGCTTCCCGTATATCCCCAGTTTATCCACTTTCTGAGCTGGTTCTGCTTATTCCCCTATGTGCGGGACCATCTGCAGGGAAAAAATTAAAGGAGGAACATCCTGTTGGAAGAACTGAAACAGCAGGTGCTGGAAGCAAATCTTCAGCTGCCCGCCTTGGTCTGGTTACCTTTACCTGGGGCAATGTTTCCGGGATTGACCGTGAACAGGGGTTAATGGTGATCAAGCCTTCCGGCGTGGAATATGAACAACTTACGGCGCAGGATATGGTGGTGGTTTCCTGGAGACGGGCAAACGAGTGGAGGGACATTTAAATCCGTCCTCAGATACCGACACACACCTGAGTTATACCGCAATTTCCCTCAGATCGGTGGTATCGTACATACCCACAGCGAATGGGCCATTACGTTTTCCCAAATTGGCGTGGGATCCCCGCCCTCGGCACAACCCATGCTGACTTCTATGGGGAAATCCCCTGTACCCGCCCCATGAGGCCCGAAGAAATTCAGGGTTCCATGAATGGGAGACCGGAAAAAGTCATTGTGGAGCGTTTCTCGACCTGGATCCCAACCAGATGCCCGCCGTTCTGGTCTATGGGCATGGCCCTTTGCCTGGGGAACCTCCCTTCTGATGCCGTCCATAACGCAGCAGTTCTGGAAACCTGCGCCAGGATTGCATGGCATACGCTGTCCTTCCCCCACGTCCGCCCCACATGCAGCAGGAGCTTTTGGACAAGCACTATTTGCGCAAGCATGGAGCCCACGCTTATTACGGCCAGCGATAATCCCCGAAAATCTGCAGCATAGCGCGGCCGTGCTGTCTGTCCTGACACGGTGCCGATATGCCCCGCGCTCACCACAGCCTGTCTCATCGAACCAGAACCATATTTTTATCATGGAGGGTCCGCTTATGCCATGTTATTCCCCTGGGGCTTTATGAGAAAAGCATGCCCAATACCCTTTCCCTTCGCGAAAAGCTGGAGGCAGCCAAGCAAGCAGGTTTTGATTATCTGGAGCTGTCCATCGATGAAAGCCCGGAAAAGCTGAGCCGTCTGGATTGGACTCCAGAGGAGTTGCATCGTCTCTGGCTGGACCAGCAGCAAACCAGGGGTGCCCATCCACTCCATCTGCCTGTCCGGACACCGCAGCTTCCTATGGGGCATCCGGATCGGAAATCCGGCAAAGAGCCAGGAAATTTTGGAAAAGGCTGTGGATCTGGCTCCCGCCCTTGGAATCCGGCTGATTCAGCTGGCGGGGTATGACGTCTATTATGAGCCCTCCACACCCCAGACCAGGCAGTTCTTTGCCAGGGGCTCCGCACAGCAGGTGGCATATGCGGCCCGCCGCGGAGTTATGCTGGGATTTGAAACCATGGAAACCCAGTTTATGAACACCGTCCAGAAGGCCATGTTCTGGGTGGATGAAATCCGCTCCCCCATACCTTCAGATTTATCCTGATATGGGGAACCTCACCAACGCGGCTGTGCTGTACCAGTACGACGTCTGCCAGGATATTGCTCTGGGCCGCGGACATTTTGCCGCCGCCCATTTAAAAAGAAACCCGTCCCGGGCGTGTTCCGGGAGGTTCCCTTCGGCGAGGGCCACGTGGATTTTCCCACGGTAGCCCGCTGTTGTCTGGAGCTGGGCGTCCGGCAATTTGTAGGCGAGTTCTGGTATGCGCCGGAAGGAGACTGGAAGCAGATTCTGGCCGACAACAACCGGTTCCTCCGCAGCGCCCTGGATGCCGCCGTAAAGACATCGCTCTCTGAGCGAGTCTCCTTCCGCCTTTATGGGCGGGCATTGTCTGTTTGATTTTCCCTCCTTCCTATAAGCGCAGGCCAGGCAGAAACAGATTCTGCCTGGCCTGCTTTTACAAAAAAGAAACGCCTGTGCAGCCCAAGGCTGCACAGGCGTTTTCTGTTTCTTATGATTGTCTGGCATCTGCGGTCAAGCGGTCGGCCGCTTACCACTGGGTGAGCTCAGATAGAGGTCCTTGTACTGTCTTGAGGACAGCCCTGGACACGTCCTTATCCATATCCCGCTGGACCACCTCATCCCAGTGGTAGCGGTTATCAAAGTAGAGGGTCTTGGCCCGGTTGATGGCTCCAGCAGCAGGCCGGATTCGTACCGGTCAAAGGTAAAGCCGTTGCCCTCCCCGGAGAAGGTGTTGTAGGGCTCCACGGTGTCCTTCAGGCCCCGGTCTCCCGCACGATCGGCAGAGGTGCCGTAGTGCATGGCGTTGAGCTGGGTCAGGCCGCAGGGCTCAAAGCGGGAGGGCACCAGCAGGGCGTCGGCGCCGGCGTAGATGCGGTGGCGGGCCTCGTCATACTGGGATGCAGGCGCTGAAAGTGCCCTTGTAGGCGTCCTCATAGAACCGGAAGGCGTCCTCATATTGCTTGTCGCCGGTGCCCAGAACCACCACTTGGGTGTTGCCGTCCAGAATCTGGGGACAATGGCGTTGACCAGGTCCAGACCCTTCTGGTCGGTGAGCCGGGAAACAAGGCCGATGACGAACTTGTCCGTATTCTCCTCCAGGCCAAGCTCCTTCTGCAGCGCCAGCTTATTGGCCATCTTGTGGTCCAGCACATTGCCCAGGCCGTAGTTCTCCGCCAGAGTAGGATCGGTCTCCGGGTTCCACATCCCGTAATCAATGCCGTTGACAATGCCCCGCAGCTTGCCGCTGTGGTAGCGGAGGTGGTCCTCAGGCCTCGCCGTACTCGCTGGTCTGAATTTCTCGGCGTAGGTGCCGCTGACGGTGGTGATGCGGTCGGCATAGGCCAGGCCGCCCTTGAGCATGTTGGCGTCCACCCAGTTCTGCTGCAGAGCGCCCATGCCGAAACCTCCGGGGCAGGCCGGACCAATATTGGATGGTGGGGATGTTGTAAACCCCTGGAAGCGCAGGTTGTGGATGGTGAGGATGGACTTGGCGCGGCCCCGGGGTATCCCGGAACAGGTGCGCAGATAGACGGGCACCAAAGCCGCCTGCCAGTCGTGGCAGTGGACAATGTCGGGATCCAGTTCATAAAGTTCAGCGCGGCCAGGGCGGCCTTGCTGAAGAAGCAGTACTTGGGGATGTCGTCACCAGGTTGATGTAGGGGTTGCCAGAGGAGAAGAACTCCTGGTTGTCAATGAAGTCGTACACCACGCCGTCCCAGATGTACTCCATGATGCCCACATAGTAGTTGCGGGCCGGTCTTGCCCAGGTCCATGTAGAACTCGCCCCGGTAGACCATCTTGTCCTGGTACTTTGGGGATGCAGGCGTAGCGGGCAGAATCACACGCACGTCACAGTTGAGCCGGGCCGGCTCCTGGGGCAGGGCGTACATCACGTCACCCAGGCCGCCCGTCTTCAAAGGGGTGGCACTCCGAGCCGATGAAGGCAATGCTCCGGCGGGGCAGGTTGACACCTCCATTCACGGAGCGGACTCCTCACAGGGGCGGTCTCCTCCACGGTGACGACAGGCTCGTCCTTCTCCTCGGGCTCCCGCCTTCTTGGCCGAAGCACGCTTCTTGCCGGAGGTCGGCCTTCTTCGCACCAGAGGCGGTCAGCTACTCTGCGGACGCAGTCTTTTCTTCCCGCCTCATTCTTGCCTTCCGCAGGGCAGCGACAGCTTCCTTGGCGGGCTCCGCCTTGACCTCCACAGGGGCGACGGCTTCCTTTGCAGGCTCGGCCTTGACCTCCACGGGGATGGCGGCTTCCTTTACAGGCTCTGCCAG
>VOFH01003849.1_pt1 | contig 15847 bp, 24 predicted proteins | sample 5384091 | NCBI WGS metagenome assembly VOFH01 (sample SAMN12384727, study PRJNA508395) | human gut metagenome | isolation source: healthy gut G | host: Homo sapiens
TCAATGCTTCCGTTCAGTTACGTATTGCTCAGCATCATTCAGACCATCGGCTCGTCAGGCAAGCTTGCCTGCAGAGCGTTGCATTTACCTGCCGGCACTGCTTTTGATGAATCTGGACATCAAAATCGTTACGATTTTGCCATTTCGGCCCTGGGCGGCCTGCTGGGATGCCTGCTGATGGTGCCTCTGCGCAAGTTCCTGATTAAGGATGAACGGCAAATTGCCGTATCGAACCGCCTGTGCGGAAGTCGTGGTAGCCGGCAAAGAAGGCGGGACCACATCAAAGATGCTATTTAAGTCACTTGGGATCGGCGCTGGCTTCAAATTCCTCACCAACGGGCTTTGTATTTTCCCGGAGGAACTTGATGTGCCGTTTAAGGAAGGACGACTGCTCAAAGGTGGCAGCGTAGGACTTGACGTCTACCCGTCTTTTCTGGGTGCAGGATTTCTGGTCGGACCGAGAATTGCTGCTATGTCCTATTGGTTCTGTTATCGGTTGGTTTGTCATCCTGCCTACCATTTACTTTATCGGACAGTACGCGCCGGAGGCAATCGGTCTGGCCGATCTGCCATTTCAGTTAAGATCACTGGGATCTGTGGACTTATTACTTGAAATATATCGGTATTGGCTCTGTCGTCATGGGAGGCTTTATCAGCCTGTTCAAGCAGCGCCGATTATCTACAAATCCTTCAAAGGAACTTTGCAGCTTACAAGCTAAAAGTGAAGTGAAGAGAACAAACCAGAAACATCGCTAAGAATGTCCTGGTCATCGGCATCATCGTGATCCACAATCATCGCATTTTGCCCATTTTTCCAGGCGTCTGGCTGGAAGCATCAGTGCAATATTGGTTCTGATATTCGGTTTATCTTTGTAGCCGGTATGCCCATCTGGTAGGTTATGTGGGAAGTTCTTCTAACCCGATCGTAGCGATGGCAATCGGCGGACTGCTGGTGACAGCAATTCTGTTCAGACCCATGGGCTTTAACGGAACCAGCGGCACAATTGCTACCGTCGTCGTGGGTTCCATTATCTGCATTGCCATCGGTGTATCCGGCGATATGGCCAGGACTTGAACAGGGGTTTCTCTTAGGAGCGACACCAAAGAAACAGCAGTATGGACAGATGATTGGCGTATTAACTTCTGCTTTAGTTATGGGCAGGGTTATCATCATGTTAAACAATGTATATACCATAGGCAGCAAAGACTTGGCGGCGCCGCATGCTACAATGATTAAATCTCTTGCTGAAGGCGTTATGTCAGGTAATCTGCCTTGGTCTCTGATTTTGATCGGCATGGGCATTGCTGTTGCCGTATGGCTTATGGGCGGATCCGTATTGCCGTTCTCTGTGGGACTTTATGCCAATTCACCTCCAGTGTAACCATGATGATCGGCGGCGCTTATCAGAGGATTGTAGATAGCAAGAAATCTTACAGTGAAGGAACGAGCGAAGAAATTGAGAAGGGCACCATGTATGCGTCCGGTTATATCGCAGGTGACGCTTTGATGGGCGTATTGGCGACCTTCCTGATTTACATCGGAACAGGTGTAGATACCTGGATTTCGGGAACGGACAACGCGTGGGTATCTTTCGCATTCTTCCTTCTTGTCATCGGCTATTTCTGCTATGAGATATTCAGCAACAGAGATGAAGACAAACTGGAAGGCAGAGACTTGATGATGTAAAGAATACATAAAAGGAGTAAGACAGAAAATGAAAATAGAATCGGTAGAATTAAAGCGTGTCAGTATCCCCTTGAAAAAGCCGTTTAAGACGGCGCTGCGCAGGGTGGATACTGCGGAAAATATCATTGTAGTCATGACTGCTGACGATGGAACAAGGGGCTACGGCGAAGCCCCCGCCCACCGCGGCAATTACCGGCGACACCGATAAGACGATTATTTCTGCCATCAAAAATTCCATTGCTCCGGCAATTATCGGCCTGGATATCGAAGACCTGGATGACGTCATGTACCGCCTGCAGCATTCCGTAGAAGGCAATACCAGCCCAAAAGGCAGCCTGTGATATGGCAGTCTATGATCTTTGGAGCAGGCATTACGGGCAGCCGCTGTACAAAGCTGCTCGGCGGATACCAGAAGGACCTGGAGACGGATTTGACCATCAGCATCAACGAGCCGGCGGAGATGCGGGAAGATGCTCTTGCTGCTATCGGCCAAGGTTTTCATGCCTTAAAAAAACTGAAGGTGGGCATTGACGCTGACCTGGATATCAAACGTGTAAAGGCGATACGAGAGGCTGTGGGGCCGGATATCAGACTACGGCTTGATGCCAATCAGGGCTGGACTGCTGACGAGGCGGTTCGCACAATCCGCCGGTTCGGGACATGGGCCTGGATATCGAATTCGTGGAACAGCCGGTGAAGGCACGTGACTTTGCAGGGATGAAAAGGGTTCATGACAATGTTCATACCAAAAATCATGGCCGATAGAAAGCATGTTTTCCCCGAAGGATGCCATAGAACTGCTCCATATGGAGGCAGTGGATCTGGTCAACATCAAGCTGATGAAGTGCGGCGGGATTCATAACGCTCTGAAGATAGCGGGGATTGCTGAGACTTATGGAGTAGAGTGCATGCTGGGCTGTATGATCGAGAGCAAGGTCAGCCTGACGGCTGCCGCCCATCTGGCCGCTGCCAAAAGGAATATCACCCGCGTGGATCTGGATGCGGCTATTTTGCTGGCAGAAGACCCCGTACAGGGCGGGTTCGAAAAGGATATTCCGCACTTTTCTGTGACCGATGCGCCGGGACTAGGCATTACAGGTATAGAGGGACTGATGGAATTATAAAAAGTGAAGTGGCGCCGCGCTTTGGCATGAATCTCATCCAACAGAGGCGGGTCTTGATGTCACGTTTTTAGCAACATAAAAAGAGAACTTGAGAAGTTCTCTTTTAATTGATAGGAAATGAAAAAAAGAATATACATATTTGAACAATGGTAGGTTTTATGGTATATTAATTCTGTAAATAAGAACAACGGAGGCATTTTGATTGAGGAATATTGGCGGAAGACCCTCGAGGACATTATTATATGAGGATGTAGTAAATGATTTATATACTTTGATCGATGAAAGCCAGTTGCAGCCTGGAGACAAGCTGCCACCGGACCGGGCGGGAGTTGACCGAAAAGCTTGGCATCAGCAGAAACGTGCTTAGAGAAGCATTTCATGTACTAGAGAGCAGGGGCATTATCAATTCACATCAAGGAAAAGGTAGGTTTTGAGAGTCATGCCCAAGGCAGGTGACATGACAACGAAATATGAAAGCCTTAGCAAAAAACTTAGAAAGATGCTCCATGATAGAGGCTTACGAAGTTAGACAAGTATTAGAAATGAAAGCTGTAGAACTGATTGTTAGAAATGCCAGCGAAGACGATATCAACGACCTAGAAAAAGCCTGCAGAGAGTTAGAAGTAATATTTGAAGAGACAAGGCGTACAATTGGAGAATTTGAACTGCATAGACTCTATGCGAAGAAACAAAAGTCTGTTCATGGAACAGACAATGGAGATTGTTTTATCCAGCATCTTAGATATGATGCACAGTAGATTTCACGATGTATTGGATATACATAATCCCAAAAAGAAATTGACTCTCATAAGAAAATTATTTCTGCAATTAGGGAACGAGACGCAGAGACGGCAAAACAACTGATGTTTCAACATATTCAAGATACGATGGATATGTTGCAGTAGCATCCGTTTAATTATCAGAACAAATATATAATTGACAATAGCACCTTTAGGTGCTATTATGTTTATATAAATTGGGTGACCAAGTAACCAAGAGAACAAGAATCATGCATGTAAAAAAGGAGGAGACATGGAAAATCTGAAAAAAATATTAGAAGAAATCAGTCTGGATCAAATGATGGACAGGATTCACTACATGACAGAGAACTTCCCCTACAGACTTTCAGGCAGTGAAACGGAGGAAAAAGCTGCACGGTATGTAACGAATGTCATGGAATCCTATGGCATGGAAGCAGAGATGCTGGAGTTTGATGCATACAACAGCACCCCTATGGAGTCGAAGGTTGAGATTATTTCACCTGAAAAGTTTCAAATCGACAGTCTGCCTTGCGGACACATTCGATCGACAGGAAAAGATGGCAGGGATTTTGAAATTGTATATGTAGCTGATGGATCTATTTCTGCCTATGAGGAAAAGGATGTTCGGGGCAAGATGGTGCTTGTGAAGTCTCCTATGCACCGCCAGTGCCGGAAAAGGCTTATATTGCTGCACAGATGGGCGCTGCCGGGATAATGTATGAACTGGGGCAACGATGAAGAGGTAATCTGCCATAGAGCCTTAAAATCTGTATGGGGAAACCCCACCCCCAATCTCTGAAAAGAAATGCCCGATTTGATAGGCGTGGGGGATTACAAGGCACGCTGGTCTTCGCATTAAAAAATTATGCCAGGGGGGAGAAAAAGTGATTGCAAAAGTCACTGCCATTGCCGATAGAAGGTGGTCAAAAGTGCGGCAACCTTATGGCATTATTCGAGGAAATGGCAGAGTGATGAATTTATGTTGGTTGCATCACACCTGGATGCATGGCAGCCAGGCGTGACTTGCAATGCGACAGGCAATGCGACGACTTTAGAACTTTGTCGGGTGCTGACCAGACACAGAGAACAACTCAAACGCGATATTCACGTGGTATTCTGGAACGGACATGAAATTGCAGAGGCAGCCGGCTCCACCTGGTTCTTAGACCACTATTGGGATTTGCTGAATAAAAAGTGTATTGCGTATATGCACATTGATTCCACTGGCGTGGCCTTGACAAAAAAGCTGGAGATTAAATCATCGGATGAGCTCTATTCCTTTGCTCGCAATAACGTAAAGCAGATGAAAGAGGGGGAACTGAGAATGATGACGCTGAAAAAGATCGGCGATCAAAGTTTCATGGGTATCGGGATTCCATCTCTGTGCCAGAGAATCTCCTTCACTGAAGAGGATATGGAGAAAGCTCACGGAGCGACCTTAGGATGGTGGAACCATACAAAAGAAGACGGTATCGATAAAGTGCGACCCGCAGATTCTATATCAAGATACGCTGATTCATGCTGAATTTATTTACAACTTCGTCAACAGCGACCTATTGCCTTACGATTTTAGACGGAAGTTTGATCAGATAGAAAAAAATCTTTATCCTCTGGCAGAGGAGGTGTATCAGGAAAAAAGTGGATTTTACCGATGTGCTGGCCAATCTAAAGGAGGCGAAAGAACTGGTCTTGGGGATTCAGAATAATAGCGCCAGCCTTGCTCCGTCGAAAAGGAGTGATTACAATGAGTTCGTTAAGATCGTATCCCACAGTTTGACAAATATCTTTCAGACCTATGGATCAAAATATGACCAAGACCGATATGGGCACACAAATTTAACAGAACCAATCCCACTCCTTGCGGAAATCAAACAGTTAGATAAGCTGGAACCCTCCTCTCTGGAGTACGGATTAATTGAGACGTTAGTAGTAAGAAATAAAAATAGAATTACAGACGGGCTGAAGACGGTAATTGATTTTGGCAAAGTGTACAAAAAGGTGCTTTTGTAAAGAATGAAGAAAGGAGTTTCAAATGGAACATGTATTAAGTATCGTCAACGATTTCTTTGGAAATTTTCTGGCAATCAGCAACTACCTGTGGGCCTTTCCTACCCAATACGGCTGGTGGAACAATATTCCAATTTTAGGACAGTTCACACTTCCCGTAATCATGTTGTTTTCGGCGGGAATCATCTTTACGCTGCGATCAAAATTCGTCCAAATTCGCTATTTCAAAAAGGCATTAAAATTTTGACAAAGAAAAAAACTGCAGAAATCGGCGTCAGCCCTTTTGCCTCGTTCATGTTGTCTGCCGCAATGCGTATCGGCGCCGGAAATATCGTAGGTGTTACAGGAGCCATTGCTGTGGGCGGACCGGGTGCGCTGTTCTGGATGTGGTTTTCGGCTTTCCTGGGTATGGCAACCTCCTTTATTGAAGCGACGCTGTCACAGATATTCAAGGAACAGAAAAATGACGAGTATGGGGGGCTTGACTCATTACGCGGAAAAGATTTATCAGAATCGCCACTGGGTCGGCGTCGCAATTGGTGTTGCATTCATTCTTTATAGAATGCTCAGCATGCCAGTACATACCTTTCACCTGTTCACCTCGGCAGGCACTATTGTTACAACTCTGACAGGACATCCGGCGGAGCGGACTTCTGTTCTGTACTATTCTCTGGCAGTTTTAATCGTCATTACTCTTGCCATTGTCGTTTTCGGCGGTATCAAACGTGTCACAAAGCTGACCGACAAGATGGTACCCGTCATGGCAATCGGCTACTCTGCATTAGTTATCTCTATCGTCGTCGTCAATATTGACAAACTACCGGTTTTCTTTGTTTCTGTATTCAAAGGTGCTTTTCGACCAGATGCCATCTTCGGCGGTATGTTCGGCGTAGCATTAATTCAGGGCATAAAAAGAGGCCTGCTCTCTAATGAGGCCGGTATGGGTACCACCACTATGGCGGCAGCCTCTGCTGATAACGACCACCCTTGTGAACAAGGCTTTATCCAATCTATTGCTGTTTTCCTGGACACGTTTATTATCTGTACTATGACGGGCTTTATGGTGACGATGGGCGCAATATGGTCTCATCCCGCTTATGACTGGGAGTCCATCTCCAATTCCACCATTGATGTATTTACGCAGTCAGTGGCAGTTTTGATGCCGGGAACCGCCTTCGACAACGCCGCTGTTGTCATCGTGTGTTTGGCCTATGGCTTCTTTGGATTTACAACCCTTTTGGGCGGTATCATCTTCTGTGAGATTTCGGCCAGCAAAATTTCCGGCAGTGCGAAGATGACAAAAGTAATCAGAATAATGAGTGTCTTTGTCATGGTACCGGCCGGGTGCCTCAGTGTGTTATCCGGCTTAGAACTGGGAAACATGTGGAGTATTTCGGATCTGATCAACGTAACGTTTATCTTTATCAACGTGCCGACCATTTTAATCGGCGGGAAAATCGCACTAAAAGCTCTGAAGGATTACGTGGATACCGAGGGCGAACCCTTTGTTTCTGAGCGGATCGGTATAGAAACCAGCATTTGGACAAAGGACTTTGCTAAATCCAAGAAAGGGGCGTGACCCAAAGTGATAAAGATAAAGGTCGTTATCCCTAACAGTGGGATGGATAGAAATACTCTGACAGCGCGGGAAGAGATGCTTTCCCATGCTGTCTCTAAAGAAATACAGATTTCAGTGGATTGCATAAGACGGGGACCTGACGCCATTGAATCCCATACTGATGAGGTGCTGGCCGCTGCGGAAGTGATTAAAGACTGCATCAGAGCAGAGGAGGAGGGCTTTGATGGAATCATTATCTATTGCTTCAGTGATTTGGCTATTGATGCTGTGCGGGAGAACGTATCTATTCCGGTTATTGGGCCGGGAGAGGTGACCCTGACGGCGGCTGGCTTACTTTCTAACCGCTTTACAGTAATCACGACGACGGAAGACAATATAGCTAGAACTTATCGCAGGCTGAAGGGCAGTGGATTAGCGGATAAAATGACCTCTGTCAGAGCGTTGAATATTCCGGTAGTAGAATTGAGGAGAAATCCTCAGGTTACGAAGGACTATCTGGATAAAGTAATCTGCGAAGCGATAGAACAGGAAACTATTGATGGGGCGGTGCTGGCATGTCTGGGCATGGCGGCATTCGGAGAGGAAATAGAAAAAAGTACGGTATTACAATCTATGATCCGTCAACGTTGGCAGTGGCTTACGCAGAGACCAGTATACGTACCGGTCTGAGACATAACCAGAAGGTTTATCCAAAGTATAAGAAGGGCAAAGAATATGGACTACTTTGACTTTGCGATAGATTTGATGAAAAAAATCGTTTCCATTCCTAGTAATTCACAAGGCGAGAAGGATATTGCCAGCTTCTTAGATACCTTGTTTCATGAAATGGGGCTTATAACTCATCTTCACCAGGTGAGGGAGAATAGTTATAACGTCATTGCAAAACTACAGGGACAGGGAGCACCACGGAGAAAACTTCTCTTGGGTGGTCATATGGATACAGTAAAACCTGACAAAGGATGGGCTGACAATCCACTCATTGCTAGAGAAGAGGAAGGTCGATATTACGGACTGGGCTGCGGAGATATGAAAGGTGGGTTAGCTGCACAGATTACCGTACTCAAGAAACTCCTCGATGAGGGGGTTCCCTTTCAGGGAGAGATAGAAATGGTCTGCTTATGTGACGAGGAACGACATTCCATAGGCGCAATTGAGTATGTAAACTGGACGCAGGAGCACCAGGAACAAATCGCAGACTTTGGTATTTTTTGCTGAGCCCCATTACGATCATATCGTCGTTGGTGCTACAGGGAAAGCGCTGTTCAGAATAGAGGTGATCGGCAGTACGTGCCATGGAGCAACACCGGAGAACGGCATCAATGCAGTTTCCTGTATGGCAAAATTGATTCAAGCTGTCGATGAAAGATATGGGAGCCTATATAAACAGAAAAGGGGAGCGTCGCACTGCGTATTACAGATTGAGAGTCCTTGGGAAGGTTACAGTCTCAGCGTGCCGGATCGATGCAGCTGTTTATTGAATAAACAGTTGGATAGCGGCGAAGCGGCAGCAGACTTGATGACAGACCTTATGGATTTATATCAGCAAACTGTCGGTGAAGGAAGAATCAAAATTAGCAGAGAAATTCCTACTACCCTTCCTATGCTGTGGATTTGAGAAATGAAGACTTGAACTGCTGGTGCAGACCGCAGGACGAGTGGGCGGTTTTGTCCCCTCGCTTTGCATCAATCAGAGCGTTAGCGACGGAATATCCTGAACAAGGAACTTGGCATTCCAGTGGTTTTATTCGGTCCGCAAGGAGTAAATTTTCATAAGGCAGGGGAATATGTGGTAGCAGAGACCATTCGAAACTATATGTGTATATTGGAGGAATATATCAAAAATTCTTTAAAAGAGAACTCATGACGAGTTCTCTCTTCGTTTACCACTTGTTATATACTTTTTCTGCAAATCCCATCAGATTCTCCACCTGTATCTCAGTGCCTTCGTCGAGAACGGCTTTGCCGGAGAATCTGCCGAAGACTTGATGCTGATTGGAGCGGATGAGAAGGACGTTGGAATCGGCATGGCGGTCAATGATCGGTTGGAACTCCATTTCGAAGCGGTCGTTATTGCTGGTGAACTTCCACGGTTGGAGATAGTCTTCCTTGCTGTCCTGTCCGGTTGGAATATGAAAAGTTACGTGATCCAGCTTGTGGGCTTTGTGATTGTAAAGAGCATGTTTTCGGATGCGGCGGAAGTATCGCCGAAGCCGTAGCCGATGTTGAAGCCAAATGGCACGCCGTCTACAAGTCCTGATGCGCTGCCCCAGTACCAGGTGTTTTTATAGGTCCAGACGCCGCGTCCCCAATCCAGCACAGCAAAGGACGTGGCAGGATCAAAGACATACTCCTGTCCATCAAAGCGGACGCTGCCCCTTGCCGTCATGCAGTTGACCTTCTGATTGAAATAAAAAGTGGTCAGGCGCTCCGGCGAAGGGCGTTGCGATGACCATAGACTCTCCGGGCGCCTCCGTCAATTCTAATCTTCCCTCTATTGGTTTCCCTTTATAGAAGTGATCCATGCGGAAGGACAGGACTCTGGTCGCGCCTTTTTTGAAAGGAAAGGGCGTGGTGCTTTCCGCTATGCGTTACATCGCCGGATGCAGAGGTGGAAGGAAAGCCTACTTTGCCGCCCGTGAAAAAGGACATGGGGCTGGTCGTCTGCTGCCAGGGGAATCCTGAAATCCAAAAGGGTGACGCTGTCTAGTCCCATGTAGGAATTGTCTGCGATGGTCAAAGCGACGCCGTAATCGTCATTGCCGATATAATAGTAATCCCATTCTTTGATGCGCCATCCAGGGGCTTTGATGGCGTTCCTGTCGTAGATAGGCAGCAGGGATTTTGCGTAGCCCGGTTCCGTTAAATGACCCTTTGCATCCAGTAATGGAGCGGCCTTTGTGATTTCGTGCTGCATAATCAGACCTCCTTATTCTTTCTTATCACCTTTTCCGCGTATGAACTCGACGAAGGCAAACAAAATGGATATCACTGTTAAACCGGCCACGATCAGTTCAGCCATGTTATTAGCGTAGTCGACTTGTGCCGGTTTCACTACTGCTAAAACTAGAAAATAGACGCACCCCAGCAGCCCCATGAGCAGCAGCATGAATGTGAAATATTTTAATACACCGGCAGCTTTGTTTATCAACCTGCGCGTGGCAGCGACCTTTTTTCTGAGTATTCTTTGCGGAAAAATGAGGCTTTGATCCCGCCGCAGAAAAAGCCGATGACAAGACCTGCTGATAAAGCGATACAGATATGTTGTATGGTATTCATAAATGATTCTCCTCTTAACCTGAGACGATTTTAAAACCAGATGACCTTTATGATGAGGCAGAACAGCAAAATCCAGACAATCAAGATGGGGACTGCATAGTACCATTTTTGGGTTTCCCATCTGCCCACATATTTTCCGCACATTTCAGGTTTCGCTCCCACACCTCTCGGGGAATCAATTTGATGGTCAATGCTGTCAGCGCGGGCAGCAGGATAAGATCATCTAAATATCCGAGGACAGGTATAAAGTCCGGCATGAGATCAATGGGGGAGAGGGCATAGGCTACTGTGACAGCAGCCACGAGTTTTGCGGCTATCGGTGTGTCCTGATCCTTCAGTGCTAAAAAAAAAGACGGCTGGGATATTCTGTTTTAATTTTTTGCATTCTCTTTTAGTGTCATAAGTTCATTATACACGAATTAGGGCGGATGTCATGGAAATATTTCAAAGGCTTTGGATTTTTGCGTCAAATGTAGTACAATATAGGCTATGGATAAGAAAATAGAAAACAAGAGATTATTAATCGGCTGCCACCTTTCTTCCGTGAAAGGGTTTGCAGCCATGGGAAAGAATGCATGTGATATCGATGCCAATACCTTCGCTTTTTACGAGAAATCCCAGAGGGGAAAGGCAAAAAAGAAATTGACGAGGCGGATGTAGAAAAGCTGAAAGAGATATTAAAAAGAAAAGCATTTTGGAAAATTGGTAGCTCATGCGCCATATACGCTGAACCCGTGTTCCGCTACGGAAAAAACGAGGAACTTTGCCCATATGGCTATGGAAGACGATATGAGGAGAATGGAATATCTTCCGGGCAACTATTACAATTTCCATCCCGGCAGCCATGTGGGACAAGGGATAGAGAGGGAATCGAACTGATCAGCGATTTGCTGAACCAGATTATCACGCCGGAGCAGACGCCGGTGATATTGCTGGAGACCATGTCTGGGAAGGGCAGCGAAGTGGGCAGCCGATTTGAAGAACTGGCTGAGATTATTTCCCGGGTGAACCATGACGAAAAATGGGCGTCTGCCTGGACACCTGTCACGTCAGTGACGCCGGTTACGATATTATCAATGATTTGGACGGCGTCCTTGAGGAGTTTGACCGGGTGGTCGGCCTTGACAGGCTCAAAGCTCTGCACATCAACGACAGCATGAACGAAAGAGGCGCCCACAAGGATCGGCACGCCTGTATCGGCGACGGTCATCTGGGGCTCAAAACCATACTGCATGTGATCAACCATCCGAAACTGGCAGGAATCCCTTGCATTCTGGAGACGCCGCAGGAAGATCTGGAGGGTTATACCAGAGAAATCAAGATGCTGCGGAAGGAGAGTGAAACATATGGAAATTAAAGATATCCTGGTCATCAATCCAGGCTCCACGACGACGAAGATCGCCGTCTATACCAATCAAAACAAGGACGTGCTCTTTTGAGGAAACCATCGTTCACGACGAGAATAAGATCCTATCTTTCCCCAATGTGGCATCACAGAGAGAATATAGAAGAGAAATGATCCTGCAGATGCTGCAAGAAGACGGCTATGATCTGTCCAATCTCTCCGCGGTCGTCGGCAGAGGCGGCATGGTCTATGACCTGGCAGGCGGCGGATACAAGGTGAACAAAAAACTCTGTGACAAACTGGCCAGCTCCACGATTCCGCAGCATGCATCCAGCCTGGGCGGATTTTGGCTTACATGATTGCAGAGCCTCTGAATCTGCCTGCATATATTTACGATTCTACCATGGGATGTGATTTGCTGGACGTTGTGAAACTCACTGGGATTGCCAGGGGCTGAAAAGTATGGTGCAACCCATCTTTTGAATTCGAGGGCGCAGGCTATCAAATATGCGGCTTCTGTTGGCAGAGACTATAGGGACATGCAGCTCATCGTCTGCCACATGGGCGGAGGTATTACAGCCAATGCCTGGGAGATGGGAAGGTAATCGATACTGCAGCATATGATGACGGTCCTATGGCACCGGAACGGTCTGGCGGCGTCCGCTTCTGCTCTTCAAAAGCTTTGCTTTGACGGCAGACACACAGAGAAGGACATGGAAGACTTGATCAGTGGAAAAGGCGGGCTTTATTCTATTTGGGGACAAAGGATTGCCTGGAAGTTGAAAAGCGCATTGAGAGCGGTGATGAGTATGCCAAATTAGTCTATGAGGCCATGGCTTTGCAAGTGGCAAAGTCTGTGGCAGGACTGTCCTGTGTCTTAAAAGGGCAAGGTAGATGTGATCATCCTGACAGGCGGCATTGCCCGCTCCAAGATGCTGACTGACATGATTGCAGAGTATTGTGGGCATATCGGTAAGATTGAGGTCATGGCAGGAGAGGGTGAGATGGAAGCTCTGGCAGGCGGTGCGCTGCGCATGCTGCAGGGGGAGGAAATCGCAAAAGAGTATTAATCTATATTTTAACTATGCGTCACAAATAAATGTGATAAAATAGATTTGTCAGAAAAATGCAAATTGGGAACGGATTATTAACGAGGTGAGTATTATGAACAGAGCTGTACAACTTATTTCAGAGAATATAGGCATTCAGCATGCCTTAGCAGAATATAAGAATTCACAATACATCCCCGCGCCAGACTACCTAGTGGTATCTTTTCCGGTTCTGTCGGACGAAAAGGTTTCGGCAGAGGTCTATCAGGAAACGCTCGAGGAAGCTTTTGAGAACGTGGAAAGATCGATACCTATGACAACCGATACTTCTATCGGGTGTCCGTGCCGAAAGAAGACATTCTGGAAGCGTTTGAAAAGTGTGCGGATAATGAGATGCTCAACAAGTGGATTAACTATTTTGCCGTCAGGGGACTGAAAGGGGATGCCAACGAAAGAGATCGTATCAAATTATCCGCCAAACAAGAGGCGGCGGATATGACGGGCGATGAGGAATGGGCGGAATTTGTCAGCTATATGAAGGCTGGCATCATGGCTAACGCTGGCAGATTTGGACTTTCCGTACCGGGTTTTACCATTGAAGAACTGCGCAATGACAGATACGCAGGGGCGCTGGTCAGAGAGTTTGAATCGGTGACGATTATCGTCTTTGACTACGAATGGAAGGATGTAGAGGTATTCTACAAATCATTGGAATTTAAATAAAAGCCAGATGTCTTTTCCGGCATTTAGGTGAAAAAACAGAGCACTTGGAGCGAATTTGATCGCAAACAAGTGCTCTGTTGGTTTTGATGGATTATATTGAATTATGGTCAGCACATTTTTTTGTTTATGAATTTCTATCAGGTCGTCTATAGCCATCTCGACATCGAAGGTATGGAATCCAAGCCAGCATGCATTCATCATTTGCGCATCAGCAATTCCATAAATCTCAGAGCTGGACTCTTTCATGGACAGTCAATCACAGTGCAGAGATGTCCAGTTCCTCATAAGCTTCCAGGATGGGCTTTAACAATTCCCGGATTGCCGCACAGCCCCCTTCCGTATCGGACTCGATATTGAGGGGCATGATTGGATCATGCAGCGATTTGCGGGCAGTAACCATCCTTTTAGAGACGGTCTCTCAAAATTGATGCGCACACCTTCGTAGTTGGGCGTGACGAGCGTCGCGCCTTCGAGCTGACCGGATGCGACAAGATCTCGTAAATCCTCAATAATTTGATCGCCGTAAGCCGCAAAGTTAGCTGCCAGAATCGGAAATCTCACTTCCACGGATTCTGCCGGCATTTCCATATCGGCGATGACCTTGGAAATACCCTGGCCAGCCTGATAGAGCTTTGCCGCTTTGATGACGATTTTAGTAGCGAGATAAGCGCCATCGTCGAGGAAGTAGTTTTCTTTATATGCGGCGTGGCCGGAAGTTTCGATGGCCAGCTGGCTGTCAGTTCCTTCTTGATTCAATTGAATGGATTTGTTAATTACGTTTTTGTAACCCCGTTTGAAGCGCAGGTGTTTCAGCCCTAGTTTCTTCTCTAAAAACGAAGTCAACTGATTGCTGGTGATGCTGTCTGTGACGACGGTGGTTCCTGGATTATCGTCTGCAATCAAAGCAGCAGCCATGGCGACGATGCCGTTTCGATTGATTTCACAGCCCTTTTCATCTACGGCAGAGGATCTGTCTACGTCTGTATCAAAGATGAGACCTAAATCTGTCTCCCGCATCCTTGACGCGGGAGCAGATTGCCTCCATCGCTTTCTTGTCTTCCGGATTTGGCGCATGGTTTGGAAAAAGTTCCATCCGGTTCCAAGAACTGGCTGGAAGAGATGTCAGCGCCTAGGGGTTCTAGTACCTTTGTGGCAAAGAAACCGCCAGAGCCATTACCTGCGTCGACAGTGATTTTTTCATTCCTGTCAGCGGTTTTTCTCCCAGTCCGGTGCCGTCAATAATCAGTCTGCGCAGGTGGGCAGAATATGTATCGAGAAGTGGGATTTCCGCCACTTCTCCGGGCGTCTGGCCCCGTATGGAATTTAATATCGAGTCTGATTCTGCATAGGTGATGATGTCGGTGATATCGCCTTTGTCTAACCCTCCCCACGGTCAAAGAATTTGAGACCATTGCGGTTAAAGGCAGATGGCTGGCTGTCACCATGATAGCGCCGTCACATTTATATTCTTCAAAATTGTTGACATGAACATGGCTGGCGTTGATGCCAATCCCGCATTTAAAAGTCTGCAGCCATAAGGCGAGAGTGCCTGGCAGAAAGCATCTGTTAAATCAGGACCAGATAGTCTCGGATCTCGTCCAATAGATATGGTTAGAGAAGCGGGCTCCTTTCCGGTCTTTGACGACAGCCAGTACAGAAAACCTTTAGCAAGGCGTTCTGTCGTCTCCCTGTCCAGATTTACTATTTCTCCAGAGACGCCGCCGATGGCGACACCTCTTATATCGCTGCCATTTTGTAATTTGCTGTAATCGTATTTAGGCATATTTTCATCTCCTGCTAAAAAAAGTATACCTTTATTATATTTTATCAAGGAGAAGAAGGCAAGGCATATTACAAACCAGTAAGCTGTATATAGCGGGCAAATCTGCCCCCAGTACATTGCCAGGACGAGAGGAGTAATCCCATACATCCCAGTGCAGCCATAGATTGACAACGACGCCCATTGAAAATTCATATGCGGTGATAATCAATGCGCCGGTCATGGCTGCAAGAAAAACATTCATATTAAATAAAAATGGAACAAGAAGATAGAACGTAAGCACGACAGCGCCGCCTGTCAGCACCATGGTCCAGTGGGTCCAGCCTCGATATATAAATTCTGTAAGGCCGTAAAAAGCTCCACCCAAAACAAATACTTATTAATTCCATGGTTTTTAATATTGGAATCCGCGTTCTTTTTTATACGTAAAACAATGAAAAAAAAGGAAATGTGATACAATAATAAAATGAATCAAGCCTGAGGTGACAGAGGAGAAATTCATCGATATGACAAAAA
>VOFH01004139.1_pt1 | contig 15842 bp, 26 predicted proteins | sample 5384091 | NCBI WGS metagenome assembly VOFH01 (sample SAMN12384727, study PRJNA508395) | human gut metagenome | isolation source: healthy gut G | host: Homo sapiens
CAAGCTTCCGCCTCACGGTAGGTGCAGTCCACGCGGCTCTCGTTGAGATGCAGGATGATGGGGCGGATCACGCTTTCCGGACTCCCGGTTTTGAGGCTGGTTTACGCGGCACTGACACCTGCCGTTCAATCGAAAAGGCACTCGCTGCAAGAAAAAATCGCCGCAATCCGGTCATCACCCAGTCCGGCTGGCTGTGGGGATTTAACGCAAAGTCCGGATATCCAGAATCTCCATGCACAGGCTCATCAGCGCCACACTCGCAGTAGGTGGTGGAGATGTTCACCGCCCCGATGTAGTACCGAGTTACAGTTCACGGGTATAGAGAATGGGCTTGCGGCCGCCGGTGGAGGCGCCGTGCGCACTCGGCGATCAGCCGCCTCCTCCGGTGGTTCGATGGCCCCGCTTGACGGACTTATGGCGGTCTTCTCAGGAGCATGGCTGATATCCGCCCGGGACACCGGGCGATAAGCTTTAAGATATAGGAGAACACCCGCCTGGTCAGCGGCGAAAACTGGCAAAATATGGAATCTCGTGTATCCCACGCCTCCTTATGGGTTGTGATTTCTGATTCTCCGCCCGGGCCACCGCCCGGCCTATTTACCGGGACAGATCGGGGGATAGGCGAGAACAGCGCCGGTTTGAAGCTCTTTAAAAATTCCTCCCGGCCGCCGTGCTGCAAAAACAGCTGCCGCTGGGCCTCCTTTGGAGTCGAGCTCCAGCTGCTCCCATCCGCGACGGACTTTTAACTCCCATTGTCTCCTCCAGAAGGGACGTAATTCGGCCTTCCGGCCAGGTCCCTCCCCCTCTCGGGTCCCTGCCCAGGTTAGCCAGGCGCGCCTGTTTACATAGTGAACATACTTTGTACGCCTTTTCCGCAGCATGAACATGGCGGTGTAGATTCCCTGGGAGTAGTACTCGGAGAACGCGGTCCGCTCCTCTCTCCCGCGCGCAAAGTCCAAAGGGAGCTCCCAGGCTTCCGTCCTCCGCATCCGGCCTGATCCCCACGCAGTCCAGCACGGTGGGGTAGACGTCCACCAGGGACACGATGGTTTTATTCCTTTGTCCCCGCCGGGAAGGTCCGCCCCGAAGGATCATGGGAATCCCTGCGCTGCCACACTCGTACAATTGGACTTAAGCATACGCCGTGGTCCCCCATGGTATCCCCGTGGTCCGCGTTGCAGATCACCCGCGTGCTGTCCCAGAGGCCGGACTCCCCTAAGGGCGTCTAACACCGCCCACCTGGGCGTCCATGAAGGAACAGAGCGCGTAGTAGGTCCGGATTGCGCGAAACGCCTGCTCGTCGCTCACCTGGTCCGTGCCGCAGTAGCGGCGGTAGTCGTCGATCAGCGGGTGGTGGGGCCACTCCTCCCTTCCAAACTGATGGGCCTTCTGACGGAGGCTTCGTCCGTACAGGTCCATGAACTCCGGGGTGCGATTAACGGAAAGTGAGGCGTCACAAAGCCCACATTGAGCACAAACGGCTTTTCACTTTTCGTTCCCTCGGCGCAGAGGAATTTCGGCCGCCTGCGGGCCACCTCCCGGTCGTAGGCGATGTAGTCGGACTGCCCGCCCCGCGGCAGAGGAGGGCGTCCGGAACTGGTAGCGGGTGATCTCTCCGTCCCGGATCGCCCCGTAGATATCCCCACCCCATTTTTGATATTTAACGGAATCCGCTGATCCACAAAGCCCGTCCGGGGAATCGTTCTTGTAATGGAGCTTTCCGATGGTCGTCACCGGATATCCCTCCCCGTGCAGCCTTCCCCCAGCTTCTCACCTCGCCCCCCATAGCGCAGGCGTTGTCCCAGTACCCGTTGCGGGAGGCGTAGTTCCCGGTGGCGAAGGCCGCCGGGACGGGACGCAGATGGGCGAATTCAGTAGGCATTGTCAAAGCGCACGCCCTCTGCACGGCCAGCGGTCCAGGATTAACCCGGTCGTTTCCATAGCAGCCCAGCATGCCGCTTGCTGTGCTGGTCGCTGAGTATGATCAGCAGATTCATCGGCTTATTTTTCTGACATAGTTGTTTGTTCTCCTTAACTCCTGACTTTTTTTGCTTTTACGGATATTGCTCAAAACCTGCCACACCAGGATCAGGATCGTCAGCACCAGCACCGTCCCGGCGATGGGCCGCGTGAAGAATGCGGCGAAATTCCGCGTAGGACGACATCATGCCTCTGCGGAAGTTTAACTCGATGATCGGGCCCAAAACGAAGCCCAGTCACCACCGGAGCCGGCGGGAAGTCAAAGCGGCTGAGGCCGTAGCCCACCAGCGCGAACATGAAGATGGACCAGATGTCGAACACGCGGTTGTTCATGGCGAAGGCGCCCACGCTGGCCAAAACCATCACGATTGGCAGGTGATGTTCCGCGGGATCATGAGAGCTTTAAAAAGCCCGGGGCCCGTAGAGCTGCACCACGAACATCAGGATATTGGCGACGAGGATCGCGAACAGATCACGTTTCCGTGGGTCTGGAACAACAGCCCGCTGTGGAGCATGAACGCGGCCAGTAGCATGGCGGTCCCCGCATCCCCGATTCCCTGGCTGGAAGGGGATCATGGCGCCGCCGGACACCGCGTTGTTGGCGGTCTCGGAGGCGATCAGGCCGTCGATGCAGCCGGTCCCGTACTTCTCCGGGTGCCTGGACATGTTCTTGGAGACCGAGATGATCAGGTTTGAGATGGCGGCCCCAGGCCCGGGAGAATTCCGATCCCCGTGCCGATCCCGGAGGAGACGATAAAGTTCTTAAACTGCTCCCTGAATTCCTTCCAGGATACCCCGATACCCCTGACTTGTAGCTCAAAATTTTCATTTCCCCTGCTCTGCGGCTCCCCTGCGGCCTTGACCTTCCATCACCGCGTACACGCCGATCATCGAGGGGCAGCAGCTTAAAGCCCGCGTCTAAGTCCCGGACTCCAAGGTAAAGCGCCGCACCGTGTCCACCGGAGCCATTCCCACGGTGGTGAACACGATCCCGATGAGCGCGCTCAACATGCCCTTCACCAGGATTTGCCGGAGAGGCTGGCAATCAGAGTCAGGGACAGAAGCCCGATTGCAAAGTACTCCTCGTAACTGAATTTCAGCGCCCACCTGGCCGAGAACCGGTGAGATGGCGAAGAGAACAATCAGACTGAACAGGCCGCCAAGCAGCAGAGTACAGCGTGCCGACCCGGATGGCGCGCCCTCCCTCCCCGCTCGCCATGGGGTGCCCGTCGAGAAGGTGGTGGCCACCGACGCGGGCGTGCCGGTATGTTGATCAAAATCGCGGTGATCAGGCCGCCGCCGGATATGCTTCCTCCAATATAAATTCCCAGCAAAATCGACATGCCGTGGCGGACAATGTCCATGCCGTAGGTCACCGGCAAAATCAACGCGATTCCCATGGACGAGGTCATGCCCGGGCTGGCCCCGAAGAAAATCCCCAGGATCACGCCCGCCAGGCAGAGAAGCAGAATCTGGCGGCTCCATAATCTGCCGAAGCCGTTCGCGAACATTGCAAAATCCTCCCATTTTGGGATTCCCCCTTTCTACAGCCAGCCGGCCTTCGGTAACATCAACAGAAACACCTTTGTTAAACGGGATGTAGATGGCGATGGAGGCCGTCACCGAGATGAACAGGTACAGTGTGACCACAGTTTCAGGCCCGCGGGCCACTTCCCATCACCAGCATCTGGTTGAACAGGTGAGGACGGAGGAAAGCGGTGAAACCCAGCTTGTCCATCAGGAAAATGTACGCCGCAAGTAGCTCCCTCAGAACGATCACCGTCCGGGTGCAGCCGCCTGCCCGCGCTGTCTCTGCCTCTCTGCCTTCCTTGCCCTGGCCGCGCGCGCTTTTAGTCCGCTCACAATCAGCCAGATGTTGAGGGCCAGGGACCACGGTTCCGCAAATCTGCGGGAACATCCGCGAACCTACAACGCGGTCGATGTTGCTCCTCTTTGATCTGGAATGAAAAGGGCCAGGTATATGCGAAAACACTGCCAAAACTGCGCCGATCACGGCGTCTTTATATCGTTTGCCCACGTTTCTCCCTCCTCTTTCGCACGCCCGGCCGTCAATCAATAGTGGCTGTCCAAAATATCCTGGTACCCTGTAGGCGCACCTGCACTGCTCAAAGTGCCGCCGTGTCCTCAGGGCCACATACTCCACCGCATACTGCACGTTCGCCGCCGTATCCGCCGGAAATCCGGGTTCTCGCAGACCCTCTTTAACGCCTCGGAGAACCTGGCGATGACGGCCGGTCCGTGTCCTTTGGAAAGCCGCAGAAGAAAAACTTGTCCACCACAAAATCCACGCCCAGCTCCTGCATGGTGGGAATCTCCGGTAATCGGGGTTGGCTGCTCGTTGAAGAATGCCAGCAGGTGGAAGTCGCCGGAGGTCACATAGTCCTTCACCAGACCCACGGGAGCCTTCATGAAGTCGATGTGATCCCCCATCATGGCCGCGATCTGGTCGGAGACGGCACCCGCGTCGACCAACTGGTACTGCACGTCGAACTTGTCCCTCCATCATGGCGATGATGGCTGTGTCGTTTTGCCAGCTCGGTGCCGAATTTGACCGTTCCGGGGTTGTCCCTGGCTGCCTGGATCGCTCGTCGAAGGTGGTGTACTTCTTGCTCAGCAGGCAGGTGGTGTACACCTTAAAAGGGATTCGCCGGACGCGAACGCGTCGTCAAACTCCGTCACACCTGAAATCTTGTTGGTCAGAAGCCTGGCGGCACACCAGCATGGTGTAACCGTCCGGCTTGGAGTCCTTCACCTGGGTGGCCGCGATGCCCGCGCCGCCGGAGACGTTGTTGACCACGAAGGGCTGCCCCAGCTCCTTCTCCATGTAGCTTATGATCAGGCGCGCCGCCGTGTCGATTCCCGCCGCCCGCGTTTGCGCCACGATGATCTGCACCGGGTTTTTGGCCAGTCGGTCTCTGCCCGGGCCCGTCTCCGCCTGGCGCTCCCCGGCTCTGGGCCCCGGCCGCAGTGTGGCCGCCTCCCGCCTTCTCCTCTTTCGCCGCCTCAGTCTCCTGCTTTGCTGCGTCTGCGCGTCCTTTTTCTGTCGGAGCAGCCCGCCAAAAGCCCCGCTGTCATTGCCGCTGATAATAGAATTGCCATTAATCCTTTTCTCATCTGTATTCTCCTTCTCCCCTTTTTGCAAATGAATAGGTTCTAACGATCCCTGAGCGCCGGCCGCCAGTTCGTTCTGGTAATTTCGTAATTTTTATAGTAGCAATGCAAAGTTTGTAAGTCAACGATAAGAAGTTTGCATTTCATTGTGCAAAAAACGGAGCAAAAATCAGCTTTAGATCGGGCATTTTTTATAGATTATCCTGTTTTTTATACAAACTTTTTCAAGTTATGTTAAAAAGTCGGAATGAATTTAGGGGCTTTTAGAATGAGAAAGAAACAGAAATCACAAAAGGCCCCTGAAACCTGCTTTTTCTCCCGCAGTTTCAGGGCTTTAAGACATTATATATTCCGACCACAATGGCGAAGAGCATCATCACGACGCTGAGCGCCCACAAAGGCAGGAACGAGAACTTGATGTGTTCCTTAAGGTCCACGCCCGCCAGGCCGATGGCCAGGAAGGTGGGCCGACCGCTGACGGAAAGGCCGACGTTTTCACCGATGAGCATCGCGCGGCCCACTGCGTCGGAAGACTGACACCGAAGGGCTCCACGATCTGGCCGATGATGGCATGATTCCGTAGTAGTAGGGATCCGGCCCGAGAACCATTCCCAGGAGCGCCGAGCGCACCCACGATGTAATGCAGATAGCGCAAGCCCACAGGCAGGGCGTTGATCAGCACCTTGACATCTCTAAACCATTCCGGTCTGGGTCATCACGCCCAGGAAAATACCCGCGCAGAGCAGGGTGACGGTCAGCATGATGCTGGAGGGCGCATGGGCCTGAATCCGCTTTCTGCCAGTCCGCAGTTCACCGCCAGGACAATGATGGTTCCGACCATGAACACCGCGTAGGTGGGAAGCCATTTGTCCACCAGGGCGATGATCAGGATGATGGTGAAGATCAGGTTAAACCACAGAAGCTTCGGGCGTTTTTAAGGACCGGTCTGCATTCGTCTCCTCGGACGCGTCGTCCTCCAGGTCGGAGTGCCACGATGCCGAGCTTCGCCAGGCGCTTTGTCTCCACCATCCCCAGGAAGATGGCAATGCCGATCAGGGTTACATAAGGCCGAACACCTGCATGGGGATCATCTTGATCCACAGCCCGTGGCATCCACGTTGGCGGGTCGTGGCCGCGCGGATGGTGGGGCCGCCCCAGGGCAAGGTTCATGATTCCCGTCGCGGCGCCGCAGAGAAGCAGCAGGACGGTGGGACGGATGTGCATCTTCTTGTAGATGGGCAGCATGGTCGGTATGGTGATCAGGTAGGTGGTTGCCGCCGCGCCGTCGATATGGCCGATCATGGCGATGATGGAGGTGAAAATCAGGATCAGCGTGATGTTCTTACCAGCCTTCTTGACCAGGCCGTCCACCAGCTTGTCAAAAAGCCCCGCGTCGTTCATGATCCCGAAATAGGTCACGGAGAAGATGAACAGGATGGCCGTCTGCCACGTGGAGCCGACGCCCTTTCCGATGAAATCGGAAATATCCGCCAGGCTGAAGCCGCAGATGAGCGCCCCGATAATGGGCAGCACCGCGAAGCAGAACGCGGAAGCGCCTTGCTCTAAAGATCAGAACATCATAACAATAATAATCAGAAAACCTACCAGTGCAAGCATTTCAATTCCCCCTCTTTTTTATTTGTCACTTGTCAACCTTCTGTATCAGATAGTTCAACTTTTCCACCCAGTTGTCGCGATCCTCCACCATGATGGTGTGACCGCCGTTTAGCAGGAAGACCTCCGTGTCCGGGATTCCGTCGTGAGCATTCACATGCTCCAGGGTCCTTGTCGAGGCTTCCGTGGGCGATCACCACCGGGCAGGTGATTTTTAGAAAGCCCCGGCCGCAGATCGACGTTCCCTGAGCGTCTTGGAAGACTGGTAAACCGCCTCCTTGTCGACCGTTTTTCGCGTACTCGAGCATTTTTTCCTCAGCGCCGGGTCCACGGGGCGTGAAAAGCAGCGGACGAGGAACGGCTCAAATAACTCCATGGAGAACCACTGTTCCTTGATGCGCTTCGGAAGGTCCGGGTCCCCGCTGGCCGATGGCGCGGGGCCGGTAGTTGGAGAGTAGCATGCCCGCGATCGGTGCTCCTCGTCTGCGATAATGGCCGCCTGGATGGCCAATCACGCCTCCGGCCGGTAGGCGGCGGCACGCACCCGCTCAAGGCCCAGTTCTTTGATCAGCTCCGTCACCCGGTTTCCCAGGTCCCAACAATATCCACGGTCCCGGCGAGGTGCTCCAGTCGATCACCGCGGACTGCCACGGAATCTCATCCTCAATCCCGTCAAACACCGCGGGGGGCGTGGCCATCCCCGGGGATGAAAAGCACTGCCGGACGCTCCGGATTCAGCTGCCTTGTAATCTTTAATTGACTTGCCATGAACTCACTCTCTCTGTTCTCCTGTCTTATTTTCTAAAATGGGCGGCCGTCCATCCCCGAAGATCTCACAACGTTGACTTTTCATCATGAATTTATTATAATATAGAATCACTTTTTTGGATAATATCGATATACCATACCCACCTTTCGGATTTTCCGATGGAGATAAAGTGCACAAGGTCGGAGATAGGAGCCTTTCATTATGGAATTAGGGAAATACAGTACGTCATGGCAATCGCGGAGTGCGGCAGCCTCTCCAAGGCGGCGGGGAAACTCTTCGTGGCCCAGTCGTCCCTCAGCCAGGTTCTTAAAGAACTATGAGGCGCAGTGCGGCTACACGCTGTTTATCCGCACGCCCCTGAGGGTTAAAGCCCACCGGGGAGGGGGCTCTCTCCATACGGCGCGCCAGATCACGCGGCTGCAGCGCAACCTAAACAATCGCTGATGGGCTGTCCAGCCTGCAGCGGGGCAAGGTTTTCCTTCTCCTTATCCTCCTTCCGCTCCCCCTATCTGCTCCCTTGTTTGCCCGCGTTCCGCCGCAAATATCCCAATATCAGGTGTCCATCGCCGAGGCCCACATGGCCAAGCAGGAGCGTCTTTTAACCGAGGCCATGGACGTGGCTTTCTTAACCTGCCCCTGGGCAACAAGGACATTCCTTATCTGAAGGTGATTGAGGAAGAAATCTTTCTGGCCGCCCCGGCCGACCCCCGATCTTTCTGGCCGCACACAGGGATCCGTCGGACGCGGGCATGCCTGGATTGACTTTGAGACCATGAACGGCCAGAATTCCTGCTCTGCAACATCAATCACAGGCTCAGCAGCATGTTCTCCGACCAGATTTTTTGCCGACTGCCACACATGCCCAAAAGGTCAACCAGGGACCCGACAGCTTCGAGACCTGATCCGTCTGACCGAGGCGGGGATGGGACTGACTTTATCGGAGACCTATATCGACCCCCGCAACCGGCTCTGCTACTTCTCCATCGGCGAGAAGGGCAGTTCCGCACCCTGGTTCTGGGTTATCCGCCCGCCGGCTACTTGTCAAAGGCCGCCCAGGCGTTCTCGGACGTGGTGATTGAAATTCTGCAGGCGCAGCACGAGGAGCTGCGCGCCAAGTTGAAGGAGGGCCGCAGATTGGACGTTAAAAATATCCGCTACCTGTTCGCCATCGAGGAGCTGGGGAGCGTCTCGGCGGCGGCCAAACGCCTGTACATCTCCCAGCCACCCTGAGTCAATTTCTGAAAAAATATGAGGACGACCTGGGCTACCCCATTTTCATCCGTACCAAGCAGGGACTTAAGCTGACCCACGAGGACAGATTTTCCTGGACACGGCCGTGAAATCCTCCGGCTGGGCGGGACATGGAAGCCGCCTGGCCGACGCGTCCTCCGAAATGTCCGGCTCGGTGATCTTCGCCGTCTCCGCCCAGAGAGCCCCGTTCCTTTTACCCCGGGTGCTGCCGGGTTTTACCGCAGCTATCAAAGGTGTCCGTGGAGATCGTGGAGGCGCGCACCAAGGATTTGGAGGAGGCTTCAGAAGGGCACCATCGACTTAGGGATACTGATCCCGCCTCTGTCGGACTCGAACAACCTGCGGGTGTTCATGGACGAGGAGATCGTGCTGGCTGCTTAAGAATATCCCGCTTCCGGCAGAAATTCACCGGGTGCCGGGCCGGCTGCCCTTTCTGGATCGACCTTAAGGGAAGCTGGCCGGTTGCACGTTCCTGCTCTACGACATCAACAACCGGCTGTATGATTTTGCCAACGACCTATTTGAGAGCTGCGGCTTTCGGCCCCCAGCTCCCGGACCTTCCGGAACCTGACGCTGATCGCCCGGCTGGCCTCGAGGGGCTGGGCGTCACCTTCGCCGGAGCAACCTTCGTGGACCCGTCTACCAGCTGGACTACTTCTCCATCGGTCCCGGCGGGCCCACCGGCCGCTGGCCCTGGGTTATCTACGCGCTACCGCTCCACTCCGGTAGAGCAGTTCGCAAAGCTTTAAAGGAGACGCTGCTGGCGGAACACCGGATGTTCCACGCGCAGTACCGGTAAGCGGGTCCCGGCGAGCCTCTTCCTCTTCGTGGGCGTTTAAGTATAGGCAAATGCCTATACTTCCATTTGCGGAATCGTATTGAAACCGCTGAAAAATGTGCTACTCTTAATTCAGATGACAAGTGAACCATGCAGTTTTAAAGGAGGAGGAATTATGCAGATTCAAAAAGCCGCGATGGCCGGCACCCTGGAATCAGCGACGCGCAGGTCACGGTGGAGCCGGGGACGGAGGGCTTTCGCTCACCATCGAGAGCAATGTGATCCACCAGTTCGGGAGACAGATCAAACAGACGGTAACCGAGACGTTACAGCGACTGGACGTGACAAACGCCCGGGTGACCGTGGTGGACAAGGGCGCCTTAGACTGCACCCTGAAGGCGCGGGTGGAATGCGCCGTGTACCGTTCCGCCGGACAGACGACGAACATCTTCCGTGGGGAGGTGCATTCAATGATTCATCCTGACAAAAAGCGTCTGAGACGCTCCATGATGTTTTTAAACTGCCAGAAGCCCGGGTTAATCAGGACGCCTATGTGTACGGGGCGGACTCCATCATGCTGGATTTGGAGGACGCGGTGGCTGAGAACCAGAAGGACGCGGCCCGCTTACTCCTGTACCACGCCCTTAAGGAGATCGACTACCGCGGCACCGAGCGGGTGGTAAGAATCAATGGCCTGGACACCCACTGGCGCGAGGCCATCCGCGTGTGCGTGGCCGGTGGCGCGGACACCATCCGTATCGCAAAAACCGAGTCCGCAGCCGACGTACATACCGTGGAGGAGGCCGTAACCGCAGCCGAGGAGGAATTCGGCGTGCCGGTGGGTAAAACCCACGCCGATGGCGGCCATCGAGTCCACCCGGGGCGTGTTAAACACGCTGGAAATCTGCGAGTCCTCGGGCGCCTCTTCGGCATCGCCTTAAGCGGCGGCGACTACCAAGGCGATTTGCAGACCGTGATCTCCGGGACCGGCGTGGAGCTGGCCGGGGCCAGGCAGCACATGATCATCGCGGCCCGGGCGGCCGGGGTCCAGTGCTTTGACACCGTATCATTACCAACTAGACGACATGGAGGGCTTCGAGCGGGAGGTGCGGATGATCAAGATGATGGGCTTTGACGGCAAGTCGCTGGTCAACCCCAGGCAGATTGAGATCGTCCACAAAATCTTCACGCCCACCCGCAAGGAGATCATTTTCGCAGAGAAGGTGGTGCGGGAGATCGACGAGAAAAAAGCCCAGGGCATCGGCGTTTTCACCGTGGACGGCAAGATGATCGACATCGCATTCTACGACGGTGCGATGCGGACAATTAAGCTGGCGAAGGCTTCCGGCGTATATGAGGGGGAACTGTAATATGATCAATCAAGTTGGACGCGAGATTCCCGACGAGCTGCTGGCCCAGTACGGGAAAAAAGGATTCGAGGGGTTCCTTCGCGCGGGACAATGCGCGCTACCACAAGGCGGCTCCCACCGTGCGCGCCGTGGTGGACCCGAAAACAGAATAAAATGGTCTCCTCCATCCGGGAGGCGCTGGAAAAATGTGGGATAAAGGACGGCATGGTGCTCTCCTTCCACCACCACTTCGGGATGGGGATTACATTGTGAACATGGTGATGGAGCAGGTGGCGGCCATGGGTGTGAAGGATATCACCATCTGTGCCAGCTCGCTTGGCGCCGCCCATGACCCGGTGGCGAAGCTGATCGAGGAGGGCGTGGTCACCGGCATCCAGTCCTCCGGCGTGCGCGGGAAGATCGGCGAGGCCATCTCCTACGGCAAGCTCAAAACCCCGGCCATCATCCGCTCCCACGGCGGGCGCGTGCGGGCCATCGAGGAGGGCGACGTGCACATCGACATCGCATTTATCGGCGCCCCCACCTCCGACGAGTTCCGGAAACGCCAGGGGCGTAGGCGGCAAGAGCGACTGCGGCGTGCTCTCCTACTCCGTGGTGGACGCAAAGTATGCGGACAACGTGGTGGTGATCACCGACTGGTCTGGTGCCCTTCCCCAACTTTCCGCCCAGCATCTCCATGGTGGATGTGGACTACGTGTGCGTGGTGGACGAGATCCGGCAACCCGGCCAAGATCGTCAGCAATGCGGTGCGCATGACCAGGATGTGCGGGAGCTCCAAGATGGCGGCCTACTGCACCAGGCTCATCAGCTGTCTCCCTTCTTTAGGACGGTTTTTCCTTCCAGACCGGCGCGGGCGGGGCTTCCTGGCGGTCAACACCATGCTGCGGCCGATTATGGAGGAGAAAGATATCCATATGAGCTTCGCCATCGGCGGAATCACCAAGCCCATGTGCGACCTGCTGGACGCAGGGTTAGTGCGCAACATCGTGGACGCCCAGGCCTTCGACATCGGGGGCCATCGAGCCATACGCAGTAACCCCAGGCATTTTGAGATTTCTACTTCCGAGTACGCCAATCCCATGAACAAGGGGGCCTTTGTCAATAAGCTGGACTTTGTGATTCTGGGGGCGCTGGAGGTGGACGTGGACTACAATGTCAACGTAGTCACCGGCTCCCGACGGCATCGTGCAGGGGGCCCCGGGCGGACGCGGACACCAGCGCGGGCTCCAACTGCTCCATCATCGTGGCGCCGTTGGTCGCGGCCGGATTTCATCTGCGACCGGGTTGTGACAGTTGTGACGCCGGGCAAGTGTGGTGGACATCGTGTTGACGGATTACGGCATCGCAATTAATCCCAGGCGGACGGATCTGATCGAGGCGTACAAGGATTCGGGCTGCCTCTGCACCATCAGGGGCTGCGAGACATCGCCTACTCCATCGTGGGCACGCCGGACAGATCGGTTTAAGGACCGGGTTGTGGGGAATTATCGAGAACCGGGACAGGACGATTCTGGATGTGGTGCGAGAGATTAAACCGTATGAATTTGAGGATTAAATGAAAAGAGAAGAGCCGGCGTGACATGGAATTTATCACGCCGGCTTTTTTGACTTTGGAGGTTTAGGTTTTTGCGTGGTATGGGATTGTTGACTGCGTGTGGGGGGCTGGCAGCGAGGGGGCTTGTAGGATGCGGTGGATTCTCCTCTCAATTTCACCTCGCCGGACCGGTCGGACACAGGGTGATACGCCTCCCGGTTCTTTGGCACCGCCTACGCCTCAGCAGGATTGCCAGCGTGTCCGTTTCGCTGCCGCAGGGGCGCCCTTGATGTCCCCGTAGACAGCCAGCACATGAAAGCCCGTCGCCTCGACCTCACGGGCCAGAAGCCCGGCCGTGAAATGGGTGTTCCACAGGTAGTAATTGACCGGCTCCCCTCCGTCAATGACCGTGATCTGTTCTAAGGTGACGCGGTCTTTGTATCTGCACTGACGGTTTAGGGCGACGTAGCCCGTCTCCCGCCAGAAACCGCCGTTCGTTGATCTCCAGGTCTGGGACTCTTTAAAAATTCTCCAGCCGGGCGACGGAAAACACGTCGAACAGGAACTTTCCCGCCCGGCCTTAGGTGGCGTCGGACGTTGGACAACAGCGTCCGACGGTCATCGTCCGACAGCGCGCCGTAGTCGCAGTAGATCATGGCCAGGTCAAACTTTTTTTCCAGATTCATTTTTAGATAGTCCTGGTAGTGGTAGGTGATCGCTTTTCCCTGCCTCGCGGCCGAGGCGGTCGCGTAGTCGATGGAGCGCCTGGAAAAATCGACCCCCCGCAACCTGGTAGCCCATCTCTTCAAACCGCTCCGCATAGAGACCCGGACCGCAGCCGACGTCTAACAGGCTTTTGTACTCCTGCGGCGGGCGATCTCCCCAATCCATGCGGCGGACCGGTCGATAAAAGCACTTCTTTCTGCTGGCCCCTCGAAGTCCGGGTCCAGGTGCGCCTTTAACATCTGCGCGGAGATGTGCGCGTCGTCCCAGAACGGGACCTTTGTCTTTTCGTAGAGTGCCGGAAGCTTGACTGCCTCACAAATTTTGTTGTACATATGGTTGCTCCTCTCATGTTTTTAATACAAAAAGCCACAGATTTTACTCTGCAGCTTTCAAAACAGCGGTGGCAGCGAGAGTAAAATAAAATCAAACACCGGACAACAAAAACAGGCTGCAAGCTGCAGCACATATTTGCACCGGTTGGGTTGATTTTATCTACTCTTCTCCAGCGGCGCCAGCATAAATGATTGGATTATGCCTGGGGCGGCCGGACTGCATCACCTTTTCTTTCTTTTTGTTTGTATTATTTCTTAATCGTATCCCCAAAAGCGATGAATGTCAAGAGAATGAAAAAGAGGCATGGGCCGGGTGAAGCCGGGCCGGGGTGGCTGGTAGGCACGGGTTGGTGGGCACGGTTGACAGATACGGTCGGCAGACACAGTCGGCGGACTCAGCTGGCTGGACACGGTTAGCGGACTCGGCTGGCAGACACGGTCGGCGGACATGGATGGCAGACACGGTCAGCGGACTCGGCTGGCAGACACGGTCGGCAGACACGGCTGGCTCGACACGGTCAGCAGAACATGGTACGCGCCCCGCTGAGGCCGCCACGTTTTCGCTGCCACATTTGGGCCCCATTTGGACTGCCACGCTGGCGCCGTTTTCATTTTTCCCAATATCCACGGATTTTCTTTTCACCCGCTCTCGCCAGAACTGCCGATCCGCCGGCCCCATCGAAGGTCACGCGGCCCAGGGGACGCATCCCGCTGTAGTGGGAAGAACTCGTTCATCGCGCGCAGCGCTCCGGCGCTCTGTCCGAACAGCCGCGAGAACGAAAAGGGGTGTTGCAGGCGGTCAGAAGGAGGTAGCGCTGATCCTTCGACAGGCGCGGTTTAGGGAGCCTGCCGTTCTCCTCCATCGCCACGCCGAGCAGGCGGTCAAACAGATTTTTCACCGGGGCGGGCACATTGGCCCAGTAGGCGGGGCAGCCAGCGCCACCACATCGCAGCTGCGCAGAAGATTCGCGATCTCCTGGAGATCATCCCTCTGCACGTGTTCCCCGGGCCACACAGGCGCGGCAGCCGTTGCAGAAGCCGATGTTCTTTTCATAGAGCCACAAACCGTTTCACCTCCCACCCAGCGAGCCGCTGCGGCCTCACGGCGCAGTCCAGCATCGCTGCGGTGGAGCCGTTTTGGTGCGGGCTCCCCAGGATCGCGCGAGCCTTCTCGGTTTCTGTCCGCCGCCATTCGGATTATACTCGCTCATGTGTTTCACCTCCCGTTCAGTGTCCGGCGCTCCCTCCGCGTCGCGGCGATGGACCGGTACAATGCCTGATATCCATAGTCCAGGAACTCCCGCCTGGAACGCCCCATCACCGTCTCAATGTACGCCTGTTTGTCCGCCGCCATGCGGATCAGCCCGGAAAGGCCGCCCAGAGCGCAAACACCGTGGGAAGCATCCAGGTCGCGCCGGAGCGCCTCCGCTCTCCATCCCCGGCACGCAGCAGGCCCGCCACCGCCTCATTGATCCGCTCGCCCGCATCAAAGATGGCCTGCTCCACCGGCGGAAGCGTTCCGCCCGCAAAATCCATCGGGATCGGGCCCTGCGGACTCAAAATAGTAGGGATACTGCTCCCGGTACGCCTCCAGCGCCCGGCAGATACTCACATAGCTCTCCCAGACGTCCCCCTCCGCCTCCAGCGCGCCGCAGATGGAGCCGCATAGCCCCTTCCATGCTCTCTAACACCAGAAAGCGGACGATCTCCTCCCTGTCCCGAAATATACATAGATCAGCTCTTGCTATACCCGGCCTCCCGGGCGATTCGTCCACCGTGACAACATCAGCGCCCCTCTTTGCAAAGAGTCTTCCTGCCGCCGCCGCGATGTTGGCCCGATGGGTGTCCGGCGGTTCTTTTTTCTGCGCGCCATCGAGTCCACTCCTTGTGGATTTTAAAATTAATTGAACTGTTAGTTTAATTAATTTAGCACACGGGGACCGAAGCGTCAAGAACATAAAACAAAAGAGCCGTCTCCCCCTGTCCCTAGATCAGAGAAACAGCTCTTCGCTTAGCTGCCTTTACATAAGGTTCATTCCCCATCGCCCACCGGCGGCACGGGAGAGAACTCCTTCGCGCCTCTTCGGGCTCACTTTCTGACGGCGCAGGCGCTCTCGGCCCCTAGGCTCACATTCCAGCGGTGCACAGGCGCTCGCCCCGGGCCCACGTTCCGACGGCACAGGCGCTCTCGCCCCGGGCCCACGTTCCGGCGGCGCAGACGCTCTCGCCCCTTCGCACAACCGCCGGTCCGCATATCGCCCGGCCAATTTCGCCCGCGCCCGCTTCCGACTCCTAAATTCTTCCCAGCGTCTCGATCACGTAATCCGTAAACTCCGCTGTGCTGGCACCGTCCCTC
>VOFH01001603.1_pt1 | contig 15841 bp, 22 predicted proteins | sample 5384091 | NCBI WGS metagenome assembly VOFH01 (sample SAMN12384727, study PRJNA508395) | human gut metagenome | isolation source: healthy gut G | host: Homo sapiens
GTTGCCAGACAACGGATAAAAATGGAAGTATTTCCCTTTCTGAGAGATCGGGAGGAAAGCGCAAGACGGAAAGACCGGCCTCCTACACGCCGCAATGTTCGGCGATTATCTCCAGAAAATCATCCAGATAACGTGCGGCCTTCCGCTCCCCGATGCCGTGTATGTTCATGGCCCCCCGGCGCGTAGTAGGTTTCAGCCGGGCCATGGCTTCCAGCGTGGTTGTGGAAAACCGCGTAAGCGGTATTCCGGCTTCCCGGGCCAGTTCATTCCGCAGTTCTTTCAATTTCATAAATAAATCTTCATCAAACTCCCCAGGGCGGCAAAATCCCCCGTGAGCGGACCCTGGTCTGCCCCTGCGGTCCGGGGCAGCGCTCCTGCGGGCGAAAGGCCAGATCATGGAAACCTCCTGCCTGCCCATCATCACCTCGTTCCCCTTCGGGCTCAGGGTAACCAGGGGGCGGTCCGCTTCCCCGCTCATTTTAGTGAGGCCCGCCATTTGCATGGCCGGAACAACTGGCGTATATCGTCCTCACTCCAAGATGAAAGAATGCCGTACGTACTCAGCCGGACCAGAGACGTCTTCAACAAAATCCTGTGACTTGGACCCCTTGAGCATGTGGATGACTTTCGTCCTGCCCCAGCGTCCCTGCCAGGAACCGTCCGCCTGCCGGACGGAAGCGCGTGCAATGCCGCTCAACGCCTGCCGCACGACTCTGGTTTCCTCCTCCCCCATCACCTGGCCTTCCTCCACCCCAGGGCCATGCACTGGTCACAGCGGCCGCAGGAACGGCCCCTTCCTCTCCAAAGTAATTCAGAATCCACTGCTGGCGGCATCCGGCCGAATAGGCAAACTCCGTCATGGCCTTCAGCTTCTCGCGGTCGCGCACCTCCTTCTCCCGGATGGCCCGTTCGTCCAGAGGTATCTTCAGGCCGCTCATGGACGGGTCCGCCACCCTGGTCAGCTTCACCCGCTGCCCCGGAACATCATGGCGGCTGATGGCTCCGTTGCGCATCAGGACGGACAGCGCCGCTCCCACCTGCATGGCATTCCGGCACTTGAGGCGTTCCGCCATTTCCTCCAGAGTCCAGGACACCTCGTGAGACTCCGCGCTGCAATGCTTCCGCAGCAACTCATACAGCTCCACAATAAGAGGCACGCCGGGATTGACTCCCTCAATGAAAAACTCCTGCGTCCTCAAGTCCGCATGGTTGAATAAAAGCTCACAATAAGCGTCCCGGCCGTCGCGTCCGGCCCGCCCGGCTTCCTGGTAAAAGGCTTCCACACTGCCGGGAATCTCAAAATGGGCCACAAACCTGACATCCGCACGGTCAATCCCCATGCCGAAGGCATTCGTGGCAATGACGATGTCCGCCTGACGGTTCATAAAGGCATTCTGCGCCTCCTCCCGCTGGGCGTCCGTCATGCCGGCATGGTAGGCTGTAACGCTCAGGCCCAGATCGGAAAGCGCCTCATACACCTGTTCCACCTTCTTGCGGGTGGAACAGTAAATGATACCCGTTTTGTTGCGTTTTACAAGATCGTACAGTCTCTTGTACTTCTCCTTGTGCGTATCACAGGCGGTAATCCGGAAATGCAGGTTCTCCCGGGCAAAACCGCGCACGATGGTCACAGGGTCTTCCAGATGCAGATGCTCCAGAATATCGTCCCGCACGGGGGCGTAGCCGTGGCGGTCAGGGCCGCGACCTGTGGCCGCCCCATGGCTTCAATCGCGCGGCCAAGTTTCAAATAATCCGGACGGAAATCGTGCCCCCACTGGCTCAGGCAATGGGCCTCGTCCACGGCCACCATGTTCACGTCCACCTCCGCCAGGGCCCGCATGAATCCCTCATGGCCGAAACGTTCCGGAGCCACATACACCAGCTTGTAGCTTCCTTCCTTCATGCCGGACAGGCGTTCCTTCTGTTCCGGGAAAACTCAGGGGAGCTGTTGATCATGGTCGCGGGAATGCCTTTGGCCACAAGGGCATCCACCTGGTCCTTCATCAGGGCAATCAGCGGGCTGACCACCAGGCATACGCCCTCCCGGCACAGGGCGGGAAGCTGGTAGCACAGGGACTTGCCGCCCCCGGTAGGCATCACCACCAGAACGTTGCGCCCCTCCATGATGGCAGCCACCACACGGTCCTGCCCCTCCCTCAGCCCGGAAAACCCGAAGTGTTCCTTCAATGCCTCCATGGGAGATCTGATCAGCTTGAACCCACTCATCTTCACACACAGTGTGCCACAGGACACGCCATCGCGCAACGCCTTTCCCCATGAGCAGAAGGGGAATGCCAGCCGGCCGGCATGGGAAAATTCCGTCCCTGGGGAAAAAGAAAATGCCGATTATTTTATCAAATTACATCACAAACATCTTGACTTTCCCGGAGAAAAATCTATATTTCTCTCACCGCTTATGCGGTAACGACGCAAGTCAAAGCGCCCGTAGCTCAATTGGATAGAGCGTCTGACTACGGATCAGAAGGTTTGGGGTTCGAATCCCTACGGGCGTGCCACTTGCATCACATCCGGTAAAACATCATTCCTGCCTGAACACGACGGCAGGATTTTTTGTCTATACCGGCAATACATATGGGGGCGCCATGGTTTCGACTGGAAGTCTGCGGTGCTGGCTGCATGTGAAGGTTAATCGGCTGGCCTTCTAAAAAGCCGATTAAAAAAATAAATGCAGAGTCTAACGACCTTGCTCTGGCTGCCTAATTAGTTCAGCCGCGTCAGAACCTCAACGCCTGCTAGAGGGGATGATGAAAGCTTAGCAGGCTGGTGCAATGCGGGGTTGCCGCGCAACGCACGAGACTTCCACAGGCAACTAGCGAGCCTGCTTAGTTGGCGCATGACGAAGCGGCCGCGAAACGCAGCAACATGCGTCTGAACATGGAGATGCCGGTATCAACGGCCTTCAGGACACGGGTTCGACTCCCGTCGCCTCCACCATTTCACAACAACCGCAAGCGTTTGAAATAGAATGCTTTCGGTTGTTGTTTTCTTGAAACTGCAAAACATAAAAACGGGGTTTTTAAAGACATTGTCTTGCAGTGATAGACATCTTTTCGTCGTGATTCGCGACGGTATTATTGCTTCTTCCCCGAAGTGTCGATAACGAGAAGGTAAAGGTACCCTTCATTTTCTGGCGTGCTGTTCGAGTTGGCAACGCGTACTACCACTTCATGGAAAGTTTCCGCCTGTTCCTGGGAAATATCATCCTGTGAAAAACGTCGGGCCCAAACAAAGCCGTTCCTATCCGGAAATACGGCCGTCAGGATAATGTTTCTATATAAATTTGAAGTATCCCTATCCCCGCCTCCAACGCGCCACGATTGCAGAGCAAACGGATATGTAGCCGTTAATGCAAGCATGGTAAGCGGAAAAACATTTGGGCCGCTTTCTTTTTACATAAGATGTCTTAATTACTCATTAAGGAACAAGCATCCTTCTTCTTATCAGCCGCCGCATTGCTGCCTGGCAGTCCTTCCTGTTGAAGTACACCGGAGCAAAGACCCAAATTTCCATTTGCCTGGTTTCCTTGCCCTCTTTTCCCTCATGGAAAGACCCTTATAGGCCATGTTAAAGCAAATCCAGTTCGGCAACAGCCGCTTTGCGTGCTCCCCCGGCGCCCTTTTTAGCGCTGAATTTGACGAATCTGGCTTCAACGGGAGCAAAATTGACCTCCTGCTCCACCGGATTGTTGACGATATTGCCGAAACGACGTGAAGCCACTGAATTTCCCCACGTTTTTCCGTCGCTGCTGAGACGGATATCATACATTCCAATATGGCCCGGGCCTCCCTCCATCACAGGCGTATAAATCAACCCGGCAATTTTCTGCACTTTTCCCGTATCAATAATAATGTCACAGCCTTTGGGAGGCAGGCCCACTTCCACATAAGTATCCGTTTTCCCGTCTTTCAGCCGCTCCAACTGGGCCGCGGGAAGTTTTTTTTCGGCAACGGTTATTTTCCATTCCTTCCTGTCCAGCTTCCGAACGGATTCCACGTTTTCCTCCGTTGAGAACGGGGCCAGATAATATAAAGACAAATTGCTGAATGAAATGGATTTGCGGGAATCCAGAAAGCGTATCTTCAATTTATCAGACTTCACCGCCTCCGGTAGCCTGATCATTTTACGGAATCCGATGGTAGTACTTTCAGCCAAGGGTTTCCATTGGCCGTCCAGCCACGCATCCACGGCAAAGCGCTCCACACGCTGACCGTAGTCACGGACATTTTCCTGAAGCTTGATTACATTGAACTCTTTTTCTCCGGGCAATTGGACTTCAACCTGCGCCTGGGTTGTACCATCGGCAGTGGCCCAGCCTGTAAAGGATTGTTGTCAAACAAAAGCCCGGAGTCCGGATTTCCGGTCCACCCGGAAAGGGCTTTTGCCCGCGCGCCCTTGGCCAAGTCGTTTTTTTTCATCTTTTCAATCACCCGTCCGAATTGAATTATCCTCCTGGCGTCCGCCTCCGGAATGATTCCTTCCTTATTGGGAGAGAGATTGGGAAGAACATTGGAGTTTTGTCCGACCGTTGAAAAATAACAGTCCACCAGATAATCAAGGGATTTGGTGGATTTGTCGTCGCGCTCATGGTAAAACCAGCCTCTGCGGATGGGGAGGCCTGCACGTGAAGGGTACCAGACGAGCTGCTTTTTCCCCACAAGACTGTCAATGGAACCCAGATTCCTGTCTTTAGCCCGAATCCCCACATTATTTCCGCCAAACAGGCGTGACGAAGCCGTAACTCCCTGGACGCACCATTCCGTTTCCCGACCTCGTCCCATCTCATTCCCGCCCCACCGAACATCGGGAGCCGCCCCGGAAAGAAGAACGTCCGGCTGCAATTCCCTGGCCTTTTTAAAGATCCTCTCCCAGTCGAAGGGAGTCCGTTTCCCGTTGACTTTGCTGTCCACCCCGGCGCCGTCAAACCATAAAAGATAAACCGGGCCGTAATTGGTCAGCAGTTCTTCCAGTTGGTTGACGTAGAAATCATTGTACTTTTCCGTCCCAAAGCTTTTTTTCATGCATGTCCCACGGAGAAAGGTAGATGCAGAATTTCATGCCCAGTTCCCGGCAGGCCGTAGAGACTTCCTGACTAGGTCTCCCCTTTCCTCCCTTGTAGGGAGAACGGGAAATATTGTGATCCGTCCATTTGGTGGGCCACATGCAGAATCCGTCATGGTGCTTCGCTACAAAGATAACTCCCGTTACGCCGGCATCCTTAAACGTTTTTACCCAGGAACGGGCATCCAGCCGGGAAGGATTGAAAATTTCAGGTGCCTCCTTTCCGGTTCCCCATTCCACACCGGTAAACGTATTCATGCCGAAATGGATGAAGCCCAGCATTTCCCGCTGTTGGTAATCCAGTTGACGACTGGAAGGCCTTACCTTGACCGCCATATCCACCAGCTTTTTCCCGCGAAGCCTGTTCCGGAACCATGACGGATATACCTTCCTTTCCCTTTCCACACGTAACAGCCGGATAACTCAGCAAACCACAGAGCAACAGGACGCGAAGCTGAATAAAGGCAGTCATCTTTTTTTAAATCAATAAGTTTTCTTCTTTTATTTGTATATTAATAATAATCTGTTAGCAACAATATTCTTTCATTTCCTTCCAGGGCATCCCATCAGTTGGGCTGAAATGGCCGGGGCTGCTGGCTTCCGGACGGCAGCGGTTCCGCACGGGTTTGCCCTTCAAGAATCCCAGGGAACGTGCAGGCCTCCTTACGTCATTTAATGAATGCCGGATATCCTTCGGAACTGGAATCTCAAAGTGCCGTTCGAATGAAAATCTCCATGTTGAATGAAGTTGTGAAGCGGGGCGCCAGAAAAGGTTTGTCCGTGGAAGAAGGGATATTGAGCACGGCAAAGGAGAAATGGGAAAAGGGTTGCCAACAGAGATTCATTTGAAAAGATGATAGCGGCTCAAGCATGGAGGACCCGTTTTTCCAGATAAGCCTCAGAAAATCGGAGGACCTCTAAAGAGGGGGCTCATTGAGGGAAGCGGACCGGGGAAAGGCGGCGGCAAATATCTTCTCTTCCTGTCCGTCAGTCACCGGCTTTCTCCGCTTTTGGGCAAAGATCAGATATTCCCAACCGGGGTAATGCCGGACCACCTGACGATGAAGAAAAAGAATGCTCCCGCAAATACCAGGACCGCCGCAATCACGGGAGAAGGAAGTACCTCTGGAAGGAGTCTTGAGAGGAGCGGCATCAAGTAGGGAAGGATCAGGCAATGGACGGCATAAATGAAGAAGAAGAGGGGAGCGCATGCCCGCGCCACGTTACGAAAGAACTTCTTTTCCGCCAGAAGAACGCACAGGAGCCCATACCCAGAATCCCCGGAATCCAGCAAGGTATGGTGTGCAGAGTTTCCGTGGAAAGGACGCCGCAATGGTTCATCCACGCTATTGCCACCCACGCGGGAGGGAAAGGCAACTTGTTTTTTTTCAGGAACAGCTTAATTTCGCCCAGCGTCAGAGAGGAAAGGCAGAACCCCATCATAAAAAGGCCAGAGAATCCGCCCAAGGAACCTGGGGAGGGTCGGAAAACAGCGCGTTGATCTCCGGAAACAACGTCACAGAGAAGAGAACGGCAACCGTTGCGGGAATCAGCAGCCTTCTTTTTCCGAGGACGAATAAAAACGAAGAGAGCATGCTCAGCGCCATCACGTATTTCAGGAACCACAGGGGGCCGTCGTAGGAAAGGTAGTACCGACTCCCGTCAGCTTCCACGGCAGCATGCTCCAGTCCCATGTACTTGAATAACCCAGGTTCAAATAAATCAAATGCCTGAAGAACGCTTCCAGGCAAGCTGCGGCGTTCCACGCCAGATAAAAGAGAATATATCTGCACGGGGAATGCCGCCAGTCGAACGTTTTCCTGCGTCCCACAAAGTAGGCCGCTGCCATGAACAGAAAAGGCACTCTCTGGAAGAACAGCGGGAATTCCATGCCGTTTCCCGAAGCATGGAATAGAATGATGAAGAACAACCCCAGCACCCTGCCCAGGTCAAGCCAGCATTCCCGCGGGGTTCTTCCGGAAACCGGTTCAAGCACAGCGGCCACGGAAGAACCCGGTTCCTTTTCCGGTTCCCGCTCTGCCCCGCATTCGCTAATCATGCACCTTTTCATTCCGGAAAATAATCAGAACGGACTTTTACAAAACGGTTCCACGGCTCTCATGCCGCCATGGAGGCAAACCGCGGCATCCCTGTCCTCCCGGGAAGCGAACAGATACAGGGCATATCCGCCGAATCCGCCTCCCAGATATTTTTGGCGAGCTCTTCTCCTACGACCGGGAGGGGAGCCATGCCTTCCTGGAGCTGCACGCTGTGGTACAGTGCCACGCCGGCAGCCAGTTCATGAATATTGCGCTCCATCACGCCGGCGCGGGCGATCAGGGAAGACTGGGCTATGCGGTCATAATTTCTGCAGCCGTCAGCCATTCCCGGCGTATCATGCGCATACCCGGTGTGAAAAATCGCCATCCTGCCTGCCAGAAAATCACCGGTACTCTTGATATCCAGCACGGGAGAGGCGCCGGACCTCCAGACGCACAAGCCCGTTTCCGCAATCACGGCGGGTCCTGCCAGCCTACTCCCAGGTCAAGCTCCGACTGGACGGGGTCCCTGCCCTGCAGCATGGCCCAGGCACCGCTGCCCCCCAGTCCGGCACGGAGTTCATAAGGCCAGTGATCCAGGGAAACAAACGGACTGATCGCACAGTTGACAATATACGCCCCGGGCCGCGCATAAGTGGGGGAACGTCCAGCCAGCCTCCTGCAAAATCCACGCGCAGCGGAACACTGGCCGGGGGCTTGATTCTGTTGACAAGCTGGGTGGTGGAAATTGGTTCCGGGCAGGGAGGCGTTTTGGGAAGCACCACATACCGAGCTCCGGTCCGTGCACATAATTCCTTTTTAAGATCGCCGTAACAGTCATCTTCCGTAACGGCCAAAATATCGGGCCGCTCTTTGAGAAAAACGTGTTCAAAGTCCATTCCCGGTGTCAGGCTTTCTCCGCATACCACCTTTGTCCACCATGCACAGGCTTTCCAGAATCACTTTTTTATGGTCATCGGGAATGGACGGTTTTCTGCGCCTGCTTTCCCAGAGTACCTGTTCCGATGCAAAGGAAACGATGAGGTAATCCCCCAATGACCGGGCTTCACGGAAAAACTGAATATGCCCTGCATGGATGATATCGTAAAAGCCGGAAACAAAATTTTAGTAATCATGGTTTAAATATATAAATGTAGCGGCGGAAGCCTGAAGAATCGGGAAATGTTAACGATGGAAGGACGAAACTGCTGGTTCAGAGGAGCCGGGTCCCGCTTCCAGAGCCATGGCCTCCAATTCCCGGTTTGCTCCCCACATAGTCCTCAAAAGAACCGGGTATTCCGGCAAAGCGGCGGAAGATCCTCCGGAGCCTTCACGTTATGCCGCCTTCCCAGTTTTATCCTGACCAGGCGCTGGAGTTCGCAAAAGCCATCGGAACAAGCCTGGCGTTGGGGGCAGATTCCAGAATCCCGCATCGTCACTGATAATGATGAATTTCCGGTCCTTTTCCCTGCCCCATGATTCCAGCAGTTCTCCCATATGGCCGGGAACCTGCCCAAAACACGAAACCAGGGTGCAGGGCAAACGGGGAGTCTCTCCTCCCCATCCGGATGAGTCCCCGGTCTGGCGGCTTTTTGCCGTTGTTTTTCCCGGATAAAAATCCAGGGCAATACGGAGATGATTTTCCAGCAGCGTTTCATTTGCTTTCGCGGTTCATTGAAAATGCGGTAGAGAAATTGAGTTTGCAGGCCACCATCCAGTCCGGAGCCCTCCTGATGCGGCCGCCGGCGGCAAAGTGAAAACGGCGCCCAAGGCTACCATAATTCCCCGCTGAAGATGGGGGCACAGCCTGTTCATGAATACCTCCTGCTTGGGGGCGCCCAGTGAAATCAGATAATGTCCGGCAGGTATTCATTGATCCGCGCCGCAATGGCGCCGTAATCAAACTCATCCGCAGCGCAGAAAGGCAATTCCTCAAAAGGCATGTATCCCACGCGGGGATCCTCCCGCACCAGGGTCCGGCGCAGGGCGTCCAGCGTGTCGCGAGTTCCCCCAGAAACATCATTCTGTATTTTTTCATAGCGATGACATCGTGGAAAATCTGGGCGCCGCAATACTGGGGCCTGTCCGCATGCAGCAGCCATTTCAGATAAACGGGTACCCAGCCGCTGTCGCAATGGTCAGTAGGGCTCCGCCCAGCACCTTCCGGTATTCCCGGTTGCGCTGCACCTCGGAAAGTACGTGGCCGTCCGCCACGCAGATGTATCCCTTCCCTCCGGAACGGAGCACCCCTGTCCATGCGCTGGAAAACGCGTTCCCTGTCAAATTCGTATCTTATGCTGAAATAGGTCTCCATACGGTTTTCATTCATGGGCAATGCGGTGGCCTTCCAGAATTTCATGGTAAATTCCGGCCATTCTTTCCGCCTTGCGGTTCCAGTCCAGTTCCCTCTGCTTGGCGCGGAACGCTCCATCCATCTCCTGCAATATTTTCCTGTTGTGGAAAAAGAAACGGATGCGTTCCGCAAAGTCCCGGGCGGACTGTCCGGGACGGGACAGGGGTATCTTGCATCCCACGGTTTCGTCAACAATGGTCCCCATGCCGCAGGTATCAAAACAGAGCACGGGCAGCCTGTTCATCAAGGCTTCTACAAGCACGGTGGAGGTAGCCTCCATGATACTCGGGAAAAAAAAACAGATCGCTTCCGCGCATGAATCCCTGGACTTCCTCATTAGAGACCATTCCATGCCACACGCACTTCCCTCCACTCCCAGCCGTTCCGCCAGATTCCGGCAGTCCCGCTCTTTCCCTCCTCCGCAGACATGCAGCTTCAAACCGGCAAGTCTCGGAGATAGCTGAGGGTTTTAATGCCAGGGCCAGTTGTTTGGTTGGGATCATGCGTCCCGCCCACAACAACCTGAATTCCCTGCCGTTCTTTTCCGGACGGACGGCATCCGGCCGGGCAAAACAGCCGGTTTCACTCATTAAGAACACCTTCCTGCGGTGGCAACGTTCCATGATCTCCCTCACCCCTGGACGGAAGCCAGGACGGCATCAGCCCTCTTCACAGCTTTTCCGCACCCTGGGCTGGAATCTGGCCTGAGCGGCATTGATCACGTTTTTCAATGCCGCCTGTACCGCCCGCTTCCAGCCGCTTTCCCACAAATAGGCCACCGGAGCATTCTCCATGCCGCCCACCGGTCCCCATACATAGGGAACTCCCTTGATTTTCCACAACATTCCCGGCTCCCGAAAGCCGATCATGTTTAACTGGTGAATGAGATCGATACGGTTTTCCTCCATGATTTTCCGCGCCAGAACAAGCGCCCGTTCCTGCCACCGCCTGTAATGATGGTAAAAGCGCCAGTCCCCTGGTTCCAGCACATCCGGCGCACCTTCTCCGGCACGGGAAGATAATGGAACACGATGTTGCCGGCCTGCGGCAGACGGACGAGTTCCCTTTCGATGTTCTCCTGCCATTCCCCCCTCCGTAATGACGTGCACCCTGCAGTGCTGGGCCAGATGAATGACCCAGTTCCACCCCATGCCGGGTTCGCTGCCCCAGTCCGGGTTGACGGCGTAAGCGTTGATCAGGACTTGCATCATGATTTGTTCATTTCAGTGAATCAAGGTAGTTCCGGTGCCTTTCCTCCTCTGCGGAAGTGGCAAAGCGGCGGCGGATGACCCTGGCCGGATTGCCCCTGCAATGGTCATGGGCGGCACGTCTCCGGTCACTACGGCCCCAGCCGCGACAATCGCTCCGTCCCCGACGGAAACACCCCCAGAATAACAGCCCCATGACCTATCCATACATCATTGCCGATGACCGTCATTCCGTCTTCCCAATTCCGGGAGAATCCCAGATGGTGCATCCAGGCAGGCTGAAGGAATGCTCCCTCCTTCCAATGAACGAGACGCGGGCCGCGCACAGGACGCTGTTCCCAAAACGTATATCGCATGAAACATGGCAATGCGGCCCCAATTGCACCCGGTTCCCGAAAATGATTTTCCTGTGCGGGGCATTGAGATGCACGTGCCTTCCGATCCTGGTCATTCCCCCCACGGTGATCCAGCGCTGAAAGACGCGGAACCGGATGAAACTGCGCACGCCGTTGGCCAGGGAACGCAGAAACAGGATCAGCCGGGACCGGCCCGGGGCGGTATTGGCATGAGTATTCATAAACCCATATGTTCCATGAGGTGGTTGACGTATTCCCGGAATCCGGCAGGCATCAGGCATTCCTTCAAGTGCGGAAAGGACGGCCTTACTCCCCGGTTCCGGCAGGCTTCCCGGAGAAGAGAGGCCAGCCGCTCTTCGTCTTCCGGATCAAACAATTCCCCGTTCCATCCCTGGCGGATCAGGCAGGAGGAACCGCAGCGCCCGGAAACCAGGCAAAACAGCCGGCAGCCAGCGCATCATTGACAACCGCCCCAAACGGTTCTACCAGGCTGGGAAGAACAAAAATATCGGCCAGATTGTACCAGGCCGCCAGGCGTACACCTTCCAGCCAGCCGGGAAAAATGGCGCTGACCTGCATACGGCCGGGCCAAATGCTGCAGCTCCTCTTTCAGACTGCCTGATCCCACAATCACAAGAACGGTATCCTCCGGCAGACTCGCGGCCGCTCTGACCAGGCATTCCAAATTCTTCTCCGGAGCCAGACGCCCCACATACAGGACCACCTTTTGCCGCGCAGTGCGTATTCTTCCTGCAAGGAAAGGCTGACGGGAAGCGCCTCGCGGCACTGCATCCTGAAAGCCTGTTCATCCCTGACAATGGGGAAAAAAATGCCCTTTCCATAGTGTTCCCGGTACCAGCGGCATGCCTCCGAATCCGGTAAAATCACATCGTCGATCATCGGCATGGCCATCTTCCGCGCCAGGGCGTGGAGGCGGGATAGTTCGTTCCCCCGTATCATGTCCATGCTGTCATCGCAAATGCTGATGATTTGGAACTTCCAACGGAAAACCGCACGCAGCAGGCATACTTCCAGGGCCAGAATGGAAAATTCGGAACAAGAACCAAATCCGGCCTCCCTTCCCTCAAAATGCACGCAAGTCGGAGGGAATGCGCCGCCCGGCAACCGGAACATGGTTCAGGTACCGGGGCCGGAAAACGCACCGGGATTCCATTTCCCTTCTGTTGTAGTGGTGATCCGGGGAATCTTCATATTCAAAGAACGCTTCCATGTCGCCACGCCGGGCCAGCGCATTGAAAAAATCAATGCGGTAGGGCGCCAAATATTGATGAAAACCATCAGTTTCCGTTTCATGCCATTCATGGTTCAGTGCCTTTTCCTGTAATGCTGCCACACCTGTCTGGAAAATCCGGCAGCCGTTTCCCCAAACGCCCGCACAACGAAGGGAAAACCGCACGGGATGGTGCTCCGTGCCGCACAGCGCCAGCAATTTCTCATCGGAGGATTGGAAAATGCGGTTCAGACAGCATTTGAGGAAGGGAATTCCGTGGCGGGAGGAGCGGAAGGGAATGACGTGCACTCCCTGATGATTTCCCAGAAGCTCCCCTCTGCCGCCGGTCAATGGGGAAAACAGGGAATGAAAATAGTAAACGGGAGTCCGCTCACGCAGAAACGGCGCCAGCCTGTAGAAAGGAGCCCGCTGCACGTCATTCCTGTAGCGGACCAGCAGGGATTGACCACGGCGGCATTCTCCATGTCCGTTTCGGAGCAAGATCAAAATAGCCGTTGAAGGAAAAACGCGCCCGCATGCAGCAGGGAGCCGAAAAGAACCGCCGCGTATCCTCCCGCGGAACTGCCCATCATCGTAACGCGGCAGCCTCTTGTCTCCTCTTTCAGCCATTCCAGCACCTTCTCAGGGGAATTCAGACGGGCATTAATGCCGCCCAGGTACCACTGCTTGAAGACGTCGCGGATGAAAAATGTGCCTGCCGCAGCCCGGAATCCTGGTTCCGAACCATTCAAACGTATTCCTCCGGGTCACCCTGTTCATGAAACCGGGCGCGGTTATTGGGAAAATACAGATCATTGCTGCTGAAATAAACGGCGCACCGCGAGCCATCCCCCTCCGGAGAATGTTCAATGAGATAATTGTCACGGGTCCTGTACGTTTCAGCACCTCTTCATCATCTATCTGGAAAATCCAGTCTATTTCGTTTTTGTCCATAAGGCGGGGAAAAAACTCGTACATGCATGCACACCATGGCCCGGCACGCGCCGGCAAAGCCTTCGTGTTTCCGGACATAATGGAAGTAATACCTGGGCTGGGCATTGCCCAGCGGGGAATACAAATTGCGGAGCCTGCGGATCAGGGGAACCTCCCGGTCCGTCCAGGGAACGGCCTTGTCATGCCATGCACAGGTTCCGAGGAAAGATGGGGCAACCCGCAACGGTATTCCGCAGGAATGCGCCGTCCGGGAATAATCGTAATCCCCAGGGCGTGCAGATAGAATCCGTCCAGAATGCCGATGCGGTCCACCACATGACGCGGCACCCACAGAATGTTCCCGTGGCATAAGGCGCACTCCTGCAATGTTCCGTCCGAATAACGGGCTTCCCTCCGGACATGCCGCCATAAGTCCATTCAGCCGTACCTGGACCGCACGTGGAGCCGCAGATGACGGCCAGGTGCTCCATCTGCCGGGAAGCTTCCAGCAAATGGACAAGGGCCGACGGATACAGCACGGTATCGTCATTCAGCCAGAGGTAGAAACGCGTTCTTCTTCAGGGCGTCCTCCCACGCTTTCCGCATTCCCCGGTTCCAGAAGAGGGTACCGTCCCCCCTGATCACGGATACGGAGGGGTAGGCCTGCCGCACGGCGTCTCCGGTACCGTCGGAAGAACCGTCATCCACCAGATACACGGAAAGCTCCAGTCCGGCTTCCGGCCGGCAGGAAAACAGGAGGTCAAACAGCGGAGCGTCTTTTCCCTGCGGTTGTGGCACGTCATCAGGACCGCGAGTTTTTTCCGAATGTATCGTCGGTTTTCATGGAATATGTACGGAAGAAACACGGTTGGAGGAAGAACGGCGGAAGATGCTTCCCACCCATTCATGAAGTTCACGATCCGTCATGGCCCGGAAACGGCTGGAATAGCACATGGCGATCATCATCCACAGGGAGACGTTCATGATATCCAGATTGAAATTGGTATCCTCCAGCCATCCCCACCGCCACCGGAAAGCCACAAACACCCCCACCAGCTTCATCCAGCGGTTGTTGGAACGGTAAATGGCCAGATAGGAGGCCTGCCAGTAAAATCCCGTGTAGAGAACCAGCCCCGCCACTCCCGTCCAGGCGAAAATGTTGAGCAGGACGGGCTCGCACCAGGCGCGGCGCTTCTGGTCCTGGTAGGACTGGCGCTCATCCTGGGACATCTGGAAATTCGTTTCATATCCCTGGGCCGGAGTGCGCCCCAGCAAAATGCAGCCGTCCTTCATGGAAGAAGTGGCTACCTCTTCAAAGACGATGCTCCGGGAATCCGCCAGCAGGTCGTCTTCCATGGAACTTCCCGGCACTCCGGTGTAGGAACCGACGTCCAGTACGTTGAAGACACCGCCCAGACCAAGGACGAGAAACAGGGTGGGAAGCAGGAACAGGACATGGCGCATCATCCTGTAAAACAATCCTTGAGCAAAGTTCTGCCGCAATAGAAAGCCAGCAGGGACAAGGCTACCAGCGCCTTTAAAATCTGGCTCCTGGCCCCCATGCTGATGCATACCATCAGGCATGCCATGACCAGCACCAACCAGCTTCCACCGCCGGGGCAGCAGGGGCAGCCACGGCACCAGCATCAGCAGGGGATTCAGCAGGGAAGCGTAAAATCCGGATTAAGAGTTAGTATGAACAGGAAAAAACGGGAATGAATATCCGAACCAGACGGACAGCACCTGCCGCGTGACTTCCGGCAGGCTGAACACGTAAACCAGCACGGAATGAAAAGCGTGGGGCGTTCGTTGCAAGCGCCCCTCGCGGACCAGTAGCCGTCCACGGCGAAAACGCCCCAGGCAGCAAAATGAATACCCACAGGAAATAAATGGAAAAGAGGATAGGTGGGAGCGCGCTCCTGCCGGAAATATTTCCGCATGATCACAAAGGACACGGCCAGCAGGGGAGGGCGGAGGAAAGGGAAATGGCCTGTTCCGTACAGATCGGGTGAAGGATGGCCGCAGAGGAATACATGGACAGCATGATCATGGCCTTCACCATGACGGCAAAGGGGAGCACGACCCGCATGCTTGAAGGAAGCCGGGATTTTTCCATCAAGAGACCATCCTCCGCCTGCCTGGTATGAAATGTCCATATTATGCATGAAGTCCCTTCCATAACCGGGGAAACTTCCTCCCCCGGATGCGGCGGGCCGATTCCCGCCCATATCTCACCGGCGGGGATGGAACGCGTCACCACGGAACAGGCGCCTATGATGGCATTGTCCCCGATGGCAACTCCTTTCAAAATAAAAGTCCCGGCCCCAATGAAAACGTTTTCTCCAATCCTGACCGAGCGGACCGGCGCTGAAGCAAGTCATCCGGCCCCGTCTCGCTTCCGGTCCAATGCATGAAAATCCGAGTCCATGATGTGGACGCCAAATCCGGCCTTGACATCGTTCCCGATAGTGACCGACTGCGTGGCAGATAATCACGGCATTGCTGATGCCCACCCGGTCCCCGATACGCAGCACACCGTCCCGGTCCACGAAAATCAGGCAGCGCGGGGAAGAACGGGAAACGCCATAGGAACCGTTTCATGGTAAACTCCTCTCCATGCGGCACCGCACGGAATGACTCCT
>VOFH01002007.1_pt1 | contig 15831 bp, 25 predicted proteins | sample 5384091 | NCBI WGS metagenome assembly VOFH01 (sample SAMN12384727, study PRJNA508395) | human gut metagenome | isolation source: healthy gut G | host: Homo sapiens
CCAGCATCCATCCCTGTGCTGTTTCCATTAAAATTCACTGGAATCAAAACTATCAATCTGTTTTACTCCTGTAAGCTCCATAATTTTACGATCCTTTATCACAACGATGATAGTTTGTTTTCAAATCGCAGTGGATTACTTATAGAATCTTCCATATATTTCCTCCTTCCTTCTAACTGTATGTAAAAGAAAAAAAGAATAGAACTTAAAGAAGCTTCAACTGATGAATTTTTATCTTTACGAATCGTTATGCGATCCGTATCCTCAATATGACCTATCAATACAGAACTATATGGATCATGTAGTTTTATTCGCTGTGTAATTGTCTTGTCATTATAATTTGCATAACAATATAAACACTCATGTCCACAGCAATTATAATCTCTACCTATCTACCGTTTCCATACAGCCACACTCTTTGCTACACCCTTTCCATCACGTAAACGATATCTACTAATTTCTCCATCTTTTCTTTATCTATACATAACCTTTTCTATTCCTCTGCACATGTTTTACAGGTATGTGATACCGTTTCAATCTTACCTAAATGCTTTGCCTAATGTATGCATATCATCTAGTTTTATTTCTTTTAGCTTCATAACATCTGCATGTTTCTTTTGTATTTTTATACATATCTACAAAAGAAATAATCACATGATCGATATACCCTGTAATTCGCTGCACAATTTTTCAAATGCCTTGATATGATAAGCAATTGTATAATGTTCACTTAATAAAATAGGATCATAGCGAACAATCACTTTATCTTTCCCAATCTTCTCTGAGAGTTTTTTATTCCCTCTATGATTTTGGTTTATCCGGCACATGTCTTTCAATATCTTTGTGGTATGCTGTTAACGTAATATGAAAAAAGAAATGGAAATGGAATTTCATCTAAACGTGAAAGCATAGGAAGTGGATTTTTGGTACAAAATAAGATTGCATCAATATTTTCTCATCTAAAAAGATACGGCTGATCTGATGAGGGTCATAAGGGTTTCTAACATCGACATACCCTCTTCCTTTAATCGTTGAAAAACCATGGTGTATAAAAGGCTGGAATATCACAGCAGCCGCTTACAAACAAGATCATAGAAGTCCTCCTAAAAAATTTTTTTTTTTTAGCACTCTACTATTGACAGTGCTAAAAATAAGATTATAATAGTAAATGTAATCAGGGGATACCTGATGGAAATGGATTTCATAAAGTTAACGGCTGCTTGAAACAACAACCGCGAGGAAAGTAGAAAGTAGAGGCGATAAGTATGAAATTCTATCCTAGAAGCAACAGTTTTTTGAAGATGCATTTGATGATATGTTCCGTTCACCATTCTTTACAAGCAGTAATGATATGTGTATGAAAACAGATATCACAGAAAAAGATGGAAATTATTTATTAGACATGGAGCTTCCTGGATGTCGTAAGGAAGATATTCACCTAGAATTAAATGATGGATATTTAAATATCAGTGCTGCTCGAAATAGCACACAGGAAGAAAAAAGACAACAAAGGAAATATCATTCGTCAGGAACGTTACAGTGGCAGTTTCTCACGTAGTTTCTATGTTGGAGAAAAACATTAAAGAAGAAGATATCCGCGCAAGCTATGACAATGGAGAATTAAAGATTACATTCCCTAAAGAAGTTGAAAAAGTTCCTGAAAAAAAAACTATTATGATTGAATAAGATTCATAAAACCAGAGGTAGTAAGCTTCTGGTTTTTTTTATATTTTAATAACGATTACAGTATACTGCTTTTCTAATGAATTACAATATTCTATCTTTATATCTGATTTTCTAGAGTAATCTCTGTGACAATAACAATTTAATATGCATTCCTTGTTATTGAATAGCATCTTCTTAATATAGCTATTATCTTCCTCGGTATTCACTTTTAATGATTTCAAACATATCTTCTGGGCTTTCTTGACAACCATTGTTTAGCCACATTTTAATAATCTGATTTATACCACTTTTAAAAATTCCATATGATATTCAATGAATTTCCCTTGAAAATGTTCTTCGGCCTGCTGTCTATCATATGTGATTATTTTATATTGATTGTCATACCTAGTTTAAAATAAGTTCGATAAAAATTTGATTTTCTTTAATATGCTGAAATAGCTTTAAATAATTATTACTGTTAAAACCAACCGTTCTTTCTTCTTTATACAGTTCCATCATATTTTGTTCTAACTTATCTCGTATAGAATCAGCCAATCCGTAAATATCCGTATAATTTGCGTAAAAAGTAGTACGATTCAGACCTGCCTTTTACAAATATCTGATACACTGATTTTATCAATTCTTTTATTTGAAGCAGGTCAAGAAATACTTTTCAATTTTCTCGATAGACTCTTTTCTTCGTTTGTTATTTGGTGTGTTCATAAATAACTCCTTTATCTCAACATTTCCACAAGAATTGATGATTGTTCTCACATTCCTAAGTACATTATAATATAAGCGCATTAAGACAACAACTGTTGATTTAATCTAAGATTGAGGTAATCTCAATGAAAAAGTAGTTTTGCAGCAATGGTACTAGGAACTGTAAGCTTAATGCTGTTTGCATTAGGAATGTGTATGGCACTTATTCCTGAATGGGATGCATTTAAGCCGGGGAATTGTTTTTAGTTGTCTTGGACTGGTTCTTCTGTTAATGACACTAATTATATGGGAAGAATGGAACACAAACAGCCTATCCACATATCAATGAAACTGGTGGTTACAGTTATTATTGGCGTAATCGGCACATTGACTCTAGGCGTTGGAATGTGTTTCAGCATGGTTTGGGAAATATGGTACAAGGAATCATAATCGGTTTTATAGGCATTATTATCTTAATACTACTCATTCCAGTAACGAAAGGAATTAAATAATGAAAATAATCAGTCTGTCTTTTTTGATATAAGTAAAAAGCTAAAATCCGACATTATTTCATTAACAAATCTAGCCATAAATTGTTATTTCAGCTATGTTTTCCTTGATTATAAATCTTTTCTATGCATTATATCATGGAATACTAGGCATTCGTACATTATCTCTGTGGTTTCTTGTTATGTTTGTCTATTATACAATTTTGGCAGTTACTAGATTTTCTGCGGTATTATGCAGTTATCAGAATAGGACGGTATATTTTCTAGACACAGAATATTTTGTTATGAAAATATCGGGGATACTTTTAATGATGTTAAGCTTGATTTTAATTGCTATCATTTATATCAGTATGTCGCAGAATATAGTAACAAAATATAATGAATTACAATGATTACAATAGCTACCTATACTTTTACAAAAATCACAACAGCTATTGTGAAAGCAGTAAAGCAAAAGAAAGTCATTCGCCATTTTTAACAGTTATTCTTAATATCAGTTATGCAGAAGTTGCTGTATCTGTTTTGAATTTACAGCGTTCCATGATTGCAACTTTTGGAGAAATGTCAAGTGCAGATATTATAAATAGGTTAACAGGTGCATTTGTCTGTTTCTTTGTCTTGTTTTTGGGTGTTTCAATGTTAAAAAAATGTAAGTATAGAAAGGAAAATCAATATGGCAAAATCAAAAATTATAAAAGCAAATGAAAAAATCGCAAAAAAGTTACTTCTGGATTTCAAAAAGTAAAGTGACACCGTTGTAAGCGGATATTTAAAAATAGAAGATAAGTTTGTAGACCAGTATTTAACAAAGAAGGCGAGTCTGTCGAGGAGGCAAAAAAACGTATCCACAAAGAACAGGAAGGAAAAAAAAGGGCTCTGCGTCCAACAAAAGATAGGATGATAAAAGATAAAAATAAAGTTCAGTACAAAATATATCATTTGTACGGGCTTTTTCTAATCCTTTTTCTAAAACGCAAATTAAAAATACCATGAAGGGTATGAACAATGCTGTTGTAAACTTGCATAATTCATCCCCACGGCTGCAAAGGATAAAGGATTCCTCATTACTAAAATCAGAGTGAAACAATCATATTCCTTGAATGAAAAAAGGGAGATGCACAGATGTTTTGTGCTATCTCCCATATTCCATTTAGTGCCATATCAAAAGCTCATTCAATTGTGGTACGTTCATGATAAAATAATTTTTTATATTTCAACACGCCTGAAAAACATACTATTTATACGGACAATTGCAAATATGATATAAAATTTTATAACCAAGACTATAATTTATAAACAACATCTGCGCTTTCAGCAACTTCATTGGAATGTTACGATAATCACACAGCAGTTTTCTTTATGTGCCAATTCTAAAAATATTTGCATTATATCTTTTTGTGTTTCAGAGTCTAAATTTCCTGTTGGTTCATCTGCCAAAAGAATAGCTGGATTACAGGGGAAAGAGCTCTTTGCAATAGCGACACGCTGCTGTTGCCCACCGGATAATTTTAAAAAATACGGCGATTAGATTCTTCTTCTCCAATAGATACTTTTTCAAGTAGTTCCATTGCTGTTTTCTTTTTATTATTGTACTTTTTTCCCGAAATATCCATAGAAAGGATTACATTTTCAATTGCAGTTAATTTTGGCAGCAGATTAAAGCTTTGAAAAAAATAACACCAATATCATGACTTCTATATCTATAGTGATCAAGACCAGAAATATCTTTACCATCAAGTAAAATCTTCCCTTTTGTTGGGCTAGCTAGTCCAGATAACAATGATAACAACGTTGTTTTTCCTCTGCCTGATTTTCCTGTAATCGCATATACTTTTCCTTTTTCAAATTGAAAGGAAATATCTTTTAAAACCTCTTTACTCTTTTTCTCATACGAATATGAAACATTATTTAATTCCAATACACACATATGGATCCTCCTAATCTCTGCTATTTAATATTTTCAATGGATCATACCTCATAATAAAATCAAAGCAGTTCCCCCTGATATAATGGTTAAAAGAATTCCTATACCCATCATTTCAAGAATCACTTTTACATTCGTCGCAGAGGAAACACTGTCAATATAATCGTATGTTCCCTGTAGAAATGGATTTTTATGTTCTTGTTTATCCATCTGCCCTATATCTTTTGAACCTGGCTGCATATCTCCTTGCTCTCCAGCCATCTCTCTGCCAAAACTCTGGTCACTTTGCTGTTGCGATGTTTCTTCTATCTGATTTTTTTCAGCAGCGCATTGGTAATTGAAACAGAGGAAACAGCACCTCCTGAAGCTCCAATAAATAAAGCTAAAAAGTTACTATCAATGCTTCTATTAAAAACTGAATAGATACTTTCCATTTTTTTCATGCCTATAGCTGTTAATACACCAATTTCATATTTTCTTTCTCGAATGGAAAAAGATATGCAGCACAACAAGAATGGAAGCTCCAATGACTAAAATTATCAATAAGAAATATCCTGCATATTGGCTTAAACTTTGTAATGGCTTAAGACTTTCTTCATAAGATAATACATCTGCTGAGGAAATCGTATACGCATCTGACAGTCCCATATTTTTTGCTTCTTCTTGAAATTTTTCATATGCATCTACTGTGGAAAATACATAGGTTCCATTTAACATGGAACGAATTTCCGTCGTTGTAACTAGTCCATTACTATCCGTTTCTGTATCTGCATTCTCTTTTGAATTTTCAATAATTCCCTTTAATGTTTCATAACTTGTATAAATTTGATTGGAACTATCTGCCCCAGGCATAAACCCACCCATGATTCCAATGGAAGAATCTTCTGATGTTTCTTTTTCATAAATTCCACTGATTGTTAATTTATAGGTTTCATCTTCGTTATTTGGATTAGATAATGTTATCTTATCTCCTACTGAAAGATCATTATAAGATGCTAATTCCGCACTAATTACACAAAGTACTATCATTTGTTGCTGACGCAAACATTTTTCCTTCTGTTATTGTACTTGTTCCATCAATAAAATCTGTCATAGCAGAATCTGAACTATACCCTGTAATTGTAAAATCTCCCTGCACTCCGAAATTTCCACCTTTGAAAGAAATCCAAACTGTGAGGACCCTGCATTCTGCTTATCATCTTGCATATTTTCTGACATATTTATGGCATCTATAGATTCTCCATTTAATGATGCAGACATAGAGTAATAAAAATCAGATACACTTTTTTGCTTTCGCATAAACTTCTAATTCTTCCAAAGATAACTCCTTTGTTGCTTCCAGGGCACTTTATGATCTTCTTTATTTTGCATTCCTTCCATCATTGCTTGTCTGTCAACACCAATCTGTGCAGTTACACTTAATCCTTCTTTTGCACTATCCGCTGCTTTCTTAGAAGCAGACTGAATAGATAAAGAAATACATGCTGCAAAGGAAATAATAAACACAATACTTCCAATTAAAATATTTCTTCCTTTTGAGCGTGTAATACTTTTCCATGCATTTTTTATAATATACATAAAACCCTCCTAAAAAATAAGTATGAAACTGTTTTACTCTGAAAAATAAAAAATCTGTAAAAGTATACTTATATACGCGATATATATACTGATCGTTTAATTTCATTTTAAATTGCTGGATTAAATTCCATCTGCATCATATTCTCCAAAAACACCCTTCATGCCAGAGTCTATAATAAGATTGCCATCATACTCTTGAACACTGCTTACATACGGAGAAAATGGAACTTCAAATGATTGTACCAAGGTGTACGTATTATTATTTTCATCTACCTTGTATTTATAAAAATAAGAAGCTTTGCTATCATCATCTACGGTTGCTGATGTTTCTATTCCATCAATATGATTCCAGTCATATGATGGGTTTGTAGAACTCTTTCCAAAATTATTATTAAACATATACAAATAATATTCTCCTGCATCTAGCGTATCATCTTTCACATAGGTTATAGAATGCTGACCTCCCGTGTTTGAAAATGATTGACTGCTTTCATCCTTTTCTAATAATAAATCCTTGTATTCTGTATTTTCCCAGAAACTTTCTTCACCAATCATATACTTCACTTGAGGATTCTCATAAAGATCATCAATAAAGATAATCGTAGATGTCTCTTGAACTTAATAATACTTGTCCATTTCCTAGCCACTGTATCGTGTTGATATGCATCCAGTCCATTTCCTCATCATCTTCACTAACACATTGCTCCTTATAACTTTTTAAAACAATCTTCTAAATCTAACACATGGCTAACTTCACCTGTTTTTGTGTCAATTTTAATAATTTGATCCTTACTGTGTTTTTTTCTGTATCTGTTGCTAAAAACCAAAAGATTTCCATCATCATCAAATACATAATCATGATGCAGATTATATTGTCCTGTATCATACACTTTTTTCTACTTTCCCTAATGTATTTACTGCCGCCATCTTATTTGTTGAGATACTATAATACATGAGTCCATCTTGAAATAATAGCCTGTGCCTTCGATACCCAATTCAAGGAACTTCACCTCTTATGACTCCAGCATTATCGTAATAATACATAAAATCTTTTTCTTCACTATCATTTCCTAAAATGACATAAAGCCCATCGGTTACATAATCCTTCGTTTGTGATGCTTTTGTATTCTCTAACTGGACTTCTTCCTTTCCTAAAAGACTTCCCATTTTATGAGTATAGGAATATGTTTTCTTTGTTCCGTTTTTTTTTTCTAATGTAAAAGTTATCGTATTCTTCTGCTCTGGCAGCAAACCTATGACCTGAAATTCATGTTTTGTACTATAATCTGATTCACTAGCTGGTTTCCTTCAAAATTAGGAATTGATGTATCTTGTACAGAAATCTCATAAGAAACAGACACAGCTTCTTTACTTGTAAAGTATACATATAGTGATAACGTATTTGTACCATAAGGATTTTCTATAATAAGCATATTATCTTCTGTATAGTTTTATTTTTTTGTTTTCCAATTCCTCTTCCACTTCGTCTTGATAAGAGGATGTATAAATCGTACTGGCACTCGTTATATTTGATTCAGATGCTTCTAAAATATGACTATTTAAAAGCACCAGACCAGACAATAGCACGCAGCATCCTCCTGTCAAAAATAAAATTAGCAGCTTAATTTTTTCTCTTTTCGTATTTTGCATATCACACCTCATTTATCTTTTCGTATTTTTTTATTTCATCATTTACTGCATCAATGATTTAATCAAATCTAAAACTTGAGAAATAGGGATTGCATATCCGATTCCTCTACATCTGTAGAAGAAATCTTTGCAGTATTAATTCCAATCAATTTTCCATCCATATCAATTAATGCACCTCCACTATTCCCCTGGATTGATGGCAGCATCTGTTTGAATATATCCTATAGATGTTGATGAAGTATCATTTAATTCTGAGTTTCTAAAAAAGACTTTCACTACTATCCTTAGTTTCATTATGCATTGTTCGATTAACGGCACTTACAATACCTGTAGTAACCGATTGTCCATATCCTAATGCATTACCAATTGCCACAACCTGTTCCCCTACCTGTAAAGCATTAGAATCACCTATTTCCATGACATTTAACTGTGATTTTGTAGAATCTGATAACGTAGAACTATCAACCTTTATAACTGCCAAATCAATATTCTCATCATATCCGCATAAAAAATGCTTCGTATGTTTCATCATCAATAAAAGTGACAGAAAGATTCGTTGCACCCTCTACCACATGATAATTCGTTACCATATAAATTTGAGAATCATCTTCATAAAGAATAATTCCTGATCCACAGCTTACGGATTGTTAGATTTGAGAATTTGGAAATCCCTGAGATTCTACCCATCCAATTTCCAAAATAATTTTTTTACTTCCTGAACGGAAACATTTGTAACAGATACAACACTAGATAAACTGGAAGATGCAATATCCGTAACATTTAAACTATTTGTACTTGAAGATTTATTTGTAGATACATTTAACATATGCAAAGAATTTGTATTTTCAAATGATTGTTTCATTAAAATACTTGTTCCATAATTGCTTACAGCAGAAACTATTCCAAAAAGAATCGCCATTAAAAAACAGAAAACTTATTCTTTTTCCTCTATTTCGTTTTCGTATACTTGATAAATCTTGATGTACATCTTCATGTGATTTTTGAATCAAAATATTTTTCGTCTCTTTACACATACGCAATACCTCCTAACTTTTATACAGGTATACTATACTGTCACAACCTTAAACCAACTTAAAATACACAAAAAAACATCCTAATAAACGATATACATCTTTGTTTTGATAGGATGTTTTCATATGTACTATTTTATAAAGGAAACATAACTGTAATTTGTAAAGAGTGTTCGTCCTTTGTATCTGCTGTTATTTTTCCTTTATGTGCAGATACTGTTGCGGCCGCAATAGAAAGTCCTAAACCATATCCTCCTGTTTGAGAATTTCTAGAACTATCTGTTCGATAAAAACGCTCAAACAAATGGGAAATCTGTTCTTTAGAAATGTATTCTGTCGTATTAAATACAGATAAATATATACGATTTTTCTGTTTTTCTAATGTTACTGTAATTCTACCTTTTTCATTGGCATACTTTTTTACTGCATTATCTAAAAAGAATGGTTACCAAACTTCTTATTGCCTTTTCATCTCCTTTCATAGAAATCTTTGCCGCAATACTGCTGCTTAGAGTTTTTCCACACACTTTTGCTAAGGCTTGGAAAACATGGCATTCTTCCTCGACTACATCAGATAATGGAAACTCTATTTTCATTTCCTTTTCCTGTCTTTCCTCCATTTTAGAAAGCAGTATCAAAGCATTGGTTAAATCAGCTAGTCTTTTCGTTTGACTTTGAATATCTTTTAACCATTCATTTTCTCCATAGTCCATTTCTAAGATCTCTGTATCTGCATTTATAATTGTTAATGGTGTTTTTAATTCATGACCTGCATCTGTAATAAATCGTTTTTGTTTTTCATAGTTATCTGAAAACGGCTTTACAATTTTTGAAGAGAAATAAATCATTAATATAAGAACAGATAGAAGTCCTAATACAGAAACTCCAAAAGCTGTGAGCAGAAAACTTTTAAAAGTATCCAGTTGGCGATCGCAATTTAGAAATATAATTTGTTCTCCACCTTTATAAGGATATCTCAAATACCTATAATTTTTATAAAATCCTCGATTTCTCTGTTTTTCCCAAACATTCTCAGCATATTCAATGGCTTCCATTGTATCAATAGATACTGTTTTTTTCTGTATTTATAAAAACAACTTCTCCTGCATCATTGAATAATACAGAAAAATATCTTGATTCATAGGGTACTTCAGGAGACATGAAAGGGCGGTTTTATTTTGATCAAATGGTATCTTTTTAGGAAACGTACCAGAATTTTCTTCTAAAACTTCAAGAACTCGATCTGCATCACGAACAATTTTCTTATAATTCAATACCCCTACGACTCCTTCTATTACACATAATACAAGCAACAAAGAAACCATAGAAGAAACAATCAACTTAATTCGCAGTTTTTTATCATTTTTTTGCTCCAATACATATCCCGCATTTCTTACAGCCTTAATTTGTATATTTGCATGAAGTGCGGTTAATTTTTTTCTTAAATATGAAATATATACCCAAACTACATTGATTTCTGCTTCACTATCATATCCCCATATCTTTTCTAAAAATCTTTCGGATGAAATAAGTTGATTTGGATTGCTCATCAATAACTCTAGGATTTGAAATTCTTTATTAGATAATCGATAATTTCCTGCAGTGCTAGAAAGTTCAAAACTTGTTTGATCCAATACTATGTTCCCCATACTTAACTTCGAATTCGATTGTCCCGTTTGTGTTCTAATTATAGCCCTAATTCGTGCCAGCAATTCTTTAGAGTGAAAAGGCTTTTGCCAAATAATCATTAGCTCTGCATCTAATCCTTCTACTTTATCATCTACTTCTGATTTAGCAGTTAATAAAAGTATAGGTATTAAGTTATTCCTCTTTCGTACATTTTTCAACACAGTTAATCCATCAATCTTTGGCATCATAATATCTAAAATAGCTATATCATAATTATCATTTTCAAGATATTCTAATGCACTTTCTCCATCATAAACTGCATCTACAGAATAATTATTTCTCTCTAATATCGTTACAAGTGCTTTCGATAATGCCTTTTCATCTTCTGCCAGTAATACTCTCATTTTCTTCTAACCTCCTTACTTCTTCTGTCTTATTTATAAATAGCATATTAACCTTAACTCTAGTTTAATTCCTTTCCTTTAGGTTTTATCCTATTATACATTTTGAAAGATAAAAAACAAACCACGTTTAACATGGTCTGCCTTGATTTTCTATCCTCCTAATGTGACATCCTGCTGATCATACCAGACAATCGCCTCATCAAAATCTATATCCTGATAATCTGGCCATAGACGTTCCACAACATAAAATCTACATATACCGATTGTATCGGAAGCATGCCAGATAATCTTCTCATATTGCCCCAGCGAATAATTAAATCAATTCTTGAAATCTCTTTAGAATTTGGACCTTTTCCTTTCTCTATACCTGACAAATCCCAATCCCATCCATAATTCACTAAAAAAATTTACTTTTTTATTTCCGGTTTTCCAATCTCTTTTCTTGTTGTATATTCTCGTAATTCTTCTGGAAAGTTTTCTGATTCTGTATTTCCAACAACAAGAAGAGAAACATTTCCTTCCTCTTTAATCAATCGCAATGCATCCACACACGCTTTTTGAAACGCTTCTTTCTGTTCTTTTGGTCTTTTGCAGTTATCGGTTGTAAAACCATAATATGTGATTTCAGATATTCCATATTCTTTCGCTTTTCTTAAAACCTGTACACCAGAAACAATCCTTTTGATAACCATCTTTTTCTTCATTTGATGTCCTTGTGCCCATCTTCGATTCCCATCTGGTATAATTGCGATATGTTTTGGTATTCTCAATTTCTATTTCCTTCCTTTCCTTCTTTTTAGTATAAGAATAGAAAGAAAAAATATTCATGAAATATTGTTTTTATCATCTAATACTATTAAAGTATCATCCATAAAAAAAGGTCCTAAAATTCTACTATCTTTGTGAACTTCAAGACCATTTCTTTTTATTCTAATTCCTTTAACTGTTTATCTATATCTGCAATTTTAGATGTTAAATCATCTGCCTGCTTTTGATACCTGTCTATATCTTCCTGTGCTTTTTTATCAGCTAAATCTGCTTCCTGTTTTTCGAACTAGCTTCATTCATTTGCGTTTGCATGTTTAGAAATTCTGGCGCATTTTTAGCAGCATCAAGGTCTGCTTGTGCCTGTTCAACTTCTTTTTAGCTGTCGCAATCAATGCTTCATCTCCAATATCAGTAGCATTTTTTAACGCATCTTGTTTTTCAGAAAGTGCTTTTTCTTTTGGTAAAATTTGATTCATTGAATATGTGTCAATTTGATTTTGTATATTTGTTAAGTTAGTGGCAGCTACATTTACATTCAATTCTGTTTTGGTTTTAGCTGTTTTTGCTTTTTCCAAATTTGATTTTGCTGTTTTTAACTGTCCTTCATATGTTTCTTTCTGCTGTTTTAAAGAAGCAATCTTTGAACTATTATCTTGAATATCTGTTACATCGCTGTCTTTATCACCATCTTCGGCAGGCAATGTTGGTTTTTCTTCTTTTACTGAAGTTGGCTCTTCTGTTTTTGGTTCATCTGAGCCAAGGAAAGAATTTAAAGCATAACGCACACCAAAAAATGCACCAACAAGTAAAAGAACAACGAAGACACCTAAAATTCCATACGTGATGGCTTTGTTCATCTTCTTGGTTTTTTCAGCATTTTCCTCTTCGTCTTCTTCATCCTCTTCCTGTGGAATATCTTCAAAATTCATAACTCCATCATCTACAACAATCGTTGCATCTTCATCATCAAAGGCATCTGTTTCAAAAGTTTCTTCTTCCACATTTCTAGTCATAACAATTGTTTTTTCTTCCTGTGCAGAAAGAGACTTTTTTCCCATTCATTATGACCAGTGTCTTATCATCAGAAGATTGTGGCTTTTCTTCCTGTTTTGTTTCTTCTTTCTTTTGTGTAAAAATTGAAGAATGATAACTTTCTCCAGTTAAAGGATTTACATTTTCCTTTTCTTTTCTTTTTTTTTTTCCTGTTCTTTCTGCTTTTTCATTTCTTCTATTTTTCTATGCAGTTCATCATCTTGACGATATGCATGGATCATTTTGGTAAGATCAACATCTTCATCATGCATTCTTTCATTTTCATCTTTATACATGTCTAATTCCTCCCAGTTCTATATCATTATATCATGACCTTGTTTTTCAAACTATATATACAAAAAGATTCATAATCGCAAATGTATTATACGACAATTCTTAAGAAAATATATTTCTTTTTTCTTAAATACGTAAAAATGTTTCAATCTATAATTATAATTTTATTTACATACCTTAAAAATATGTTATAATCGCATTGCTTTGTCATATTATACGAGGGAGTTTCTACATGAAATATTTAAAACAAATCTGTATTCTTATGGGAATTACCTTTCTTGCAGAGCTTATTCATATCTTGTTGCCTTTTCCGATACCTGCAAGTATCTATGGTCTTTTCCTTCTCTTTTATCTTATTATCAACAAAGCTTCTAAAAATAGATGATATACGTCAAACCGCAAAATTTCTTATTGATTTTATGCCGATTATGTTTATCCCAGCTGCTGTCGCAATTATGGATTCATGGATAGAATTAAGTCCTGTTTTACATGCTGTAATATGGATTACCGTATTAACTACTATCATTGTCATGGTTTTATCAGGACATGTGACACAGTTGTAATTAAGAAAAAGGAGAATAAATTATGGAACATTTTTTTATACAATCTGCCTTTTCTCTCTTTTTATTAGTCTAATTGCATATCAGATTGGTTTATATTTAAAAAAAGCGAACTGGATTTGCCTTATGCAATCCATTACTGATTGCAGTTATTCTTGTTATTCTGCTGTTATCCTTACTGGATATTGAATATGAAAGCTATAAAAAGGAACTAACATTTTAAGCATGCTTTTAACTCCGGCAACTATATGTCTTGCTGTTTCCTTTATATGAACAAGTTCATTTATTAAAAAAACATTCGACTGCTGTATTGGCAGGTGTCATTAGTGGAGCTGTTGGAAGTATGGCATCTGTTGCTATTTTATCTTTCCTTTTTCATTTATCTCATACGCATTATGTAACTTTATTGCCAAAATCTATTACAACAGCCATCGGTATGGATATTTCACAGGAATTTGGCGGTATCGTGACTATCACAGTAACTGTCATCATTATTACTGGAATCATTGGAAATGTCATTGCACAGCCTTTATGCAAGCTATTTCGTATTCATCATCCTATTGCCAAAGGTATTGCCATTGGAAGCAGTTCTCATGCGATTGGAACTGTAAAAGCTATGGAAATGGGAGAAATTGAAGGTGCTATGTCCAGTTTAGCTATTGTCGTTTCTGGTATCATAACCGTATTCTTGTTTTCCTATTTTTAATTCTTTCTTATAATTAAATTACATATTCAACATTAAACTAAGAAAACCGTCAATATCCTCTGTTTAAGAGAACTTGATGGTTTTCTTTTTTGACAGACATATTATTACCCTCTATAAATCATGTAAGTAAAACGACGTATGAACATACGTCTTGCAGACTGTTGACAAAGGTGTCGACAGTCTATTTTTTATATGATAGAATAAAAAAGGCAAAAAGATTCCTATTTTACCCAAAAACATATGGTTCTTTTTGCCTTTTATAATGCTTAAAATGGTATAATAAAAGTGGGTAAAATAGGAGTGATTACATATGGCAATGACAAAAGAAATGGAAAAAATGATAGTATCATACTGTATACAATAGAAGAATTAGTACCACAGGATCATGATGTTAGAATGTTAGACAACTGTATCGACTGGAGTTTTATCTATCCTCTTGTAGAAAATCTTTACAGTGATGTTGGAAGACCAAGCATAGACCCTGTGGTTCTTTTTAAAATGATCTTCATCAATATTATTTTCGGGTTAGGTTCTATGAGAAAGACCTGCAGAGAAATACAGGTAAACCTTGCGTATCGCTGGTTTCTGGGGATCTCCATGGATGAAAAGGTGCCAAATTATTCTACCTGGAGTCAAAACTATATCCGAAGATACTCTGACAGTAAAGTGTTTGAAGAGATCTTTGATCAGATTCTAAAACAGGCAATCTCTTATGGCTTTGTAGATATGGAAACTGTATATGGAGACTCCACACATCAAAAGGCAAATGCGAATAAAAACAAGTATACAGATGAAGAAGTTGAAATCATGAAGAAGATATACGAAAGCGATCTGCTGGATGAGATAAACAGGGATCGTGAGGAACATGGGAAGAAACCAATTAAAAAACGAAAAGAAGAATTAAATTTTGATGAAGAAACGGGAGAGCTGAAAAGGGACATACAAACAAAGCATATCAAAATCAGTAAAACAGATTCGGAGAGTGGCTGTTTCCATAAAGGTGAAAAAGAAAAATGTTTTGCTTATTCACATCAAATATTTTGCGATAGAAATGGATTTGTACTGGCAAGCGTATGTGTAGCGGGAAACGTACATGACAGCGTATCTTTCTTTTCTGCGTATAGGGTGTTGAGTGATAAATATGGGAAGCAAATAAAAAACGTATGTCTGGATGCAGGATATATAACACCGGCAATATGTAAGACGATATTAGAAAATGGGTAAAAAATGTATGCGCCTTATAAAAGACCAATGACAAAGAAAAGGATATTATAAGAAGTACGAGTATGTATATGATGAAGGATATGACTGTTATCTGTGTCCAAAATAATAAGGTGCTGTCATACAGCACGACAAACAAGCTTGGATATAAAGAATAC
>VOFH01003950.1_pt1 | contig 15821 bp, 26 predicted proteins | sample 5384091 | NCBI WGS metagenome assembly VOFH01 (sample SAMN12384727, study PRJNA508395) | human gut metagenome | isolation source: healthy gut G | host: Homo sapiens
CTGACGCAACGTGGTAAATTTTTCCATCTCATTACTTGGGACATCTTCATCCGTTCCAGAAATTTTCCTTCTGCCTTTTACCTCACCCTGCACATCAGAAATACGTCTGTAAAGGTCTTCACAATGGTCTCCGCATAGGTCGCCACCTGCGGTATCTGAAATACGGTAAACAGTGTCAGCACGATGGCTGCTGCCAGAGCCAGTCTATGATAAAACCTCCGGCCCTTCTTCGCGGCCTCCTTCCCTTCCTGGCTCGCAACTGCCGCAATTCTCTCTGATCCATCTCCTTCGTGGTATGCATGGTTTCCTAAACGCACCTTTGATCCTGCTCTCATTCATGCGGAACACCTCCCCCTTTCTCCCATTGGATTTTCAACAATTCCCGTCCCTTTTAGCCCGCATTTTTGACGGTGGACTCCTTCATGCCCAAAATCTCCGCAATCTCTGCACACTTATACCCCTTCCACATAATACAGATAGATGACGATTTTGAACTTTCCGGCAGATTGAAGATTTCTTCCAAAATCGCTTTCTCTTCGTTATCTGCAGGAAGCTGCAATTTTTCTCAATCGCACCTCTGCGAGAATTCCAAAAAGCTTCAGGTTGTTCTTGCAGTAGTTGACGGTCACCCTGATCAGCCACCGCTTCTCATGCTCGGTACTTTCAAATGCCGGTGCGGACAACAGGTACTTCAAGAAAGACCTCCTGCATCGCGTCCTCGCACTCCTCATTGTTTTTCAGATATGCGGTAAATGACGGTCTTATACTGGTCGTACTTTTCTTCAAATTCCTGATATTCATCCTATCACACCCTTCATGGGTTCACTCTATATACAGTTGGCGAGGCGTTATGGTCAACTTTTTTCACAAATTTTTTTGTCAACAAAATTTCCGTATTCGGTTGTATTTCGGTTTTATTCGTGTTATGATAAAGAAAATTCAGGATATATTTCAAACCGTATTTAACCCGAAAGGAGCGTATCATCATGACTATCCAGGAAATGAAGCGCCGTAAGAGAGAACTGTTACTCCAACGCCAAGGTGGCTGAGCTATCCGGCGTACCCCTCGGTACTGTACAGAAAGATCTTCAGCGGCGAAACCAGTTATCCCCGCTATGCAACGCTGCAGGCGCTGGAACAGGTCCTGGGGAACCGTCCTCCACCACGGGCAAGTGCTTTGTCAACGAAACCACCGCCCCTACCTGACCAAGAAACAGGGTGACTACACCCTGAAGGATTACTATGCCTTTCCAGAGGACTACCGAATCGAGCTGATTGACGGCGTCATTTACAACATGACTTCGCCTGCTTCCGCCCATCAGCTGATCGCAGGGTATATCTACAATCAACTATTTAACCACATCACCGGTAAGCACGGCGACTGCCTCCCGATGATTTCTCCTATCGATGTGCAGCTTGACTGTGACAACAAGACCATGGTCGAACCGGACGTCATCGTCGTCTGTGACCGGAACAAGGTCATCAAACGCTGCGTCTACGGCGCACCGGATTTCGTCCTGGAAGTTCTCTCCCCTTCCACCAAGAAGAAGGACATGATCGTCAAGCTGAACAAGTACATGAATGCCGGTGTACGGGAATACTGGATGATCGACCCGGACAAGAAGGTCGTCTCCATCTACGATTTCGAGCACGAGGACTATCCGCTCATCTGCGGCTTCGAAGATAACGTTACCGTATCCATTCTGGACGGCCAGTGCCAGATCGACTTCAGGAAGATGTACAACTACATCAGCTTCCTCTACGAGGACTAATGTATATCAATATCCAATTCAAAATCTGCCAGAAAGATGCCATTTTAAAGGCATTTCTGGCAGATTTATGTTGCGAAAAGAATATTTTGCACTTGCCGCTAGGCTCATTGCATCAATTTGTGACCAAAATCACCATTTTTTCATATAGACGAATCCCACTATATAGGAATTCTATTTATAAAAACCCGCCTGTTTTGAAAAACAGACCATTAAACACCTTTTCATCGTGGCAAAGTGCCCGAAAGCATCAAAAAGCAGACATTTATGGCAGATTTCATCATTTGATTCGTTATCTCGTGTTTCTTTTTAATCCTCTACTTTTTGCTCAGCGGCTGTCTTCTGTCTGCACAGCCAGTCCACAGTACCCAGGCCGGCCAGCACCAAGACCTTCTCCACCGCGCCGAAGATGACCAGCACAATGTGATTGATGACCCACATGAAGATATCGTATAATCCGTCTACCACAAAGTCATAGAACTTCGACACCGGTTTTGACGAGAATACCACGACACATAGGGACGCTAAGCCCAGGATCAGCAGCAGATACAGCGGACTGCCCGCCTGCGGCAGGGCAAAAAAATCCCATGGTGATACGTGTTTTTTGATCCACTGGCGCACAACCAGATGAAAGATATAGACCGGCATGGTATTTCTGCCCACATAGGCCAGGTAATTGTCTTTGCCCGGCAGGATGTTGAACATCAGAACCAGCCATGCACAGCCGAGGACGAACAGCACGAAGCGCATCAAGATGTCCACATACCAGACAACGCCGATTTCCGCGCCTGGCCGTCTGAGCAAGTACCATTCCACCGGAATGCCAGTAAGTCCGTAGGCAAGATAGATTGAAATACCCACCAGCACGATGCCCAAGACCAGACTCTGCCACTTCTTGAGGCATTTGATCTTGGCGATGTGTTCCGCATTGCAGTAGTATCCCAGGAAAAAGAAGGAGAAATAGGATACAAGCCGACCTAGCGACAGATATTCCGTCAAGAATGGGATGCATCCCGCCACCAGATACAACACAAAGGTGATTGCAAAGAAATGCGGAACCTTTATGTAATTTTTCTGGAACAACTTGTACAGGAACAGCGCGAACATGAACCACATGGCAAAGGGCGGCTGATCGAAGTACAGATTCGCATGACCCCACAGCAGGGGTTCTCACCCCATAAAAGAAAAAGATACTCAATATATAAGGCCATAAAAATATCTTAAAGGCAATTTGTCTGCTCTTTTCCGGTTTTTTCGAAAAATAGCCGGACAGAAACATAAACGCCTGCATGACAAATATATTGATCGTGATATAAATGACACCGCTGACGGAGTCGTGGCTGAAGTGCCCTGCCATTCTCGTAAAATGGGAAATCGGGATACACCACATACACAAGCCTCGAAAGGTGTCGAATACATAATCTCTCTGTTTGATTTCACCCATAAAAAGTCCTCCCTTAAATTGCTGCTATTTTGCCCATCCTATGGTGCGCTCCAATGCTTTCTTCCAGCCGGACAAAAGCGTCTGCCGCTGTTCATCTGCCATGGATGGCGTAAATGTCCTGTCAATCTGCCAGTTTTCCAGCACGTCGTCCTGGTTTTCCAGTATCCCGTCGCAAGTCCCGCCAGATAAGCCGCACCCAGGGACGTGGTCTCGATGCACTGCGGACGCAGGACATCTTTGCCCAGAATATCAGATTGGAACTGCATCAGAAAATTATTGGCACAGGCACCGCCGTCCACTTTCAGTGATACCAGCTCTTTGCCCAGATCCGAGGCCATGGCACCCAAAAGATCGCTGGCCTGATATGCCAAAGACTCCAAGGTCGCACGGACAAGGTGATTTTTGTTGGCGCCTCTGGTCAGTCGAAGATCGCGCCCCTCGCGTAAGGATCCCAATACGGGGCGCCCAATCCGACAAAGGCGGGAACGACGTAGACCCCGTTGGCATCTGCAACCGACAGCGCCATCCGCTCTGACTCGGCAGAATTCTTCATCAGAGAAAGCTCGTCCCTAAGCCACTGAATCGCCGCGCCGCATACGAAGACCGAGCCCTCCAGGGGCATAGTTCACTTTTCCGTCAAGGCCCCAGGCGATAGTCGTCAAAAGACCGTTCTCCGAATATACCGGTTTTTTCCCCCGTGTTCAGCAGCAGAAAACAGCCTGTCCCATAGGTGCTCTTGGCTTCACCTGCTGAAAACAAGTCTGCCCAAACAAAGCCGCCTGCTGGTCTCCTGCCGCACCGGCGATTTTGATGGGCCCGGCAAAAGAGTGCTCTCCGTCTCCCCGTATACCTCGCTGGATGGACGCGGCTCGGGCAGCATGGACTTTGGAATATCCAGGAATCGAAAGAATCTCATCGTCCCACTGCAGGGTATTGATGTTAAACATCATCGTCCTGGAAGCGTTGGAATAGTCAGTAACGTGAACCCTGCCTCAGTCATCTTCCAGATCAGCCAGGTTTCAATGGTGCCAAAGAGCAAATCCCCGGCTTCGGCTCGCTCTCTTGCGCCTTCTACATTTCAGAATCCAGCGCAGCTTTGTCGCGCTGAATAGGCGTCGATCAAGAGCCCTGTCTTCTCCTTAAATTGCGCTGCCAGCCCCTGCGCCATGAGCTGGTCGCAGTATTCCGCGGTACGTCTGCACTGCCATACAATGGCGTGATGTACCGGCTGCCCTGTATGCTTGTCCCAGACCACCGTCGTTTCCCTCTGATTGGTGATGCCGATGGCCTCGATATTCTGATACGTCACACCCGCCTTGAGCATGGCTTCGTGGGCCACTGTCATCTGGGTAGACCAGATTTCGTCGGCGTCGTGCTCTACCCAGCCCTGCTGCGGATAGAACTGGTGAAATTCCTTCTGTGCCACGCTGACCATCTCGCCATTTTTATTGTAGATGATACAGCGGGAACTGGTCGTCCCCTGATCTAATGCTAAGATATACTTGTTCATAACGTTTCCTCCTATACGACTAACGCCAGACCGCTCGCTTCTGCTCGGGTGGTGCTTTAGCACGTGGCAATCCACAACACAACAAATTGTAACAAGAACCATTATACGAAAATCGCCATAATGGCGTTGGATATATCAAATCCTTCTTCGCTCAGTCTAAGAACCCCCATCTTCTTCCACCAGCTGTCCGCTTTCAAAGTAGGGACTGAGCGCACCGCGCCGATCCACAAAGACCTTCCAAAAGTCCCTGCCATAACGTTCTTTGAATTCAGCCAAACTGATTCCCCTGGTCTTCCGAAGACCGGTAGAAACAAATTCTGCCGTATCATCGGCAAACCCATTCTCATGAAAGAACGACAAAGGCGGCTGGGTAAAGCGGATTCCGTCTACATAAGAACTGGCGCCGCTGCCGATACCCAGATAATCCCCCATGGACCAGTATTTCAGGTTATGTCTGCACTGCCTGCCCGGCTTTGCGCAGTTGGAAATTTCATAATGCCGTAACCCGCTTCCTTAAATCGCCTAATTGCAGTATGATACATTTCCCTGTCCACATCGTCGGGAACCTGGTCAAACTCCCTGCCATGAACAGATCGTAAAGGGGGTTCCTTCCTCGATCTGCAGGCTGTAGAAGGAAATATGTTCCGGTGCAAGGGCGATGGTCCGCTCCAGGGTGTCCTGCCAGATATCCATGGTATGACCAGGAACAGCAAACATCAGATCCACGTTAATGTTGTCAAAGCCGCAGGCCCTTGCCATCTGGTAGTTGCTGACAAAATCCTGTGCGGTATGAACTCTGCCCAAAGTCTTCAAACAGTTCTCATCAAAAGACTGCAGTCCCATAGACAGCCGGTTGACCCCCGCCTGCCTGTAAGCTGTGAGCTTTTCTTCCGTCAAAGTCCTGGGGTTGGACTCTATGGTGATCTCCGCATCTTCTGCGATGTCAAAGTGTGCCCGGAGGGCTGCAAGCACCTTTTTTCCGACCAGGCCCGCCTCAGGATAGAAGGCGTGCCGCCGATAAAGACGGTATCCACCAGATAACGGCTGCCATATAAGCTGCTGTACGTCTTTATATCGTCTCATCAGCGATTCTATATAGGACTCCTGTTCCGCTGCCGACGTGCCGCCACGGGAGTAAAATCCGCAGTAATTGCACTTTGACAGGCAGAAGGGATGTGAATGTAAATGCCTAAAGGTTTCATACTATAACCAGCTTCTCTCTATCTTTTCTTTCAGGTCGCTAAACATCGTGACATATTTCTGTTTTGTCTTTTCTATGATATCGTTCGCCATACCTTTATCATTAACCACGTCTCTTCGTCATCGATCAATCCCGCTTTGATCAATTCCATAGACGATAGCCAGCTCTCTGATTTCTTCAATGACTTTTACCTTTATCCTCGTTTCTTCAAACATTTTCCGTTCCTCAATCGATGTCGTACAGCTCGTAAAGCTTTGAGCATGTTTTCAAGGTCATCTTGTTGCTGAGAAGCTGCATGTAGGTCGCTGACTTCTGTTTGCCTTCGCCCCGCAGCTTGTCCAGTTTGCACACAATGTCCGCATGCTGCTCCTCGATGGACTTTTTCATTTTCTCAAATTGTGCGAGCCGTTCTTCGCTGCTCATGAGTGATCTCCTTTTCTTCTATCAAAGCATGTTCCGTTACAATAAGGTTATGCTTTGGGGGCTATATCCGGGCATTCCCGCGTAACGGGTTAAGATTTAGGCGCATCAGCAGAGGGTATATCTGATTCCGGTTATTTTTGTATGAATTCCAATCGTTCAAATGCCATCTACATTTCATAAAAGTAACCACATGTGGTATATACACAGATATTGTGAGCAGTCACGTCTGTTTTCCAGGGTAATGGCTGTTTTTATCGTCGCGGAGTTACGCGAGACTTGCGATGCAGCGTCAAAAACCTAACTTTATCGTACAAAACGCGCATCATATACCCCCATCCCCTATACGTCTTCCAAACCTCATGATCATAGACATTTTCAAATACGCATCACACGATTCACCCAGCGTCGAACCCTTCTTCAAAAACAAAATGCGTTTTTGAATATTACTCATTGCAATCTGGGTATTCAAAGCAGAATCATAACCGTGGATGGTTCCTCTTGTTTGATTTATTTCAACCTTGGCCTCGCTTCTCGAAAGTCTCTTTCCATATAGAATGCCTTCATCACGCAGACAGTCATATTCTGCAGTTTCGATATATGTATTTGGTATGATCTGAGGCAGATCGTTATGCATTGGAGAAGCACTATTTGCATCTTCAACTTTCAAGTCCCTACAATAATATGACCACATCCGCCTGTTATTTCTGGCGTTCCATAACGGTGTATCAAAAACTTTTTCATGGAATCCGTCTGCATCTCTATATCCGTCAAAGGATATACAAGCATTTGAAGACACGGTTGTTTCAATTCTTCCGAATTATAATTGTTACAAATCAAGGCAGCAATAGATGCCCCGGCGCTGTCTCCAGCCACTCCCATCTTTTCAGTATCGATTCCTAATTCATCTGCATTTTCCATAATCCATCGATATAGGGCCAGAACATCTTCATATGCGGCTGGGTATGGATACTTAGGTGTCAGATGATAATCCGGAAAGCAGACCCTGCAGTTTGCCTCCATTGCATAGATGCACGCAAGTTTCTTGTGATAGGCAGAAGCCCGATAGCTGAATGCTCCTCTATGGACATAAATCAGACAGGGCAGCTTTCCTTTTGTATTTCATCTATCGGCAAGCCCTCTTCTATTACCTCTGCAAACTGAAATTTATTCGATAGGTAAGTTTCGTAGTTTCAAGAATGATAGTTTATCCCAATACCCTCTTTGAAACAGGATTTTCCCATCAACAACATGAAAAAACCGCAACCTCTTAAACCCAGCGGGTCTTTCCACTCTAAAATTGCCCACTGTCCATCTTCAAATATGTGCTCTACAATGCAAGTCATATCCGCAATAGCAAATTCATCAGTGAACATTGCACGAATTACTTCTATTCAATTGCAGGTTCATTGGCTACTTGATGATTTGTTGCATCTTCGTGATAAAGGCTTGTAATTTCTTCTGCATTATGATTGTTAAAAGCATCTACCCATTTACACACTACTTCTTTTGGTCTTAACATAATATCTTTTACCTCCACAAATTCTAATTTTCTTTCTTCTCAATTCACTGCTAAACTGGCAGCTTGTCAGGATTGCAGACTGTTTGTCATCAAAGCTCAGGCATCCTTGCCAGAATCAAGCAACTAACTCGCAGATAAATGCACCATATTTTCAGACAGCGGTGAGAAATATGGTCATTTATTCTCATCATACTTCAGCACTGCGGTAAAGGCCTCCTGGGGCACTTCTACCTTACCGAACTGGCGCATACGCTTCTTTCCTTCTTTCTGCTTCTCCAGCAGTTTCTTCTTACGGGAGATATCGCCGCCGTAGCATTTGGCGATGACGTCCTTACGATAGGCGCGGACCGTGGAGCGAGCGATGATTTTCTGCCCCACGGCAGCCTGGATCGGCACCTCGAACTGATGCATCGGAATGATTTCCTTCAGTTTATCGCAGACGAATTTACCGCGGGCGTAAGCCTTTTGATTCGTGGACGATCATGGAGAAGGCATCCACCAGATCTTTGTTGAGAAGCACGTCCAGCTTGACAAGCTGAGACTTCTCGTAACGGATGAACTCATAGTCCAGGGAGCCGTATCCGCGAGTCTTGGATTTGAGTGCGTCGAAGAAGTCATAGATAACCTCGTTGAGAGGCAGCTCGTAGTGTAGCTGCACTCTGGTCTCCGCCACATATTCCATGTGGAGCATCTTGCCCCGTCGGTCCTGGCAAAGCTCCATAATGGCCCCTGACATATTCTTTAGGTATCATGATGTCGGCCTTTACAATAGGTTCTTCGATGTGGTCGATCAAAGTCAAATCCGGCAGATTGGTCGGATTCTGAATCATCTCTACGGACTCGTCGTTCATGACGACCTTATATACGACGCTGGGCGACGTGGTGATGACGGCCAGGCCGAACTCTCTTTCCAGACGCTCGACGATGATCTCCATGTGGAGAAGGCCCAGGAAGCCGCAGCGGAAACCGAAGCCGAGAGCCGTAGACGTCTCCGGCTCGAACAAAAGGCAGCGTCATTGACCTGGAGCTTTTCCAGCGCGTCCTTGACGCCTTCATATTTCTCCCCTTCTGCCGGATAGATGCCGCAGTAGACCATGGACTGCACCTTCTTATAGCCTGGCAGAGCCTCTTCCGTCGGATCCTTGTCCAACGTCACCGTATCGCCCACGCGGGCATCTTTGACCTGTTTGATGGATGCACAGATATAACCTACCTCGCCAGCCCTGAGGAACTTGGTAGGAACATGGCCGGGAGCCATGACGCCTACCTCTGTGACTTCGTATTTCTTGTTGGTGCTCATCAGGCGAATCACGTCGCCCACCTGGACTTGTCCATCAAAAATTCTCACATAGATGACCACGCCTTTGTAATTGTCATACACCGAGTCAAAGATCAAAGCTTTCAGCTTTCCATGCTCGTCCCCTTCCGGTGCGGGAATAGTCTGAACTACGGCTTCTAACAGGTCGCTAATGCCGAGTCCTTCCTTCGCCGAAACCAAAGGCGCCTGGGATGCGTCGATGCCGATCATCTCTTCAATTTCTTCCTTCGTCTCATCAGGTCTGGAACTGGCAAGATCGATTTTGTTCAGGCAGGGCAGTATCTCCAAATCTTCATCTAAGGCCAGATAGACGTTGGCCATGGTCTGCGCCTCTACCCCTTGGGTTGAGTCAACGACAAGAACGGCTCCCTCACAGGCAGCCAGACTTCTCGAAACCTCGTATGTAAAGTCTACATGACCGGGCGTGTCTATCAAGTTGAAGATGTATTCATTGCCATCTTCTGCCTTGTAGACAAGCCTGGTGGTCTGCAGCTTAATTGTGATGCCTCTTTCCCGTTCAAGATCCATATTGTCCAGGAACTGTTCTTTCATATCTCGGTGTGCGACGAGACCTGTGTTTTCAATAATCCTGTCTGCCAGTGTAGATTTGCCATGATCTATATGCGCTATAATGCTGAAATTTCTAATATATTTCTGATAATCCATAATTACCTCTCTTCTGCGTACTAATTCAATCTATATTCTATAGCAAACAGCTCTATTTATCAATGAAATTTTCTAATCTTTCCATCACTGGGACATGACTTCCATCAATTTGAGCGCACTGTCTGTCTACATGAACCAGCGAAACGGTTCCCAGTAAAAGACGATGAACAGTACAATTGATTTTCTGAAAGGTTTTCAACTTATCAACTCCCTTTCAGTGCTTTTGCCAGAATCTTGCCGTAAACCTCGGCACAGTTTCTGACTTCCTTTATATTATTCCTGTTATTTCCCATTTCTATAAGTATGGATTTTTTTCGGAAAGTTCCTGGTTATACCAATACGGCCGCTCCAGTATCTCCCGTATATCCGTCGTAGCTTTGCGCAATGCTGTTCAGTTTGCCCAGAAAGCTGCTGTTGCCGCTGTAGGTCTTTGTCGTGTTGCTGATGACGTAAGAGTAAACGGCACAAGTTTTGCCATTAACCGTTTGAACAGGCCCCGCTTCACTGCCTGCAGTGGCATCTCTATGCAAGTCGATGATACACTCGATAGACGGATACTTCTTCAACAGCGCTTTTACCGTTTCGTAGCTTCGCGTGTAAGAATTATCATAAGATGGGTTGTCGTGGATTGTCTTATCGTGAACTACTGCGATTCCTGCATCCTCCAATGTCGCTTCAAGCACGTTTCCTACATCACGAACTGTATTTTCTTCCTGCAAAATATGAAAGTTACCCTGCGAAGAAGGCAGATAGCTCTCTGTTGCATGGGTATGATAGATCAGCACCTTTGGATCGCCGTTTTTTCCCTTTCTTCACTGACTTGGTTACCGGTTTTTCCGACTGATCGGTGGAATCCGTCGTCGTCGCCTTATCTGCCGGCTCCGGTTTTGACCGTCATCTGCTACAATATCCATACAGGGAAGGCTGCTCTCCAGGCACATGGCAGTAAGATTGTCCCCACTGACCGCTGTCCCTGCCATGTCCTTGATAAGCAGCGCCACTGTCACAAGATATATAAACACAAAAAACAATTAAATTTTTCTTACTCATACTCCCCCCCTGGCAGGATTTCATCATAATCCTTTAAGAGTATATGCCTGGGTGAAGCGTAATATTAATGGCTTTTTGCAATAATGTCCGAGAAATATTTGATGACAATATCAATATCCGTAGATGTGACAACCATGTCAAAATCTCTGTCAGCCAGATAGCTGCTGACTTGATTTTCAGGCACGCGAATCTGCTCCATAGCCTCCATAATTACCGTCTTAGAATCGATAACCGTTGGCACGCCGATGGCGATCACCTTGGTGCCGAGGGTTTCCTCATTGAGCTGTTTTCTCATGTTGCCCCATCCCTGCGCCTGGAGAAATTCCAGTGTCACTGATCTGAATCGTCGTGCTGACCCTGTCGATATTTCTAGCGGCCAAGGCGTCAATAGCGATGACTACGTCGGGTTTTGTCATGTCTACCGCCTTCTCAATCAGCTCAGCCGTTTCCATTCCTGTGGTAGCTGTAACGCCAGGAGCCAATCCGCTCACATTAGACATCTCCTCATCACCCTCACAGTCAAAAATTTTAAACAGATGGCTGGTAATTTTGACCTTTGAAACAGTATTAGGCCCCAGACTGTCAGGCGTCACCTTTTCATTACCCAATCCTACTACCAGAACCTTCAGATAATAATGATGTTTTACCAGCTTGGACAATTCCACTGCCAAAGCCTTTGCCGCACGATGAATGATGTCGTCCTTTTTCTTCAATGACACCTTTGACCTCCATTGTCACATATCTGCCGCAGGGCTTGCCGAGAATCAGCTCCCCTTCGGATTGACGATGTCGATCGTCGTAACCTTGATATCCTGATCGATTTCCGCCTTATCTCATGATAATCCCATCCTTCTCTTTCGGTTTTACGCCTGTTTCAGACAGGTTTTCGATGCCTTCCACGGCAAGGTCTGTTCTATATTTCATATTTTTCCTCCTTTTTTAAATTTTCCTTGCAAACTAGCTTGTCTTCGTATATACTAAGATGTGCGAATTTAGCTAAAAAATGCTAAAAATTTATATAGTGGGGTGAACAATTATGGCAAACATTAAATCCGCAAAAAAAAAAAAAAGAATCAAGGTCATCGACAAGAAAACAGCTAGAAACAGAAGAGTAAAAAGATCATCTTAAGTCAGTTCTTAAGAGCTTTGACGGCGCATTAGAAGAGAAAAACTTCGAATTGGCTGCAGAAAAACTTACTTTAGCAGAAAGAAGTTAATGCAGGCTGCTGCAAAGGAACGATCAACAAGAAATCTGCTTCTAGAAAGATTTCCAGACTGGCAAAAAAGATTCAACGCTGCAAAGCAGCTAACTAAGTCTCACCCGTCCCCACCGGTGTATAAGTTAAATACACAAGCGAGAGCTACGAAAACGATGGATGTGTCTCCCATCGTTTTTTCTTTACCAAAAATAATTAGAAAGGACTGATTTTATGTCATTACATATCGGCGCCACGAAAGGGCAAATTGCACAAACGGTCTTAATGCCAGGCGATCCACTGCGGGCGCAGTTTATCGCAGAGAATTTTAGACAATGCCGTCAGGTATTCTGAAATACGCAATATGTACGGCTACCGGTACCTACAAAGGGGTGCCTGTATCCGTCCAGGGCAGCGGCATGGGCATGCCGTCCATGGGGATCTACTCCTTTGAGCTGTTTTCAGAATACGAGGTAGAAAATATTATTCGCATCGGTACTGCCGGTGCGTTCCACGAAGATATCAGCGTAGGAGACATCCTTGTCAGCCTGGCTACTTCCACCGACTCAATTATCAGCATGCCTTTCAGGTTCCCGGACAGTATTCCCCTTCCGTCAGCTTTGATCTGCTGACAAAGTGATAAATGCAGGCGCAGGCACGGGCATCGCCTTCAAAGCCGGTAATACGGTTTCCTGTGACGTATTCTATGAACTCGGTGATCAGTGGTGGAAACAATGGGCTTCAATGGACGTGCTGGCGGTAGAAATGGAAGCGGCAGCCCTCTATATGAACGCCGCCTACAAAGGAAAAACGCTCTGGCCATGATGACCATCAGCGATCACTTTGTGACCGGAGAAAAGGCTACCGTAGCAGAGCGTCAAAACAACTTTACCGATATGATGAAACTGGCCTTAGAAGCAGCGATCAAATAACTGCTTTTTACATATACGGCATCAATTTATCGTAGAGTTCAGATTCAATATCGACGAGCCGGCTGGCAAGATTCACTTCTTCCTGGCCGGCTTTTTCAAATTCGTTCATATATTTGTTTAAGGACTGCATTCCCATATTGCATCCGTCAGCTAACAGTTTTGCAATGTGACTGTCGTCGTCATCCATCAGCATCTTTACTTCCGTGGTGAACCACATCATGGCCTTTGCCACGGTAGGCGGATCTTTCTCGTCTTTGCCGTAATCGTTGAGCATCTGATGGCATTCGTCTCCAATTTTGACATGTTTTTTGTTATATTCGTCGATCAGGTTCTTCAGTTTCTCATCTCTTACAAACTCCATTACCTGACCAAAACTGTCTGTGGCGTTTTTACATCCCGAATTGACCTCTTTTAAAAAGTCTTATACTATCTTCATTCATCAGTACTTCCCTCCTTTTTTTTTTGTTAGTATGCGCATCAAAATAAAAAATACCGCTTCGGCCTGGCCGAAACAGTATTTAGGGCAAAAAGGTTTACAGGGAGCCTAAAAAGGCTCCCGATGTGGAAGGGGGATTAGCAATTTTAATTAAATTAAATTTGCTTTGCAGTATGTTGTGTGTGTGTTGTGTGTCGTGTGTAAATAACTCATATGAATTATTTAACTGCATTATAGACTACAAAGGTTATTTTTCAGTTATCTCTTGTTTCATCCCACCTATATGTCTGGTTTCAAAGTCTGAAGGATTGATTTTGACGGCTTTATGTAAGATGCCAAAGGCATCGCTGCTTTTATTCTTGTCAAAATATTTTTTAATCCTTTCAGCAATAGCAAGGGTATTCTCTTCCGTTACATCCTCGAATATGACGGCAAACTGCCAGGGCGTTACTCTGGAAAATACATCTCCCTGCCTGAGACCAAAGGCCAATGCCTCTCCCAGAATATGCAGGTGCTTGTTCTTTTCTTTCAGGTCTACCGTGACGCCCTTTTGCGCTCCTAAAGTATAGAGGCACAAAACGCGTCTTTCTGAATTCGTTCAAGACGCCTTGCCGTCAGCCTGTAAATCTGTTTAAATTCACCATATTCCACGTTGAAGGTCGCCATATAATTTGTATTCTCGACGAAGTCGTCTGTCGCCCTCTGCAGTCTGGTTTTTCTTTGGCCGCTTCTTCATCAATTCTTTATAGGCGTTCTCAAATTTGGTATCGGGTGTCGTACCGTATTCCTGCTGCATCAGTTCTTTGACCCGTGTGCATACAGATCTGATGCTGCACTGTAGTTTTCAAGGACGCATAAGCTCTGATCATATGATAATAATAATCTTCTGTATAAGGCTGGATCAAAAGCGCATTTCTGCAAATCTCGATAATCTTCTGATAATTGCCCTTCTTGTTTAAAAAGCTCTGTACATAATCGAACGGCTGACAAGTACATATCTCCATAATGGGTTTGTATCGAGGCCGCCCAAAGGCTCCTTTGCGGGCATCGTGATGAATATTGCCTCTATAACATTCTACTGCCTGCAGCAAATACTTCAATTTCTTCATCGTCACTCAGGGCAGATTCCTGTGATAGCGTCAGGTATTTTTCGAACTCGCTTATACATCCACCGTATAGGGCACGTCTTCATTAAAAGTATAAGAGCCGCTGACACTGGGAATAACCTGCTTGCCGGGCAGGAAGCCCAGAGAGTCGATTTCTTTTTCTCAGCTTTTTAAAAATCAGCCCTTTCAGAGAGTTGGCAGGATTTGAAACCTCCATCTCCGGCCAAAGCATTTCAATCAATTCGTCCTGAGAAAGCTTACGGTTATGATTTAAAAGAATATATTCAAAGAGAACCCAAATCTTATTCGATTTGTTCTTTTGATTGTTTACACCGATGGCCTTATCTCTAACGTATTTCTAGTCCCCTAGTACCTTTATCACAAACTTTCATTTGGGTCCATACTGCTTCCGTTCCTCCTCCATCATCAACACAACATCACAACTTTACAACACTTTATTTCACAATTCTTTTCAAAGCTTTCTTTGCAGCCTCATTGTCACCCATCCACGGCCCCTGCCGTGTTGATAGTACATATAAGACTCATCGCCTTTGCCCAGGATCAGAACTTTTTAATCCCCCGGTTCTGCCGTACGCACTGCCGCTTCTATCGCTTCATATCGATCTGCAATGAAGACTGCCTTGCCTTCCGGGATGCCGGACATAATCATAGCCGCAATCTCTTCAGCCCTTTCGTCTCTGGGGTCCTCCTCTGTAACAAATACTTTATCACAGTATTTGCCGGCAATCTGGCCCAAACCTTTGTTTTACCTTGTCTTTTTCCCGCGCAGCCAAAGACTGCACAGATTTTTTTGCCCTTTGCGATTTCCTGTCCATACTGAAACACTTTTTCGAAACCATCCGGTATGGGCACCAACCCACGATCACATGAAAGTCCTGTCCTCAGCAATATTCTCCATTCTGCCTTCTATCTGAGAAATCTTCGTGAGACGAGGCGGCATCTCTTCAATGGCCATGCCCGCTTCATGCATTCCAGCAATAGCGCCTAAAAGATTATAGATGTTATACAAGCCCACCCAGGTTGGTCTTAACCGCATAACGATTTCCGTCGTAGTGATCAAAGACGGAACCGTCAGGTGATAACTTCACATCTCTGCCCGGTAATCGGCATCAGCATTTACGCCATAGCTGACATATCGTGCTTACGCATTCTTGCCAAAGCTTCAAACCGATGTCGTCGGTAATTCAAACCGCTACGTCGTCTGCTTCATATTTTTTAAAGAGGATTTTC
>VOFH01003330.1_pt1 | contig 15811 bp, 24 predicted proteins | sample 5384091 | NCBI WGS metagenome assembly VOFH01 (sample SAMN12384727, study PRJNA508395) | human gut metagenome | isolation source: healthy gut G | host: Homo sapiens
GCGAAGGCGAGCAAGCGCGCGCCCAGGCAGGCGTAAACGCAGCTCAAGAAGCCGTAGTCGAGCAGGAGGGAAGCCGTCGCGGCAGCCGAGAGGAAGGCCGAGGAGGCGAAGGCGACCATCGCAGCCGCCACGCAAGCGCGCGATGAGGCGATCGCGTCCGTCGGCGCCGCGGAGAAACGCCCTCGCCGACGCCGCAGCTCTCGTCAAGCAGAAGGAAGAGGGCGTGAGCGCAGCTCAAGAGGAGCTTGCCTCGGCTTTGGCGGCGCTGTCCGGACGCCCAAGGCAGCGTTGCCGCACGCGCGAGAAGGAGCGCGCGTCGAGCACCGCGAGCGCCTCGTCACGCGCTCTCGAACGGCGTCGCCGACGCGCGCAGGACGCCTTCGACAAAGCGGCGAAGGCGCTGTCCGACGCCAAGCCGGCCTCGACGCCGCCGAGGATGCCGAGAGGGCGGCGGCAAAGCGTGCGACCGCCGCCGCCTCGGCCCTCGACGACGCGAGGCGCCTAACACGAGCTCGCCGTCGCAGCAGCTGACGAAGCACGCGCGGAGACGGAGGCCGCTCAGGCGAACCTCGAGCGCGCGAACGGCGAGAGCGATCGCCTGAACGGGCTCGTCGCCGCGCTCGGCGAAGCGCATGCGCGCCACGGGCAAGCGCTTGCGAACGTCGAAGCGTCCGAGAGCGCCCTCGAATCCGCGATCGATGCGCTCGTGCGCGCCGATGCGGCCCTCGTCGATGCGCAGTCCGCCAAGGAGGAGGCGGACGACCTTGCCGCGAGAGAGCGGCTGCGCTCGACGCCGACGACGCCCTGGCCGGCGGCATAGCCGATCCCGTTCGCCGAGATCGACGCTTTGTTCGCAACCGCGCGCGACGCCGCCGCGAAGGTTCCCGGCGCCCTCGCCGCACGCGATGAAGCGGCAAAGACGTTCTCGGAGGCGGCGCGCGCCCATCAGCTGCTCGTCGACGCGCGCGACGCCGCCGCGTCGGACTCACCATAGCACGCGCCGACTACGACGCCGCCCTCGCAGCGCAAAGCCCGCGAACGCGCCCGCGCCCGCAGCTGCCGACACGGCAGGCGACGCAAGCCATGCCGCCCTCGCAAACCGGCGACGGCAAAAGCGCAAAAGGCGCCTTCGCCCGCGTTGCTCGCGGGAGGCTCGATCGCAGCGGCCGCGGCAAGCCGTCGCAAAGATAGCGAACGGCGTCACTAACCCCCGCGCCGCACGAAGCTCGAAGTCACGCGCGATCCGGCTTCGTGCGGCATATGCTATGCTCGAACGAACGAAACGAGGAGGAACCCCATGCGCTGCCCCGTCTGCGAAAGCACCATCAACGACGCCTGCCGATTCTGCACCGTATGCGGATCGCCATCGAAGGCCCCTCCCCCGCCGACGCCGAGGGCCCGCTGCCAGGATCGTCGGCAGCCGCGAGCACTTCGAGACCGAGCGCGCCCGCGCAGCCGTCGAGCCGCAATCCTCCGAGGCGAACGACGCGAAGGCAAGTCCTTCCCGGCGGAAAGCCCCTCGCCGGCGAAAGCGGCGCGACGGACGCCGAACCCGCGACCTTCGCCGCCGTCATGGACGACACGCGTAGAAGAAGCAAGCGCCGCATACCGCTCGTGGTCATGCTCGCGCTCGCGGTCGCCCTGGCAGCCGGCACGGCGTTTGCCGCCTACCAGGCGTACGTCAACGTCATCGCGCCCGCGCAGACGCAAGATCGAGCGCAGCCGAGCGAGCCAGTCGCGGAATCCCCCGCACCCGACGAGCCTCTCTCCATCGACGTCGAGGAAAGGCAGCTCGTCGTCTCGACCATGGGCGACCCGTTTTACGGAGATGGAACGAGAACGGACAACACGTGGACGTACCCCGAGCTCGTCGCATCGCGGCAAAGCGACGCCGTAGACGCCGTCAACGCGTTCGTGAAGCAGAGGTTCGAGCAAGACGCCGCCGCAACGGAGAAGCTCGACGCCGACAACTACATGGATCCTCCCGGCGAAACCCCGCAGCCCGGCGTGATCATCGGGCGAAGCGCCGACGTCACGTTTCTCTCGGACCGCTACGTGTGCATCTTCGACTCCATGTACACCACCTGGTGGGGAGCGCACGGAAACGCGTTCAACGAGTCGTACGTCTTCGACTTGAAACAGGCGAGCAAGTCTCCGTCGCCCGGGCCGCGGGCATGAGCGGGAGGACCTCAAGACGCAAGCGGAATCCGCCGTGCGCATCTTCCACGAACGCGAAGGCAGCGACATCTACACCGTCGACGAGGTGGTCGAATACGCGACCAAGGGCACGTACTACCTCGCAGACGAGGGCGTTGTCTTGGCAACCGACGACTACGCGCTCGGCAGCTACGCCTACGGCAGACGCAATATCGTCGTCATTCCCTTCGACGATTCAATCGAAGCAGGACAGGTGCTCAAGGTGAACGCGACGCAATAGGCTAGCCCGCCGCACGACCCCTCGAGCGGGAGGAGGACGCAGCAGCAAGAAAAACGGGCGCGAACGCCGACGCGATTTCACGTACTCATCACGGTGGCTTACCGAGCAACTTCCCTCAAGCGACGCTCCCCGCACTCAAAGCAAGACGACATCTCTTTAATCGAACGGGGTTCAATCCCCTGCTTTTCCAGCTAAACTCTTCCAGTGCGAAACGGCACGAGCGGTTTGGGAGGCAATGCCGCGTGCTTCCTCCGCACTCAACCGAAAAAATCGCGGACGCCGAATGCTACACGCGGATCGGCATCGCGCGCTTCGAAATCTATTGCCGTACTCAACGATTTGCCGAAATCCCCTTGCGTCGGATTAACATCGAAGGCAGGAGCAAGGCGCCACCCTCTTTTCCATCGTGAAGAAAACCGTAGTTCCTCAAATGATTATCGACATTTCCGAGAGCGCAGGTCAATAGCATCTGCCTCCACAACTCATGCAGATCGTGCGTCGGGTTCGAACCATATTCCTCGATAAACTCGACCAGTTCAAGATAGGAATACGATCCCCATCTCTTCCTTGGACAGCCGTCAAGCCGCTAATATACGGAATTCGCCTCGTCCCACTTCTGTCAAACCTGTCGAGCAGCAAAACCGATCTGCCCCCAAAGCGAACCAGCCGAACCTCAGGCACGCGAACCCCGCCAGTTGGGCGATCCGAAGCGCAACATACTCCCAAGCGGACACGTCCTCCGCATCCGATGGCTTGGGAAACTTCGCAATGCACAGCCGACCAGATCCATCGCGCACCGACGCCTTAGGTCGCGTGCCGCCCAAGCTCGAACCTGCGGCAATCAAATCCCGAACGTCCGCGTCAATGCGTCCTCAGCCGCGCTGATCAGCCAGAGCAAGCAGACGAGGAAGGCTCTTCCCGAGGACCCTCATCAAGCGGGGCAAGCGCCACTCCATCTTGCCACACGCGTATCGCGCCCTGCCTGATACGTCGGACACGCCTGCGATAATCCGGACTCGAACAAGGTGCGCATTGTTCGACGATCCTCTTCTTGGCGCGTCGGCGTTCCGCTCGAAGAAGAAGCCCCCCATCTATCGGGCATGCAATCCTTCGAACACCGCAAAACAGAGGGCACCTTGGGAGAGACGCGTCCCTCAACCAAAGCGCGTGGGTTCCAACGCAAAAGCGTCGCCCGCGTCAAATAATCGGCATCATAGGAAAACGTCGAGCCTCGACGCCCGTCGAACATACGTGTGCAGCTTTCCTGCAACAACATCCCGCCATCGGTTTGCACGGTAATCACGAACTCCACCGTTATCACCTCGACTCGCAAGGGAGTATCCTCGTCAGCCCCTCAACCTGCCGATCGGCGTGTTCAGCGGGTCGGTCGCACGCTCCATTTCATCGAGCAAACCCAGAATACGCGCGACGCGCAAGACGTTTCTCGAAGCTTCCCGCACCTCTTTCAACACCTTGCGCACCGTAGGAACCGACAAACCAGCCCTCTCCGCCAAAAAAGATCGACTGTGATTCTTTGCTGTCGTCGCTCACCCCCATCGCGCATGCCCTCGACCGCGCGGCCGAGACGCTCGGCATCGATTACCTGGGCGGCTTCTCCGCGCTCGTCCAGAAGGGCATCGGCGACGCCGACCGCCGCGTCATCCAGTCCATCCCCCAGGCGCTCGCCACCACGAGCCGCGTCTGCTCCAGCGTCAACGTCGCCAGCCTGCGCGCCGGTATCAACATGGACGCCGTGCTCATGGCTGCGCAGACCATCATCGACGCCGCTAAGCTCACGGCCGACCAGGACTCCGTTGGCGCATCCAAGTTTGTCTGCTTTGCCAACATGGTCGAGGACTCCCCGTTTATGGCGGGCGCCGTCCACGGCGGTGGCGAGGCCGACGCCGTCATCAACGTAGGCGTCTCAGGCCCCGGCGTTATGGCCGCAGCCCTGGAGACGCTGCCCGATTCCGCATCGATGATGGAGGTCGCCGAGAAAATTAAGCAGACCGCCTTTAAGATCACCCGTGCCGGCGAGCTCATGAGCCGTGAGGCAGCCCGCCGTCTGGGTGTCGAGAAGGGCATTGTCGACCTGTCGCTGGCTCCCACGCCCGCCATCGGCGACTCCGTCGCACGCATCCTCGAGATTATCGGCGTGGGCACCTGCGGTGGCCCGGGCACGACCTGCGCGCTCGCCATGCTCAACGATGCCGTCAAGAAGGGCGGCGTCATGGCCAGCTCCAGCGTGGGCGGTCTCTCCGGCGCCTTTATCCCCGTGTCCGAGGACGCCGGCATGATCGCCGCCGTCGAGGCCGGTGCACTTTCGCTCGAGAAGCTCGAGGCCATGACCTGCGTGTGCTCCGTTGGCCTGGACATGATCGCCATCCCCGGCGACACCCCGGTCGAGACCATCGCCGGCATCATCGCCGACGAGATGGCCATCGGCGTCATCAACAACAAGACCACGGCCGTCCGCGTGATTCCCGCCATCGGCAAGGGCGTGGGCGACTGCGTCGAGTACGGCGGCCTGTTCGGCCGTGCGCCCATCATGCCGGTGAACCCCAACGCCGGCACCGTGCTTGCCCACCGTGGCGGACGCTTCCCGGAGCCCACCTCTTCAAGCGCCGCGCTCACCTCCTCGACCGTGCGCAATCGCACCGCCTCGTCGCGGACGACCCCGTGGTCGGTCTCGTCGTGACGAGACTCGAACTGGGGCTTCACCAGGCCGATGAACACCGTGGGAAACGCGCCCTCGGCAGATCCCGAGCCGAAGCCCGCTCGGCAAAAGCGGCGGGAACGTGCCCGCCAGCGCGGCGAGGCCGATGAAGCTCACGTCGATCACGATGAGGTCGAACGGCGCCCCCAGGTCAGCCGGATCCGCCGTCTTGATGTTGGTGCGCTCGAACACGCTCACGCGTTCATCTTGGCGGATCTTCCATGCCAGCTGCCCGTAGTTCACATCCACGCACGCCACGTGCGCCGCCCCCGCCTGCAGCAAGCAGTCGGTGAAGCCGCCCGTCGACGACCCGATGTCGATGCAACGCATACCGCGCACGTCCTGCCCGAACGCATCGAGCGCGCCCTGGAGCTTGCGTGCCCCCGCGCGACACGTAGCGCTTGCGGTTCTTCAAGAAGATGTCGGCGTCGGGGAAAACCTTCACCGCAGCAGACGACACGTACACGTCGTCGACGCGGACCTCGCGCGCCACGACGGCGCGCAGAACCTCCTCGCGCGACGTGAACGCCCCTGGGCGATCAGCAGATCGTCGAGACGCTCCTTCTTGGGTTTTTTGCCTTGGGGATGACGCATCCCCGCGGCGAAATCAGTATCGGTCCGGGCACGTCACTCCGTATGTCGGCTCTTGAGCGAAGCCGGCGGCTTCGCCCTCTCACGAACGCTCATTATAGCGGCACGGCGCGATCTGCGCCCGACCTCAAGACGAGAGGCGAGCGCGCAGAGCACCAAGAGGCGCTTCTCGTTCGCCAACACGCGGGAAAGCTCCGCGACAGCCCGCGCCTTCTCCTCCATGCTAGGCTTCCTTCGCAGACACGCCCGCGCCGCCACGAGCCGTCGACGACACGATGCACTCGCCCGCGCACGATGCGCAGCCGATGCACGCAGGCACGTTCACCCGCGCCGCGACGCCGTCCCTCACGGCTATCGCGCCCCTCGACACACCTTCGCGCGCACGTCCCGCACGCAACGCAGCCCCGTCGACTCGCAAAGGGCTTCCGGAAGCAGGCTATGCCTCACGACTCCTTCGAGCCTCGCCGGCACCGTCCTCCCCGCATGGGCGAGGGGTCTTCGCCAGCTTCAGCCCGAGCGACTTCGTCGGGCAGTTCTCGACGCAGTCGAGGCACAGCGTGCAATCCTCGAAATCACGCGGGTCCTCGGAGGACACGTCGATGTTTTCCGGGCACACCGTCGAGCACGCGACGCAACCCTCCCCCCGCGCGGCACGACGCCGACTTCGACTGCGGCGCGACGGCGAACCCCAAGCGCGAGCGCAGGCGCGTCATAAGCCCGAAGAAGAACCCGAGCGGGCAGATGCTCGAGCACCAGCGCTTGAAGAGGAACACCTCGGCGAGCAGCATGAGCGGAAACACGACAAGCTCCCAGCCCGGCTGCCACAGCACGAACACGCGGCTGATCGCGTACAGCGTTCGAACGCCAGCCCGATCGGGCACAGAAGGCAGAACACCGGGAACTTCACGACGAACGAGACGGCCAGAAGCACCGCGAGCACGATCCCCTGCGCGAGGAGCAGATTGCTCTTCGAACGCGCGGGCCTGCCGCCCTCCGCGCACGAAGGGCACGCCGCGCAGGAACGCTCACCTGTCCGCCCCGCGACGCCGCGCGGGCGCCTGCCGCCGAAAAAGGTTCTTCAGCGCGCCTGTGGGGCACAGCCACGAGCAGAACACGCGGCCGACCAGAAACACCACGGCGAGCAGGATCAGCACGCCGGGAAGCAGCCCCCACGGAACGCTTCCGCTTGCAACGGAGGTCTCCAGAAAGCCCACGGGACACAGCATGCACAAGGTCCCGACGACGACATGGCCCTGCATGGCGAAAAACACGGCGAGCAGCGCCAACGCCGCGACGGCGAACCGAACGTAGCGCATCTTATGCATGAAGCGCCTCCTCTCCCGCCTCGACGCCGCGAAGCTCGCCGAGCTCCGCCGTGGTCAGCGCGCCCGCGCGACGCCGCCGCGCTCGAACGCGGAACGACGTAGATGCCCTTCGCCGCCACGGACGCGTCGTAGGAGCGAAGCGAGGACGGGGCACATCTGCTCGCATCGCCCGCAGCCGTCGCAGAGACGCTCGTCGACCGTGGGACGCCCTAGGTCGTCGAGCGAGATGGCGCCTTCGACGGGGCACTCGTCGACGCACACGGTGCAGCCCGCCCAATGCCAGGCCACGCACGCGTCGGAAACGACCTTCGCCACGCCGATGTCGTCGTAGGTGGACGTGCCCGGCGCGCAACGCGCGCCGGTCGGGCACGCCTCGACGCACTTCATGCAGAAATCGCAGTAGCCCGTCTTGAAGCTGAGAGCGGGCGTGCCCACGTTCATGACGGAGAGGGACAACGGCAAGGGCTGGATGATCCCGTAGGGACACGCCTGCACGCACTTCTGGCACGGTTGCATCGGGCGGCCAAATCCACCTCGCCGTCCGACCCCGCGGCCTCAGCTCGACCGCGTGCGCCTGCCTCGCGGCAAGACCCGCGCCGCCGAGCGCGACGGTCGCGGCGCACACGACGCCCGCGGCCACGAACCCGCGCCTGGTGACGGCTCCGTCCGCGCCCCCGCTCATGACAAACCACATCCCATCGCATCGCCGTCAGCCTCCGCCGAACACCCGCCGTCGCACGATTCGCCGAGCATGTCGCAAAGCAGCTCGGCGTCCCACTTGACGAACTCCTCGGTGAAACGCGCCAGATGAACGTAAAAGCCCTCCTCCGCAGCCTCCACCGCGTCGATCGCGAAGCGATCGATCCAGTTGGAGCACATGCTCGTCTAGAAACGCGCGCTGCTTGACGGCGTCGTCCTCCGCGACGTCTTGCAAGCCCCCGTCCAAGGCGACGGCCGCACGTTCGGCAAGCACCGCCATGTAGGCGAACTGAACCGCGAGATGGTCCTCGGCTCGTGGAAATCCGCCCGCTTCTCAAGCCGGCTCTCGCGAAGAAGCTTCACGTTGGCCACGTAGGCGTCCTGCATCATGAGGCCCCTTGCGGCTGGGTGTAAACCGATTCGTACGGAAACGCCTTTTTCGCCGTCAGCGGGCCCATGCCGAAGAACACGCGGTCGAAGGTGACGGCGAGCATCTCTATCCCCGCGTCGTCGACGCCCTCCAAGCACGCGCGCATGGCCGCAAGCTCCCGCTCCATGACGGCGGTGCCGCCCTCGATCTCGAACTCGCGGCAGAGCCTCGCGGCGAACGACGCGCTCATCTCCACCTCGTAGCACCGCGACAGCACCTCGTACACGTTCGCGCGGCTGCGCATGACCTCCGCAAGGCGCACGTCGGACGCTTCCCCCCGAAAGCCTCTCGGACATGATCTCCCCTTCCCTTTCAGCGCTCGCGCCGGCGACGAGCGTCGGGGCGCGACGTCGGGCGGACGCAGGCGCGCGGCCGAGCCTTCAAGCCCGGCTGCGCGCCGCGCCCGCCCCCCCGTTCCGCTCGGCACGCGAAGCGGATCCGAGGGCGCGAACCTATCAGTAGATGAACTGCTCGACCGAAGTAGCGACCAGGTACATGATCACGCGCAAGGCGACGTTGCCCGCGATCGCGCAGGCGAACGCAGCCCACAGCATGCCCGCCGCGGAATCCGCGGCCCCGTTCGCCGCGAGCTTCTTCCTGACCAGCACCGCGACGGCGATCGGCGCCACGATGCCGACGACGACAACGCCGAGCCAGAACGCTAACGCCAGGTCGCCCGGCGACAAGGCGCATGATCGAGCGAGACTCGTCGGCGTGCGGAGCCATCGCGATCCACGCGACGTACAAGACCATGGCGACGGCCATCACCACGACGCCCGCAAGCGCGAGGGTGAGCGCAAACCGCTTGTCGTCCTCGTCGCCTTTCATGAACACGAGCGCGCACGCCAGAAGAAAGCCCATTCCGACGCCGGTGCCCAGGAACATGACGGGCAGAAGGAACGTGTCCCACACAGGACGCGCCGCCATCACGTACGTCGCACCCGCCACAAGGGGAAGCACGACGCCCACGACGGCGCCGATGATCCCGAAGACCTTAGCGGCGCCCTCGAAGCTCTTCTTCGCCAGGACGGCGTACACCAAAGAGACGACGGCCATCGCGCCCACCGCGAACAGCTCGCGGGAGAACGCCGAGCCCATGTTGCCCAGGATATGCAAGGCGCGCTCGGGGTGCCCCAGATGGAACGCCGAGGCGCAGCCGCCCACGGCCACCGCCGCGAAGGCGACGACGCCCAAGATGAAGCGGACGTTTTTGAACCTGCCCTTGATCTCGCCGATGCCGGCAAAGATCATAGCGCCCGACGAAACGCCCAAAAAGCACGCTGAAGATCAGCAAAGGCCACTGAATCGCCATGATCACGCACCTTCCTTCCACTCGCACTTGTCCATGACGTAGGTCACGCCGGGGCGCGTTGCCCACATCGACGAGCTTATGGTTGGTCTTCGCCGCAAGCAGCTTCGAGACCTCGCTTTCAGGATCGTCCACATCGCCGAAATGACGCGCCTGACCCGGGCAATGGAACACGCACGCGGGAACGTCGCCCGCGTCGATGCGATGCGCGCACATGGTGCACTTCTCGATGACGCCCTTGTCCTTGCCGGCGTCGTACGCGCGCACGCCGTAGGGGCACGCCATGACGCACAGCTGGCAGCCGACGCACTTGCTGTGGTCCACCAGCACCACGCCGTCCTCGCGCTTGTAGCTGGCGCCCGTCGGGCACACGCGCACGCACTCGGGGTTGTCGCAGTGCTGGCACGCCACGGGCAGGTAGTACATCTCCAAATCGGGATAGGTGCCGGAGGGGGCCGATCGTGTGCACCTTGTTGTAGAACATGCCCAGCCCGATGTTGTTCTCCTGCTTGCAGACAACCGCGCAGGAATGGCAGCCGATGCAGCTGTCCAGGTCGATGACCATCGAATAGCGGGTCATTTACTTCGCCCCTTCGTCCACATTGCGACGCCGTCGTGCTGCTCGTCGGCGGCGAGTTCCTCAGCCGAGCGGCAGGAACACCTTCAAGTCGTCGGCGTTCATGCAAATGCCCGCGGCGCCCCTCTTCGGCCACGTACACCTTGCACAAACCGCCGTAATTGTCAGTGCCGACCGCAGGGTCGTAGGGGCCGTTGTTCTCGAAGAGCACGTTGCAGTTGCAGGCGATGGCCCCGTGCAGGTCGTCGGCGGCGGAAAGTCCGGGAACCACCAGTCGTGCTCGGCGTGGATGGTGTCGGGCTTGATGGCGTTGGTCAGGTTCGCGCGCTGGCGAATGCGGTCGACGTAGGTCTCGATCCACACCCAGTCGTCCTGATCGATGCCATGCTCGGCGGCGGTTGCGGGATTGATGTCCACCGTCGGGAACATATGCACCTCGCGCATCCACGGACTGTTGCGGTACTCGGTGTGGAAGAACGCATGGCTGCGACCGCCCGTGATGAGCGTAGGGATACCTCGAGCAGATCCTCGCGCGAGCGCTTGGTGATGGGCGGCTCGATGTACATCGGAAGCGGGCCGTTGCCGTAAAGCAGCAGGTCCTCGGACCACATCTCCATCTTGCCGTTGTCGGACTGCGGATGAGCCGGGATCTTCTTGCCGTCGGGCGTGGTGGTGCCGGGGAAGCGGTAGACCGAGCCCATCTTGTTGCCGCGGTACATGGTGTTGAAACCCGAGCGGAAATCGCTCGTCTTGCGCATGAAGCCCGTCTCGTACTTCGGCGCGCCCTTGACGGCGGCCATCTCGACGCCGGTGACGCTCACGCGCTCGCGGAACTCCTCGAAGCTCGCGCAGGAAAGCTGCGGCGGCAAGGTCTCGGGGCCTTTCACCATGTAGTCGAAGAACTCGTACTTGTCCTTCCAGTACATATCCACATCCATGTACTTCGCGAACTCGAAGCAGATGTCCATGTCGTCTTTCGCCTCGCCCAGCGGCGTGGAACGGCTGGCGGATGAGGTAGGTGTGGCTGGTGGGGAAGCCGTGCCCGAGTGCGCCCACTCGACGCGGTCGACCTCGTTGGGATGCGCGGCGGGCAGGATGATGTCCGCCATCTCGCCTGACGGCGTCATGAAGATGTCGACGTTGACGAAGAACTCGAGGTTTTTGAATCCCTCGATGATCTCATGACCTGCCTCGATGGACAAAATGGGCTCGGAGGTCTGCTGCCAATAGCCGTAGATCTGGAACGGATCGCCCTTCGCCATGGCCTTGGTGGTCGCGGCGCCGAAACCGCCCTGCTGGCCGTAGATGACCTGGCCGCCCGAGTTCTGCGTGACCTCGCGCAGCTCGCCGGTGGCGTCGTCGGCCTGCAAGATGGTCTGGTACCCGGTGTTTTGGCACACGGAGAGCTTCTTGATGTTCATCGCCGTCTCTTTGCGGCGCTGCCCCATGCGACCTGCCTTGTTCGGCACGATGTCGAACATGAACGAGTCGTAGCGGTGGCGGGCTCGCGGCCGATGTTCTGGCCGCCCTTCGAGTCGAAGTTGCCGGCGAGCGCCATCATGATGGTGAACGCCTGCGAGATGCCGGACGTGTTGATGGAGAACTCCACCTTCTGGCCGCGCGTGAAGCAGGCGTGCGGGCTGGCGTCGATGTAGGTCCGGATGGCATCGCGAATGCGATCGGCGTCGAGCTCGCAGAACTCGGCGGCGCGCTCGACCGTCCAAGGCGTCACATGCTCGACGAGGATGTCCCACGAGGTGCGGTAGGTCTTGCCGTTGATCTCATGCGAGCCCGAGAGCGCGGGCACGGCGTCCTCGACCACGTTGCCGCTCTCGTCGAGCCACTTGAACACCTTCTCGGCGCCGAGCCCCTTCTTGTTCTGCCAATCGCCGTTCCAGAAGATCAGCTGGTCGTGCGCCTCGTCCCACGCGGCGTACAGCTCCTCGTTGCCGTCCTCCTTGAGGTACGACTCGCGCAGCTGGTAGCCCGTGCCGTTGCCGTCGGCGTCCTTCTCGTCGATGAAGAACGGGGCGTTGGTCCAATAGCGCGCGAAGTCGGTCGCGCATTTGTCCGAGTGGATGATCTCGTTGATGAACGCGAGCACGAGCGCCATGTCCGAACCCGGGCGGATGGGCAGCCAGATGTCGGCTTTCGAAGCGGTGCAGGTGAAGCGGGGTCGACGCAGATGACCTTGGCGCCGCGCTCCTGCGCGCGCTTGACGGTCAGCCAGTCGTAATAACCGCGGCTGCGCTCCTGGCGGCACCAGATGAGGATGCAGTCGGTGTTATTGCCGTCCCAGCCGGTGTACTGCGTCTCATCGCCGTAAAGGCGCTGGCTCGTGAAGTACGAACCCACCCAGCACAGGTTGCCCACGCCGAACGTGGCGGTCGAGCCCAACTCGAGCCACAGCTTGTTGATCGCCTGGAACTGCAGCATGTCGCGGCCCGTGCCGTACTGATGCGCGATGGTGTGCCAGCCGTACTTCTCGCCTATCTCGGTGAACTTGTCGCGCGCGGTCTCGTAAGCCTCTTCCCAGCTGATGCGCTTCCACTGCCCCGGAGCCCTTCTCGCCGACGCGCATCTGCGGATAGCGCACGCGCGTGGGATTGTAGACTCTTGCGGGATGGCGAACGCTCGGCTGCACAAGGTGCCTTCGCTGAACAGATCGGGTTCCCTCGACCTTGGTCAGACGCCCGTTCTCCACGGTGCCGAACAGCGCGCAGCGTCCATAGCACTGACGGCATGCGCTCGGGATGACCTTGACGTCATCGGCGGCTGAAGTCGCCTTCGCAGCATCCGGCTGTCGGCGAACGCGGTCTGCGCGCTGCCGAGCAGCAACGCCGATCCCGAAGCGACCGCCGTCGCCTTCAGGAAGTTGCGACGACTTATCGATAGCGCCATGTTTCCTCCTCCTTCTCTTCTTCCCCCTTCTCCGATCGCGGTATATCGTTTTGCCCGCCTAATCGTTGCATGGCTAATTATATGCCCATTAACGTTGAATGGCGAGGCAAGTTGAAAAGAAGGGCGCCTCGGCGTCCCATGAGAATCGGGGCGCCGAGGGCCCCGATTCTGTCGTCAACGGTTTTCGATTGCGGCGGAGGACCTTACGCGTGCGCCGCCTTACGGCGAAACGCCGCCGAACACAGGCCGAGCATCCGAAACCGCACGTCAAAAAGCGAGAAGACCCCGCTCAACCCTCCTCCTTGCAGTTGTCGTACACGCGATCGAGCAGCTCGCCGAGCAGACGCGCCTCCTCGGCGGTGAAACCTCTCTCGACGCGCTCGTTGGCGCGCGCCGCAGGCTGCACCACGGAGAGAAGCCTCGCCCGCCTGCGTGACGCCGATGATGTTCACGCGGCGATCCTTCGATCGGGAAACCGCTCCACCAGCCCCGCCTTCTCCATGCGGTCGATCGAGCGCGTGATGGTGGCGGGGCTCGCGTCGACCGCCGCGGCGAGCTGGCGCTGGGACATCGGTCCTTTGCTCGCAAGCTGGTTGAGCGAGTTCCACTGCGCGGGGGTGATGCCGTAAGGCTCGAGGGCGCCTCGAGGCAACGATGCACGACGCTGAGCGCGAAACAACCGATACCCGACGAAGCTGTCGTGACTTCTCCTCCATGCGACCTCCCCGCATCACGCAACACCCGCCCGGCGCTTCGCCACCCGCACGGTGCGCGACCGATGCGGGCAGCCGAACAGCCCCGTCAGGCGCGTCGCCGAACACGGCGGCGAGCGGTCCTCCCTGCGAGCGGAAAACCGAGCCTTAACTCCTTTCGGCAGCAGAAGCTGCGCGATCTGCACGGCGTTGAGCGCCGCGCCCTTGCGGATCTGGTCCGCGACGTTCCAGAACGCCAACCGTGCTCGACGTCGGATCGCGGCGCAGGCGGCCGACGTACACGCCGTTGGTTCCCGCCAAAAGACCGGGCATCGGGATAGCTGCCCGCGGGGTCGTCCCATCGTGACGCCGGGCCGCCTCGAGCGCCGCGCGGGCCGCCTCCACGGTCACCTCATCGGCGAACTCCACGTTGATGGCCTCGCCGTGGCAGCGCAGCACCGGCACGCGCACGCAGGTCGCGGCAACCTGAATGCCGTCGTCGCCCATGATCTTCTTCGTCTCGGCGACCATCTTCCACTCCTTTGGTGGACCCGTCGTCGAGGAACTTGTCGATGTGGGGGATGCAGTTGAACGCGATGCGATGCTGGAACGCGCTCACCGTGAGCTGTCGTCGGACTTGCCGTCGAGGAACTCCCGCGTCTGGTCGTACAGCTCGGCCATGGCCGGGGCACCGCCGCCGCTGGCCGCCTGATACGTGGACACCACCACGCGCTTGATCGGCGACAGATCGTGAAGGGGTTTGAGCGCCGCGACCATCTGGATGGTCGAGCAGTTGGGGTTGGCGATGACGCCCTTGTGCCAAGGCCACGTCCTCGGGGTTCACCTCGGGAACCACCAGCGGCACGTCCTCGTCCATGCGGAAGGCGCTGAGTTGTCGATCATGACGGCGCCGGCAGCCACGACCGCCTCGCGCATCTGCTTCGACATGTCCGGAAACCGCACTGAACAGCGCGATGTCGACGCCTTCGAACGCCTCGGGCGTCATCTCCTGCACGACGAGCGAACCTGCGGGGAACGTCGCCGCAACCGTCAAGAAGGGAAGCTCCTGCCCGCGCTGCGCGCCGACGCCAACGCGCGCACCTCGGCCGCCGGGATATCGACATCGTGCAGCACCGGAGAAACTCAGCGCCCCACGCCTCGGTCGCCCCGCCACAGCAACCACCGGGACGGAGGGCATATCATCTTTCCAGGACATCGCATCCTCCTTCGTGTTCTTATGCACCCTATCGACAAGCCCTGCTCACGTCCGTTTGCGCATCGAACTGCCGCTAGTATCACGCGACGAACGAAGTCAGCGGATGGGAGGTGGGCGGGCGAACGAGCGGGCGAGGACCGAGTTGCGCTAGCGGTCATCTTCTTTCTGGTGCGCGCAAAGCGCCTTGGCCGTACCGCCTCCCGAAGCAAGCGCGGCAATCGCGCCCAGCCCAACCCGAAGGCTGCGAGCTTGAGCAAAAATTATCACGATAGCATCCAGCGAGTCATCTCCCGGAGCTCGGGAGGTGCACGCCTGACGCTCAGGACTTACATCCGCTGACTCGACATTCTAACATGCGTATCGCCAGCGAAACCTGTGCATGGCGGTTCTAACGCCCCTTGTTCATCTTTGCAGCGATTTCTCCGCGCTGAGCTGCGTCTCCTCGAACACGCTGTCGGAGTCCAAGTCGAACGCGGTGTGGAGGACGCGAACCGCCTGCCGTGGGCCTGCGCGGCGTCGATCACCACCGAAAGGCGGATGGGCGACGTGGATATGGCCAAGATGTTGATGTGGTTCTCGCCGAGCGTCGTGAACGCGCGCGCCGCCACGCCGGGGAGGACTTCATGCCCGTGCCCACGAGGCTCACCTTCGCGATGTCCTCGTCTACGTCGAACTCGCGGGGCGCTGATGTCGGGCAGAATGCGCTGATCGTCTCCTTCGCGCGCGCCAGATCGGCGCCGGGGCACGTGAAGGAGATGTCGGTGATACCGGCCGAGATGTTCGATGATCATGTCCACGCTCACCGCGTTGCCGGCCAGCGCCGAGAACACCTTCGCGGCCACGCCCGTCAGCGTCGGGCACGCCGCGGATGGTGAACTTCACCTCGGATCGGCCGTGGGTAATGCCGGTGATGACGGG
>VOFH01002399.1_pt1 | contig 15802 bp, 23 predicted proteins | sample 5384091 | NCBI WGS metagenome assembly VOFH01 (sample SAMN12384727, study PRJNA508395) | human gut metagenome | isolation source: healthy gut G | host: Homo sapiens
TGAATGGAGTTCCGCCGCCCACTTCAAAGCCGTCCATTACCAAGTCATGAATAGCTGCCGCACTCGAGTGGAGCAGTCTCAATCTTGTCAAGTCCTCTTCCAGAACATGCGTGAAAGGATGATGTTCTGCCGCATACTTCTTTCGTCTTCGTCGTAGCGGAACATTGGGAAGTTCACAACCCACAGAAGCGCATGACCGCGCTCGATGCCGAGGAGCATCAGCCATATGCAAACGAAGAGCAGCAAGAACCGCATTGCCACTTCATACGTATCAGCAGCAAAAGAGCAGCAAAGTCGTCTGGCTGAGCATCGGCTGCCTCTTTGATCTTTGCATAGGTTTCATCATCGAAGAACTTAATGATAGGGCTCTTTTTCCTTACCATCAGAAGTAAAAGGCAATCCAAGCCATACCCTTAGCACCATTTGCTGCAGCAATATCAGCAAGCTTCTCGATCTCGCCACGGCTCAGTCGCCAGCACCCTTTGCATTGATGCATAACCAAAAAGCCGCCCGACTGAGCAACGCTTGAGAACACCTTGAAGCCGCAATCCCAACGATATCGGTCAAGTCAGCCAATTCCATGCCAAAACGGATATCAGGACGATCGCAGCCAAAGCGATCCATTGCTTCTGAGTACTGCATGCGCCGCAGAGGAAAGCGTGTTCAACTCCAACAGCCTTTAAGGTTTCAGCCATGACATCTTCCATCATGACCATAACGTCTTCACCTTTAACAAAGCTCATTTCGATGTCAACCTGCGTAAATTCAGGCTGACGATCAGCACGCAGATCTTCGTCACGGAAACAACGAGCAATCTGGTAATAACGCTCAATACCGCCTACCATCAGCATCTGTTTGAACTGCTGAGGGCTTTGTGGAAGTGCGTAAAACTTACCTGGGTTTGGACGAAGGAACGATATAGTCACGAGCGCCTTCAGGAGTAGAATTTGCCAAAATAGGAGTTTCTACTTCTAAGAAGCCACGCTCATTAAGAGCACCACGCATTGCTTGGGCAACCTGATGACGAAGCTTCAAGTTTGCAAACATCTCAGGACGACGAAGGTCAAGGTAGCGCCACTTCATGCGAGTGGTTTCATCAGTTTCAATTCCGTCTTCGATAGAGAACGGAGGAGTTACAGAAGAATTCAAGGTTTTCACTGAACTAGCAAGAACCTCAATTTCGCCCGTTGCCATGTTGGGGTTAACGGCATCGTCCATACGAGCGCGAACTTTACCTGTTACCTCGATCACATATTCGCGACCAAGATGCTCTGCAACTGCAAAATCCTCTGCACTTACGCAGTCAGGATCGACCACGCACTGGGTATAACCATCACGATCACGAAGGTCAATAAAGATAAGGCCACCATGGTCACGGGTTGTGCCATACCCAACCAGTCAAGGTTACTTCCGCACCTACGTCTTCACGACGCAACTGACCGCACGTATGAGAATGCATGCAGTACTCGTTAAGGAAATCTGTCATGATTTCACTTTCTCCTCGTTCACTTTTCCTCTATACAGGGATGCACGAAGCGGTCTGGCAAGTCGCTCGAAACATTTAAGATCTTCGAGGTTCTAGCTCTCACACCATACAATGTTTGTCGGGCAAGCGCCGCGGCATCCTTTGTGTTATTCCAACCGTAATACTATAGCGAAAACCGCCTGCATCAGGAATGATTTACAAGCGGTTTTCAGAAAAACGATAGTTTATTGACAAAGAACCTTAATTAATTCATCAAGGCAACCATCTGTTCTTCATGCGTTTCCATATTGCGCGCAGCTTAACGCACCCTTGAGCCACTTCGTCGGGACCCAAAATTGCCACCTGCGCTGCATGCAGTTTGTCAGCCAACCAAACTGACTCTTCAAGCTGCGCTGCTGATGATCCATTTCGGTTGCAATTCCCGCATCGCGGCATTCCTGCACCAGCGAGAAAGCGCGTTCACGTACCGAGTCATCAACACATGCCACAAACAGATCAAGCGCGTTTGCCTCAGGGAATTCTACGCCGGCTGCCTCTAACGCCAACACGCAGCGCTCGTAGCCCAATGCAAAGCCCAAACCGGGAACATCGCGACCACCAACTTCTTTGGCCAGTTTGTCGTAGCGACCGCCACCACCAATGGCATTCTGTGAGCCCATGCCGTTATCGACCTGAACCTCGAATACCGTACGCGTATAATAGTCCAAACCGCGCACTAAGCGAGTATCCTCGACAAAAGAAAGACCCGATGCAGTCAAATAACGCTTTACTGTTTCGTAGTGCTCGCGACAATCATCGCATAAATGATCGGTGATTCGTGGAGCGCCCTCCATGATTTCAGCGCAGGTAGGGTTCTTGCAGTCAAACGCACGAAGGGGATTAATTTCAGCGCGGTGATTGCACTCATCACACATATCAGCTTCATGTTCGTGGATAAATTCGCGCACTAATTCGCGATATGCCGGACGGCATTTTTCGCAACCCATGGAATTAACCAACAGACGCATATCTTTTGTAGGGATGCCGATTGCTTCATAAAAACGCATCCAGCATGATAATAGCTTCAGCATCAACAGCGGGATCATCAGTTCCCAAACACTCGATGCCTACCTGGCGGAATTGACGCAAACGTCCTTTTTGTGGACGCTCTGCGCGGAACATAGGACCCGCATACATGAGTTTCGCAGGAGCACCGCCTTGAGGAACCAAGTCGTGCTCTACTACCGCACGAACTACACCAGCAGTGCCTTCAGGGCGAAGAGAAAGTTTACTCTTCGACTTAAGCGATCCACCTTCAATAACTTGGTCATGTTACCGCCTGAAATTACCGTAAACATTTCCTTAGACACCACATCGGTTGCCTCGCCAATGCCGCGCACAAAAGTTCCGTCTGTTCGAACATAGGCGTTTCGATAGGCTGATAGCCATAGCGCCAAAAATAGAGAATGCGGTATTACGAAAATAATCCCAAAACACCGCATCTTGCGGCAACAAATCAAATGTTCCCTCAGGAGACCGAATAGCCATAAATGTAGAAGCCTTTCGCTAAAAATCATGCAAAGGTACCCCTTGCACTTGCTTGATCCAGCACTCTTTCTTAGTCTTGCTGGCTTACCAAATCTTTGCCCTATAACGTAAACCACCCGCACTCCTTTAAGCAAGGAAAAGTGCGGGTGGTTTGCAATTAATTCATCTTTTAAAGATGAGCAACTACTAAATCACCCATCTTTGTGGTACCCACAATCTTATCGGATGGGGTTGTTTCATCGGCAATATCGCCCGTACGCCATCCTTCATCAAGCACCTCAGTAATGGCACGTTCAATGTCATCAGCTGCTTGGCCCATATTAAAGCTGTAGCGAAGCATCATGCCAACAGAAAGAATTTGAGCCAACGGATTTGCAATACCCTTACCTGCAATATCAGGAGCACTACCATGACTTGGCTCATACAGCGCAACGCCATCGCCCAAAGAAGCGCTTGCAAGCATGCCCAGCGAACCGGTGATCTGCGCAGCTTCATCGGAGAGAATATCGCCAAACATATTCTCGGTAACTACCACGTCAAAATCAGCAGGACGATTAATAAGCTGCATTGCCGTATTATCTACCAGCATGTCTTCAAGCTCGACATCAGGATATTCTGTCTCACCAATGCGATGAACAATCTCGCGCCACATACGGCTCGTTTCTAAAACATTGGCCTTATCTACGCTGGTTACCTTGTTACGACGCTTGCGTGCAGCCTCAAATGCCTGACGTGCAATGCGTTCGATCTCATACTCGCGATACTCGAGCGTGTCGTAGGCACGCTGCCCTTTCGCGCCGTTCGTGCCTGCGCCCTCTTCGTCATAGAAACGCTCACGCTTGCCAAAATATAAGCCGCCTGTAAGCTCGCGCACGATCATCATGTCAACGCCATCAATCACTTCTGGCTTTAAGGTAGAAGCCTGCGAAAGGGCTGCAAAAAATCTGAACGGGGCGAAGGTTAGTATAGAGACCAAGAGCCTTGCGAATACCAAGGAGACCCTGTTCAGGACGAGGCTTTTCTGGATCGGTGGTATCCCATTTCGGTCCACCAACTGCAGCTAACAAAACCGCATCGGATGCGTTTGCTACTTCAAGAGTAGCATCAGGAAGGGCGGTACCGCACTCATCAATAGCACAGCCACCAATTAACGCATCAGTGCACTCAAAGGTAGCCTCATATTTTTCCCCTATTGCGTTGAGTACCTTAACTCCTTCAGCAATAATCTCAGGTCCAATACCGTCTCCAGGTAAGGTGCAAATTTTATAGGTTTGTGCCATACAAAATCTCCTAGGTCACTCAAGCTTTTCAATCTCTCAGCATCAGGATCGGATCAAGTTCAAAGGTTTATGCGAGACCAAGAACCTTTCGAGTGCGATTCAGCAAACCGCCCTGCTCAATAATATCGGCAATAAAAGGAGGGAACGGCTGAGCAGTAAATTCTGCTCCCGTGGTTTCATTCTTGATGGTGCCTGTATCGGTATCAACCGAAACAACATCGCCATCAGAGATTGCATCCACCGCTTCAGGGCATTCCAAAATAGCAAGACCAGTATTAATGGAGTTGCGATAAAAATACGAGCAAAGCTTTTTGCGATTACTACATCAACACCGGATGCCTTAATGGCAATAGGAGCATGTTCACGAGAAGAGCCACATCCGAAGTTTTCATCAGCAACAATAATATCGCCCTGCTGCACCTTATTTACAAAGTCTGCATCCAAGTCTTCCATGCAATGCTTGGCAAGTTCAGAAGGCTCAGAAGTAGTCAGATAACGAGCAGGAATAATTACATCAGTGTCAACATCGCGACCATAGCGATGAACGGTTCCTTTAAACTGCATGTGCTTCTCCTAATCTAAATCTTCAGGAAGACCAATGTGACCAAGTACGGCACTTGCTGCCGCAACTGCAGGTGAAGACAGATAAACTTCACTCGTGGGATCACCCATGCGGCCTACAAAATTGCGGTTTGTGGTAGCAATAGAACGTTCTCCAGCTGCCAAAATACCCATATAGCCGCCCAAGCAAGGACCGCAGGTAGGAGTAGAAACTGCGCAATTTGCATCCAAGAAAATATCCATCAAACCTTCTTCGATGCATTGACGATATACCTGCTGAGTCGCAGGAATAATAATGCAACGAACGTTAGGATTGACTTTATGACCCTTCAAAACCGCAGCCGCTTGACGCATATCTTCAATACGACCATTCGTACAAGAGCCAATAACAGACTGATCGATGGTAATATCACGCGCTTCTGCTGCTGGACGAGTATTGGAAGGAAGATGAGGGAATGCAACCGTAGGAACAATGTCAGCTGCATTGATGTTGTATACCTTTGCATAAACCGCATCGGGATCGGAATGATATTCCTTATAGGGACGCTCGGTACGGCCATCCATATAGGCGCGAGTAACCTCATCAACGGCAATAAGACCTGCTTTGCCGCCTGCCTCGATTGCCATATTTGAAATGGAGAGACGTTCATCCATGGTTAGGCTCTCAATAGCGCTTCCACGGAATTCCATAGCCTGATAAAGAGCACCGTCAACGCCAATCATACCAATGATATGCAAAATAATGTCTTTGCCAGTAACGCCAGGCTGAAGCTGTCCTTCAACATTAAACAAGATTGACTCAGGAACCTTTAAACCAAGCTTTTTACCAGTTGCATAACCAATAGCAGCATCGGTAGAACCAACACCGGTAGCAAAAGCTCCCAATGCGCCATAAGTGCAGGTATGACTATCGGCACCAATAATTAGGGGTCGCCCGCACCAACTACGCCCCTGTTCTGGTAGGGAGTGCATGCTCAACACCCATGCATCCAACTTCATAAAAATGCGTAATGCCTTGCTCACGCGCAAACTCACGCGTCATTTTTGCCTGCTCAGCACTTTGAATGTCCTTTTTTTTATGGGGACATAATGATCAGGAACAAGCGCAATCTTGGTGGGGTCAAATACTTTGTCAACGCCAACCTTTTTGAATTCTTTGATTGCAATAGGTGCCGTAACATCGTTCGACAAGACAAGATCAAGATCGCACTCGATTAGTTGACCGGGAACTACTTCTTCGAGTCCTGCATGCGCGGCAAGAATTTTTCTCGGCCATAGTCATCGGGCGTGCCATGTTCTCTCCTTCTATGTTCGTCTTGTGATAAAAACTCATTCATTATAACACCGCCCTATACACGGAATTACGGGTTGGCGCGGTTAAACGTGTTACAACTTTGTTTCGCCCGCAAGCGGTCATACATACAAAAGGAGCGGCATTTTTACCAACACCGATACGCTCCCCAATAAGATGGAATTTGATATACTATTTAGGTTATTGCAACTTACGCAGATAGGTTTCTTATACGGTGAAATTCAACTTCCGAAATCTTTTTGCCGGCTTAGTAATTATCATTGTTCTGGCATTCGTCTTTCTTCGCGGTGACCAGTTAAATGAATTATAGCCACCATGGCACAAGGTGCCATGATCCCTCTCGTTATTGCAATCTTTACTCAGCTTTGCAAATACTTTTCCCAAAGCTTTGCCTACAAATATTCTTTCCAGGCGGTCGGAGAAACCATGCATCCCCAAGCATACTCTTCCGCTTGTATTCCGGCACCTTTTTCTTAACACTGTTTTCCGAGCCTAAACCTTTGCGGGAACCACTTTGGTGGTAGACGATGCACGCAGACGAGGTATTGCACCTGGTAAAGCAACCTCCGCAGCAATACTGATGCAAATTACGGTTGACTCAGCTTTTTGCAACCATCATGATTATCAGCTTCACGATTTTAGCCCCTTACCGTTGGTTTGTCTCCTTTATGGCTTTTGTTGGGCTTGCTGGTAATTCTTTTTTGGTCAGCGTCCTTATTGGCATCATGGTTCTTGGAAACAAAAACCCTGCCCTTATTATTCGAGAGTACTCACGCCAATCTCTAACTTCATCAACAAAGTACTTGTTCGCTTTAAGAAAAAGCCTCTGGAGCCTTGGGTGGAAAAAACCATCATGAGCTTCTCTGGTGCCGCAAAAAACTTATTGCAAAGAATCCGAAATCTACTGCGAAAAGCATTTGGCTGCTCGATTATTGCGAGCTGTTGTGAGCTTTTCCGCTTTTGCTCTCGTCGGCTTTTTCTTTCGGCGTGAGCGTTCCTGAATCTTTGGTTTGCGCTATGTGGTTGCCACCTTATTTGCAATGATATCTATCACCCCTCAAGGGTAGGCGTTGTAGAAGCAGCAGTTACGGTTGCTTTCACCGCTTTTTGGTGCTTCAGCAACGGCAGGTATGGCAATTGGTTTGGTATATCGCGGCATTGTTTTCTGGATGCCCTTTATCATTGGAGCCATCCTTATTCAAACCACCAAAACCTTCCGACCTACCAAAAATAAATCAAAAAGCAGACACCTCTAAAGCGGGTAACTTTAACTACGAACGCAGAAAAGCTGCTCTCACCAGGAAGCAAGCGAAAAACGTGATATGAAAAAACGCGCATCGCCCGCATATACCCAATGCTTCTCCCAGCGAAACTGATTCAATCAATCAAACCCATCCGAATACAAACAATACTTCTCAATCCAAGAAGAGTGATTGTGAAAAAGGAAACAGAACCAACCCTTTAGCTTAAATACCCCTAAAAGGCAGGGCTCTAAAGTGGCATCTCGCCAAATAAAGTAGCATCTGACCAAGAAAGGAAGCTGCATGCCTAGTTTTATCAAACATCTTGCCAACACCACGCGAAGCTATCGTCGTTTTCGTCAAATTTATCCTGTTACCCCCCGAGCTTATGACTCAATGGGTTGATAACGCACAGTGAGCGCTGGCGCAGGAAACAAGCAGCCTTTACGCTATCGAATCGTAACCGACAAAGAACAGTGCGCACATATTTTCGAAACCCTTACCTGGGCAGGCAGCTCTTCCCGATTGGGATGGACCCGAATCCGGGACAGCGCTTAACGAATTTACATTTTATCATGGCAACTGACTCCGAAACTTTCAAAGGGAACTCTGGCGCTTCGATGCAGGCATCGCTGCCCAAACCATAATGTTGGAGCTCTACCGAAGAAGGGATTTGGTGGATGCATTATGCTTTCTTTTTAAGCGTGGTGAGCTTAAAAGATTCTTTCGATGCCTGAAGATTTAGAACCCGTATTGGTTTTAGCACTGGGACGTCCTATCGAAGATATTCGCTTGGTAGATGCCGTTCAGGGCGACACCACATATTACCGAGACGAACAGCAGGTTCACTATGTTCCTAAGCGCAAACTTGAGGATATTTGGTTTTAACTTCATCTAAACAACAATCTCAAGAACCACTGTGGTGGCTCTTTTTTGTTACTATGATAAAAAAAAAACTTTTACGATGCAGATTTGGTACGTACATGAAAAATCTACCGCACTAAAACACTGGGGCTTTTCCGAAGGCGCCAGCGATGAAGATATCAAAAAGGCTCACCGAAAGCTCATCATAGAAAATCATCCCGATAAATTCGGTCAGGATGCTGCCGCACGTGCAAAAGCGGAAGAAAAGACCAAACATTAACGAAGCACGCGATGTTCTGCTTAACCACTCCTGGGATCGGAATACGCTTCTGCGGGGAACTGCCTATGGCGCTCCTTTTTCCTATGACCCTTTGCTGCTGCCTTACGGACAAAACCCCTTGGAGGACGTTCCGCAAGATATGCAGCAAAATCACAAAGGGAAGTACAGAGGGGAATCCACGGGGCACCAATCCTTCGGGAAATCCGTTTAATGGATGGCCCGCTTTGGGGCGTTTGTTTGGACCACTTGGGTTCCTCAGGACAAACATACCTACATTCAAGCACTTCTACCGGCAGGACTGGTGCCACGGGCGGCACTAACCAGGATCCTTTTGCGGGCTTTTTAATCCCTACGTTAATCCTTTTAGTTCCTCCTACACCAGTCGCGCGGGCAACGATCCTTTAGCAGCCTGTTCAACATGTTCTTTCCTCAGAAAAACACTTGGAAGACCTTTTGAAGGGAGGCTAAGAAGGATTTAGGGGACTCGATGTTAAACTCATCGCAGTCAAACTTATTCTTTAGCTCTTGTTTTTGCCCTATCCGTTCCTGCCACGGATTATTCCTCTATACCATTATTTCTATCGGACAAGGCGTCTGGAAACGTTTACGCTATCGTCGCTTATTTTCTTGGTTCCCTTCGCTATGCTTGCGCTCATTTTGCACCTGCTGGCACCGCGCATATCGGCTTGATACCTTTTATACTTTTCGGGTGTGCTGTTATTTTTGACATTCAAAATGTCTATCGTCACGCTAAGCGAATAAGAGACATCAAGCGAAGGATGAACGCCTAAAAATACTAAACGGCGGGCTCATCAACGAAAATGAACCCGCCGTTTTTTCACTCTTTAACCTACTGACGCTCTACTTTTGCAATACGAGCATTCAGCGCTTGTTCGTCTTCCTTATTTTCTGGCTTCTTGTCGATCTCTAGATCGTCAACCGTCAAAGGCATATCTACCCCAGTCCAAAGCTTAAACTGCCTTGCTCCTTGATAGAACAACATTGAAAGACCATTGATGTAACGACATCCTGCTTCTTCTGCTAATTCAAGAAGCCTTGACTTTGCGGGGCTGTAAATGGCATCTTGAACCACCATATCTTTAGGGGAAAAAGAAGCATCAGGCACAACCGTCCTTCAGTTCACCCATCCCAACATTCATGGTATTTCCAAGCATCTGTTGCATCAGCCATTTCAGAACGCAGTAGTTCCTTATCGTTCAGATCGCACAACTTTGCCTTACATGAAGTCTTTTCGTTAATTAAGGCCACTACTTCTTGAGCGTGAGGCCACGATCTGCCGTTAGCACGATTAAAGATCGAGATCTCACCTAAATCGTATTCCATAGCAGCGGTAAGTGCGACTGATGAACCTGCTCCACCTAGACCTAAGAGAACTAATTTACTGCCAGCAATTTGCATACCCATTTCTTCAAAGGTATGCAGAGCCGCGTAACCATCCGGTGTTGTAATATGATTTTACCTTCGTTGACCACAAAGGTATTCACCGATCCAATGAGTTCTGCGGTAGGGGGATAATTTCGTCAAGATAAGAATGCAAGCAAGCTTGTTAGGGCATGGTTGGCTACACCCACCAAAGCCAAGAACGCACCGTCCATTGCTTGCTCGATGCTTCTTTATTTTTACCATGCAAAAAGCTACATATACCCCATCGATATTTGCTTTTTGGAATGCCTTGTTGTGCAAGCGTGGAGAAAACTATGCTGTACTGGATCCCCAAAAAAACAATACAGTCCTTGTACAGAAATAGGAATAGCCAAATTTTTGCTAATAAGCCTTTGTTACTTTTTAACAAAATACCGAATCACTCATTTTTGATAAGATAAAGCACAAAACTGGTAACAAAGTTCCTCTCTATTCTCGTATCCTTAATGATACTTATTTTGGGCTGGATTGTTTTACAAAATAAATAAACTGATTCAGTACATAAAAGAATTGTGTGCAAGTTTTAGAACTCTGACCTTGCTTATCTATTTCCTAAATAAATGATTACAAATCACAATGCTTATATTTCACACAGAATGTCCATATTTGAATGTCCGCAGGGGCTATTTCATAGGCTTTGAAGTTAAATGCCATCCCCCACAATATTGGCAGCGATAACAATGCAGACCAGAAGTTCCATGCTCGGCACAAGCAATAATTGCAGCTTCGGCATCGCTTTTGCAAGAATAACGATTTTTTAGACTCGCACGCCTTTTTCCTTAATGCGGCATCACGTTCAGCAGCTTTTTTTTGATTTACGGGCATCCTCACGAGCAAAAACATCGTCCATTCCGCCTAAGCCCGCTTTAAATTCTGCGATGCGTTTTGCTTTAGCCGAACCCTTTCTGCTACCCATAGCGTCCCCCTCGCAAAACAAGCAATTACTATCTAATCGCGCTCTTCGAAATCTTGTCATTTAACTTCAATCGCTCTATATACATCCATAAATGCACTTAGAAATCAGTAAAAGTCTTTATCTTTCCCAATATAACTTTTAGCAGCGACAGGTAATCTTTTAAACACATAAATTCATCGACACACATTACATCTTTTGCGACCATTATATGAAAAACAAACCAATATTCTGCCGCACAATAAAAATATATGGCGCACTCTTACGTACGCCATATATCCTAGATCGCTATTCCCTTATCGGTATACTTGCACTTTTCACCTTACTTTTTGTAGTGAATAAACCACATTCATACCAATTGCCGAGATTAATAACACAAGACCAATTGGCATTAAAGCGCTAACCCACCCCAAACGAAGGAGCATATAAGCTGCACAAGGGCAAATGCCGTTGCTTGATTACCAAACAACCCCGTAGAAACTGGCTATGCCCAGAAAGGAGAACTTGTGATGGGAAAGCGAAACGAACAAGGTGGATCCCGCGAGTGCCGGATAAAGCAACATCATACGATGCGCAAACATGCCCAAAATAACCGCAACAGAACAACCCACACAAACCTTAGAGGAAAGATCTTTTGCGCTTTACCCATAACACCACAGCAGCACACAAGGGTAGAACCAGTTCCATTAAATACAGTGGTAAATATTGGATAAGGAATATTCTTTACCGCAACTGCAGCTGGAGTTGTTTCGCTTACAAGAATCCCTAGTTCAATTAATGCAAAAACCAAATGCAAAACAAAGAGCGAAACATAGCCAACGAGCAAACAAACGAAGTGCTTTTGGGTTTCATCTTTGCGAGACAGCGCAACAAGAAGCATCATAAGCGAAAGACCACAAACAAACGCTACCGCTATGAAATCCAACTACAACAACGGGGCTTTATGCCACCACAAACGAGCATTTTGTAGGGCAAACAATGCTCCCTCTTTGCAACGCCACAGCAACAATAAGACAGACCAATCGCCATCCACATACGAGTGCTCTTCCAGTTACGCACAAGCGCTATTAAACAGATAACGACACCACCTAACAATGCGGTCAAGGCAATCATGTCCCAAGTCAAAGGAGAAGCTGGATTAGGTGTCAAAATCATCGCAAGCATATTCCCACGGAGATCCAAGATCAGCAATAATTGCCACTCCTGCCCACATCCTCCTGCAAGCGCAATCACTTGAGCTAAAGTTGCCCAAGGAAGTAAATGATCTTGCTTAAAAAGGACTACAAAGAGAAGCAATGAATTGACTACCTGCCCCAAAACCTACCAAGAAAGCAAAAACGGCAATTAGCAATCCCCAACTCATAGCATTACCGACATTTGCCGTATCCTTACAGGCAAACAGTAAGCATAGAAGCCCAAGCGATTCCCCAACCACTATCATTGCAGCAGCAACGAGAATGATCTTCCTATTTTTATTAAATAGCATCTCTTTTCACGTTAATCACCCTCTGTCGTTCCGCGCTTCGAAGATATATAGAAAACCTTAGATTGGTACCGTATTCCTCCCCAAAAAAACAAAGGATTCTTTCCGTTAGAGATATTGGGATATTTCTGAATTCGGATCATCAAATCTCAAAAATTCTCGCGTTACCTGGACAGCCAGAAGTAACAAGCAGGCTCTATACCGACGCTGGTATATTGAGCGCAAATGCACATTTTCTCAGTTACCCCCTCGGGAGGTTTTGGGCTATAAACCAAATGGCCATCTTTTGCGATATTCTGAAGGATAGCCATAATAATATCTCCTCAGTCCCTTCTACTCCTTCTTCAACACCAAGGTTAAACTGGCGAACATTATAAGGACATGCCGTCATGCAATAGCGGCACCCTATCTATACGCGCTCGTAATCAATAAAGGACAGCTCCAGTTTGCAGGATCGGTATAGGTTGCACCTGTTGGACAAACACTTTGACAGGGGAGCATTTTCGCAATGCTGGCAACTAACAGGTATTCCATACGTGGCTTTCCATCGACCATGACGGATATTGCCATATTCAGGTGCACCAGGAACAAAAAACGATTCCACCACATACCTTGAGGCAGCGCACAGATCCTGCAAATCACCGCACAAGTTCTACATCCAATGCATCTGTCTAAATCAACTACCATTCCGTATCATGAGATTACCTCCTCGAGTGCACCCTTTTCAAGAAGACGAACATCACAAACGCATTCGTTCCATGCCATGTTCGGAGACCAGACGCTCGAAACGTAATAAATTTCATGAATGGGATTAATCAAGGATATATAAGAGAGTTGTAGCTTTCGTTATTCGTATATCGGCTCCACCAACCCCTGATCAAAACTACCTGACCTGGATACATCCCGGGATCAGTAAATTAATGCACCGCTTATCTTTCCTCTTGAATTAAAGACTTCTACTACATCGCCTTGCACGAGACCTTTAGCTGAAGCATCATCTGGATTCATAAACACTTTTTGGCGTATTGTTCTGAAGCTCAACATAAAAGGGATTATTGCTATACGTTGCATGCACACGGAACAAACTATTGCGAGTGATATAAGAAAATGGATATTTTTCTTTCGCTTCAGGATCGGCTGCAAATTCAGTTTTCCTCAAAAAGCGGGTTTGTAACAACACGGAAGCTGTTCATGCATTGCAAAAACATATCTTCATCTTTATAAAAAAAACTCAATACGGCCCGACTTTACAAAAATGCGCTGTTTTTCTCCAAATCATTTGGACGAGAACTGTTGGGAAAGGTTGCCCGTCGTGGATCTTGCTCATAAAAATTTTCTTTTCACCTGGATTCGTATGAGCAAAGCTTACATGGTCAACCTTTAAGATCCTCTAGGTAATGTGTTCAATAGTTGGCCCGCCCTTTCAAGAAGCATACTTAAAACATTTTCAGCTGTTTTTCTGCTTCTTCAGGACCAAACTCAGGCCACTGGATCGCCAAGGTTGGATCAATGGCGGCGCTAGTTCTTTGCAGGTCCAATTTCTGGACGCGCTTCACCGGGAGTCGGCCATAGGCTGCATAATTTGAACCCATGGATGAAGAGGCGTAATAACCAACTCCGTTTTTCGTACCAGTTGCCGAAGCAAACGCAACATCGCTATTATCTACCGTCTTGGCATATGGAACTCAAAACAGATAACATTCTAATTCACCAGATTCACGTGCCTGTTGCAGCCAATTTGCAACATTATGCTGTTCAAACGGATTGCCCCCCAACCACAATTGCTTTAAGACCATTTTTTAGGGAACGTCGCACTCATGGTATCGGTTCGTCCATTTACCGCATAATGAAATGGAGCAGAAGCGTTTAGCTTTTTCGGGAATGAACCAAGATGCCGTACTAAAACGTGTTTTTATATTGCCCAACATAAGTGGAGATACCTCCACCAAGCTGACCTACATTGCCCGTCAATGGCCGCAAGAAGCGCACATGCACGTCCTTTCAGATCTCCGTGATGCCACTGCATAGCAGAACCACCAAAAATTATGTGCATAGGCTTAATGGTTGCGCATTCTCGCGCAATACGAGTAATCGTTCTGCAGGGAACAGCTGCTATTTCGCTGGCGTATTCAGGACTGTATTCTAAGCTCTCACGAAGCAAAGTAAATGCCGTCTTTTATTTGGATTAGTGAACCATCTTTAAGATTAAGCGTGGTGCTGGCTTCTAAATCTAAATTAGGTGTATTACCTATGTGTTCTGGATCAAGCGCTACTGGGTTTCCATCTTGAGCACGACATATGTCTCACGATATTCTGGAGCATTAATTTCACTTAGTCCAGCAACATCACGAGCCAATACGCGCTTGCCTGTATCAATATTAATGAGAATAGGTAAATCAGAAAATTAGAAACATATTCCTGATCAAAGAGACCTTCATCAATAATATACTTAGCAGCCGCCAAAGCAAATACTGCATCAGTATCAGGTTTGATTTGGACCCATTCATCAGACTTCTCAGCGGTAGCAGAATAGTAGGGATCAAAACATACCACTTTCCCGCCCGCTTCACGAGAATAGTTAAGAAAATGCGAATCTGGAAGACGGGTGACCATAGGATAGAACCGAAAATCATTGTATAGCGAGAATCTTCCCACTCGTATGATTCGAGTTCTTCGCTTTGACAACCAAAAAGTTTCTGGCCAAAACATAGGTAAGTCACCATTCAGTTCATAAATCACCTGTTAGCAGACCATCCCATCATATTGGTCAAACGGACAAGCGATCCTTTTTGGACATGTCCTGTACCCTGAACCTGTCATATAACACCAATGGAATCTAGGCCGCATATTTTTCAGCAACGTCACGTAATTTTGCTGCTGCCGTATCTAAAGCGGTATCCCAGTCCGTTGTTTATTTGCCCTTGTTCGTTACGAACAAGTGGGGCAGTAAGACGCTCTGGCCCATGAATCATGGTGTTGATTGACAAGCCTTTCAAACAGCCACCACGTGGGTTATAGCGCTCATATGGATAATCCAGCAGCTTAATCGGTTGACCGTCTTGCGAAAGCCTTCATGCCACAAAGAGCCCGTACAATTTGGTGCACAGGTTGTACGCACCCACATGCCTTCCGAGCCGGTGCCGATTCTGCAAGTGCCTTTGAAGCAGGAGGATACCCATATTCACAGCCCCTGCCTCGCAACACCAAGCGCTGTTGCAGAAGCTAACCCAACAAACCCCTACGTGTTACCTCTCTAGTCATAGAATCCTCCTCTCCTATTCGCATAACGCTTCTAAATTCAAACGACATGCAAAATTTTGCTTCAAAACCATTTGTGAGACCTGGAGAAACAAGAAGTACAAAGAGGCTCCCTATTCGTGGTGGGTTTACCCTGAAATGACAGAACAAACTC
>VOFH01003442.1_pt1 | contig 15791 bp, 34 predicted proteins | sample 5384091 | NCBI WGS metagenome assembly VOFH01 (sample SAMN12384727, study PRJNA508395) | human gut metagenome | isolation source: healthy gut G | host: Homo sapiens
CGTTCCAGTTGCATGTGCTTATACTCCTTTACCTGTATGCCCTGACGCTCAGAGCCGCTCACCGTATAGAGAGCCGCACCTGCCAGCAGGGCGCTGAGGGCTGCCGCGATTCGCGGCGCAGTGACTTTCTTTTTTCATCCATCTGCCAATCTCCTTTTCATTATCTGTTCAAATCATTTTTCTGCTTCGTGTTTTAACGCCTCGCATCTTGCCTGTTCACAGCCTACAGCCTGCTGTCATACCTGCCCTTGCGGCTCCTGTTCCTCATTACGCGCACATTTTCAGAAGTCCGGGCCCCAAATTCCTGCCTGGCCTCGTCCATATACTGGTGAATCAATCCTTCCCGGGAAAGATTAATGTAATTTTGCCGCTGCGGTCCACAGGAAAGCTGCGGTACATGGCTTCCTCGGTCTTATTCAGCACGCGCTCCATACTCCCTCCCGCTGCGGACAGCGCCTTCTTCTGTTTCTGCTCACCTGTTTTCTGCTTTTGAAGCTCCTGCATACGCCAGCATCTGTTTTCTGGCTCTCCACCGCGGACATGCTTTTCTTTACCTCATCGTACAGCAGCTTTGCCTGGTCGTAATTGCGAATGACATCCTTCAGCTCAGACAGCTCCTCATCCGGAACACGCCCCCTCCTTTTCTTTCAGGGTAATCTTACGCTTTTCCCCCCATGGAACCTGACAGCGCCTTCACATCCCCGGCCTGTTCCCTGTACTCAGAATACCGCCCACACAGTCCAGGGCATTCATATACCCTGGTTCATCTGGTCAAAGTCAGACATGGGTTCGCTAAACTCCTGATATAGGCTTCCTGCATGGAACGCATCAGCCTTGTGGAAGATTTCATCTGTTCCTGGCCTGCCAGGCGCCTGCACTGCTCTTCTATGGTATACGTCTCATGGCTGTACCGCCTGAAATTGCTGCGGAAAGCCCCGTCCTCAATGTGGTCCAAATCATTCTTCATCTGCCCGTTCATATTGCCTGGATACCGCGCCTGCTCGCATCGGGATTTCAGGGCAGAGGGCCCATTTTGTCTCGTACCGGTAGGTCTTTCCAGGGCGACAAACTCAATGGATGCCCTGGAATTCCTGTTCACTCATATTAGCCTTGCACGTACAGCTCCAGCCGGTTGATATAGAAAAATGACAATGCCCTGTATCATGGCATTGACCGCTTTCATGACGCCTTCTCCCACCTTACCAGCCAACTGCACCTGCGGCTTTGGCCTGAAGGAGCGGCTGTGGCCACCCAATTGCCACATATATGCCGGCCTTGGCCACCCATAGGCTCCTATCTCGAATTCCCTTTGCAATGGCCACAAATGCCTTCTTCCACCACTTGCATTCCTGATGGAGCGTTTGCAGTCCTCAATTTTACGGTTTAGGAATCAATCTGGCCCATACAGTTCATTCACATGGGCCTGGGCCCTATCAATCTCCCTGGTAGCATTTTTAATCTTATCCCTGAGCCGGTCAATGGCTCTGTTTATGCTCTCCTGCACCGCCTTCAGTTTTTCCGCCAGCTTAGACGTATCAATCACCAAACGGAATTCAAACCCGCCCCTGGTTAAAATCCCTGGTAATTCACCTTCAGATGAATGCTTACATCAAAAAATCGCCAGCCAGTTAAACCGCACATCAATGGATATAAGCCCCTTGCAGAAGATAATCCTGGTTTCAAAATACAGGATGGACAGCAGTTCAATCCGTCCGTCCAGATAGAATGTCATCCTTCTTGCCTGCGGACAGGAAAAATACAATCCCCTTTGTTCCCCCATAAACTGCCTCAGCACACGCTGTCTCGCCGGCACGGAAGGAATTCCCGGACTCCTGCCCTGCTTTGAGGGACCCAACTTCAGGAAATCCCAGATTAACCTCATCCGTCCATACGCCAGCACCCCATCTCCCTCCCGGAAGGAAAAGCAGAACCTCGAACCGCACCTTGAAAATCTCAATGACTCCGCATACAAAGATTCCCTGCTCCACCGTGTAACTGCCCAGCCTGGTATTTACATCCGCATAGTAGAACTGGGCCGTAAGCTTTATATTGCCTGAACCGTCTATGTAATAATGCCGCATCCGCCGCTGGTCCACCAGGTCCACTCCATCTCCAAAGTGAGACGCCTTTACCTGATCCCTTTTCCAGCACCAGACTGTTGTCATGAATCCCTCTGGTTAAATGTCTCCAGCCAGCCGGCTCCTGTCTGCCTCTTAACCATTTCCCCGGTCAAATGCCTCGCATGTCCTGGAAAAAGGAAGCCCCAATATACGTATAAAATCAATGCTGTCAAGACCGTCAAAGGATAGTCAGCAGATTTCTCACCAAAATGGGAATGGACAGGTCACTGACTGCTGCGGACAGCAAACCAGCTTTGGGACTGACCCTGCCACAGTAAGCATTACAGCCCCAAACAATGGATTTCCTTATATAAAGATTGGCAAACATGGCAAAGGACGGCCCCCCGGTCAAAACCCTACGGCCAGACAGGTATCCCCTTATAGAAAAGGGGACCAGGGGAATGGGTTCCCTGACCTCCTCCAAAGCCTCCACCATAAAGCGGGTTCTGGATATGCCGCAGTTAACATGAAACTCCATATCCGGCACAAAAAGCAAACCGAAAAGGATCCTGAAGGGCCAGGGACAAGGCCTGCTTCTTAGCTCACTGCCAGACACATGTCCCTGCTCTCCATAAATGGTTTTTGATATGCCGATTGCTGCCATGCACAGGAATCCGCTTTCCCCGCCCAGGAAAAGCTGCGCCTCCTTAGGCCGAACAATTCCCTGACTGCGCTTTCAAACACGCTGTCTCCATTCAGTTTTAAATGGGGAGTATAAGAAGGCTGCACCTGTCAATCCAATGGAATGCCCCTGCTCTGGCGCCTCAGCCATCAGGTCCCCGGGGACTCAGCCCCTGTTCCCACACGTCCGAAAGAAATAAAACTCCTCCATCCCAAAAAAGTCCGCTGCCTTTTTACTGCATCCATAAGGGATGATATCGGGCATTTCCCCCCATTACTGTCTGCTGAAAAATGAAAAAAGAATGGCTGCGCTTCCCTGCCTGCTGCTGCCTTGAAATACAGCCCTGGTTCTCCATAACCCAGGGCTGTGATTCCATGAATGCAGGAAAGAGTGGCGCGTTGACTGGAAGCATGTACCAGGCCGGAGGCGTACGCCCCGAATTTAGAAGCCATTTCACTGTTCACAGCCTCCAATAATCCTGCGGGCCCCCTCTGGTCCATCCTGCAGTTCTCCGTAAAATGACATTTCTTCTTATCATACCCAGACAGCCAGCCTGGCGGACAGCCCCTGACGGCGCCCTCACGGCTATACTGCACGACATCTGCCTCTGGTTCATTCCTGCCGCTCCCTTTCCTGCAATCGTTCCATGATGCTGTCCATTGCTTAATGTAATACTTTAAATGCTGCTTTGAATGCTGCTTTGAATGCTGCTTTGAAGCTGCTTTATCTGCAACTTCCCAAACTGTGTTTCCTGCTACTTAGCGGCCTGACTCTTGTCCGGCAGTGCGGCCACGCCCAGGTATTCGTCCACCGTAATCAGGGCCATCTTGTCCACTACCTTCTTTCTGTCCGTATTCCAGACAGAAATGGAAAGGTTGGTCACATCCACAATAGGCTTAATGGTTTCCGGTACCAAACCTTCTGTTACCACCTGCAGCTGAAACGCATACTCCAGAACAGAGTTCTCCTTTTTTACAGATGTACAGATACGCCATCTGCAGCTTAATTACAATATCTTCCAGTTTCATGGATGTGAGCCACCGCCCTCTTGGCGGCCTCCGGTCATACGGTCTCCAGCTGGGTCGTATCCACGGCAGTATCACTGCCAGACACACCCTTTGGCCATCTTCTTGATATCGTCAATCAGATCCTTTACCGAAATCCCATTGTCCGGTGTCTGTTCTGACGGAATCAAAAGAACTGCGTATCCTCCCTCATTTTTTTTCATACATGGCATGAAGCTGGGTCCCAATCAGGGAAAAGTCAATACCTATTGAAGCTTTTAATGTGTTGTTTTCCATTCTGCTGCTCTCCTTTTTCTTAGATTATTTTGTATTCTATCTATCTCAACGCAGCCCTCCGGATGACTGCAAAGCCATCATACCGCTGAAATGGCGCCCACTGCGCCTTGACGGCATCCTTTGAATGATTACCGGCATGAATGGTTGTTAAATGCTGAAACCATATTATGTTTCTGATGAAATATCCTGGCACTGCTCTAACCAGGGTGTGATTTTATCAATTCGCACCATCCTCTTCGGCAGAAAAAATGGCGTTCTGCATGTAATGACCTGCTCCACCTCATCCATTGTTTTCTGCAATTTGCGTGTCCATTTCCCCCAATTCTTCCCAGATGCCTCTGTCTCCTCCCTCTGCATACAATATACATTCTTTCTCTGTAAGCTCCATTCCGGTTACCGTATCATGGGTTCTCCAGACCAGCCGGCTGTATGAATCTGAAATCATCTGTTCCTCCCTCACCAAGAGTACTGTTCCTGTCACGGCACAGATCCATCTCATCCGCCAGGCGTATGATACCCGCAATGTAAGGAAGACAGACAGACTCGGTCCCTATTTGAAATGCTGCGGGAAAGGCATTTTCATCCCACAAATCCGTTTTTCTGTGTCCTCTTACTGCCTGCATAACAGGAAATACATACTCTTTCCGGATTTCAAAAATATCACTGTGTTTTTCCACAAGCAGGGCGCTGAATTCTGATGATATTCCCTGGATCAACTCTGCTTCTCTGCCCTTAACAGGATATAGTTCCCCTGCACAGCACAGGGGCCAGTCCCTCAAAATCTGCTTTTGAAATCCCCATACCCAAATCATGGAACAGAATTCCGTCAAAAGCACATACAGCTCGCTTCCATTCAGCTGCAGCAGACAATCTCCCACCAGCTGTCCGGCCAGATTCATAATATTCAGGCAATGAAGGCTGCTGTGGTCCGTGTACTGGGAAATACGTTCCTGTACCGGTCCAGCATCATACAGGCTCCGGTGGAAGCTTCCAGATAGTTTCTGTGAAGGCTGGGAGAACACTGCTTTCAGGCGTTTCTGCAAAGCGAACTCCCATTTTTCTGTAGCGGTATGGTTTATGTACGTATCAGTATGTTTTATATCTTGTTCCTTGTGATTCATGTATATATCACTCCTTCTGCTGTTCATAAATGGGTTATATGATGGCCGCTACGGTAACGTTCCTGATTTTTCTTATAATCTCTGTCTGTAGTCTCTTGCCATAGTCTCGTCTTTGCCGCAGTCTCTACCATCGTCTCTTGCCATCGTCGCAGCCTCTACCTGCAGCCCTCGTACCATCGTCTCTTACCGTAGCCTCTTACCATCATTTCTTACCATAATCTCTTACCATAATTCCGTACTATATTCTCCTGCTGAAATCCTTCTATAAATATCCGCCATATGTCCACGCCGTATTTTCCTGTCATCCATTAGGCTCTCCTTCCGCCCTGTTCCTGTCTGTATGACGAATGGCTGCTCTCCTCCTTCTGCCACATCTGGTTCTCCTTAAGAGACAAATCTTCCAGTGCGTTTAAAACATCTGGTCTCTTTTTCCGGTCTCTATAATTCCTCTACGCCCAACATGTAGAAAGAAGTTTGCTTTTCAAGCGCCCGCATTGGAACGGTAGCGAATCATATTTTCATGCCATCCGAAAATGCGGATAAACCTCCAACAATACCGGACAATCCGGATAATGCCGTGATACACAACTGCCGCATCCCGTCGGAAAGCATGTTGCCCGGAATGGAATTCAGAAGAAGTATGAGAGTCGGCATAACAATTCCCATACAGGCAGACATATAATAGAAACACTGGCACTGGTTCGCCATGACCATGTACCACTCCAGCCTGTTAATCAGCCGTTCCCTGATATACGGGGTCTTTGACATGCTCCTCAATACTTTTTAAAAATGTTCTTGTCATTTTCCATGTTGTAACTGTCCAATTTAATAATTTCTCATTTCACTTAAGTGACCTCCTTCGATTATACTCATGCTACCATGATACACCTAGTTCAGGCTAAACCGGTTATTAACGGCGCGGTTGAACGGGAGGGCGGCATGGTTGGGCGGTTTGGTTCGGCAGGAGTGTTGGGCAGCTTGGTTCGCTGGCAACGTAGGCCACCTTAGTTCGACGGCAACGTGGGCCAGCTTGGTTCGCTGGCAGCGTGGGCCAGCTTAGTTCGCCGGCAGCGTGGGCTTAGTTCGCCAGCAGCGTGGGAAGTTTAGTTGCTGGCAACGTGGGCCAGCTTAGTTCGCCGGCAGCGTTCGCCAGCTTAGTTCGCCGGCACTGTGGGCCAGTTTAGTTCGCTGGCAACGTGGGGACAGCTTAGTTCGCCGGCAGCGTGGGACAGCTTTGGTTTGCCGGCAGCTTGGTTCGTCGGCAGCGTGGGAAGTTTAGTTCGCTGGCAGCGTGGGGACAGCTTAGTCCGCCGGTACCATGGGACAGCTTAGCTTCGCTGGCAGCGTGGGTCAGCTTAGTTCGCCGGCAGCATTCGCCAGCACTGTCAAGCGGCGCCGGCGCACAAAAAGGACGTCAAGCCACAGACCATTCCATGGCTTAACGTCCTTTCACCCAATCAGTCTATGAAACCCCAGTCAGACCGGATTACATTCCTGCAAACTGATTCTTTACCTTCATGATTTTCTGCTGTTCCGCCTGCTCCATCTGATACCATCCCTTAGCGGACATCTGCTTATAGATGTCATCCTGCATACAGGCTGTCATTCAGTGCCTGGTTAAAGGTCTGATGCACATTAGCGGTGGAAGACTCGATGGTTCCGTGGACATACAGGTCACATACACCCTTCTCGGTCAGGAGAAGGTTCTCCATAATACACTTGTCATCCATTCTCTGCTTCCTCCTTATACGAGATTATAAAAACTGTCAAAAAAATCTGCTTGTGCTTCTGTTCCATCTGCTGTGCCTGATTTTTAAGAGCAGGATCCTGCAGATTCTGGATGGCTTCCTGGCACTGATTCATTAAAACTGCTCATGGCCTAATGCATCCTCAATATAATTTAATTCCCTTTGGACTCATAAGATATCACCCTCCATGATTAGTATGCCGCATGCCTTTCCAGGATATGCATAAACCTGAATGTATCTACAATTGGTTAACTTATCAGGTGGTGGAATAAATGGGCTCAATACTAAAGGCTCAATACTAAAAAGGTCCAATACAAACAGCCCCAATATTATTATCAAATAAAACTTGTAATTTCACCCTAAAAAATACAGTACAATAGTAATAGTAACATGTATACCGGCAGTCAATTTTCCGGAACCACAAGGAGGGATATTCAATGGCAAAAAATCACTCATCATTGCAGCCTTGGCAGCTTTCCTCCATGGGCACTCTGTTCTCCGCCTATGGACAGGAAAAGCAATCACATCCATACCCTTGACATTTTCCTGGGACACGGCCCCAAAGGGCGGCGAACTGGTAGGCAATGTATATGCAGTATCCAGCAACGGTGAATTCAAGGTAGAAGGAGCAGTGTACGACAAAAAGGATGACCAGTGGGACTATGGCGAGAGGCCTATCGTGGAAGTGGAGCTTTCTGCAAAGGACGGATACTATTTTTCCAGCACAAAAACGCAGCATCTTTTTCACTGACCGGCTGCGGAGTCCAGTTTAAAACCGCTGAAAAAGGACAGCGATGGAAGTGCTTTAATTCTTCAGGTGTATCTGCCTGCCATAGATTCGGCAATCTTCCCTACCACGTCTGTCAGCTGAACCTGACCACCGCTGTGTGGGATAAGGTAAACGGAGCCAAAAACTATGAAGTGCGCCTGTACCGGGATAAAATACTGGGACCACCCAAAGACTACCGAATCCACCTATGATTTCAGCTCCTACATCAATGTGGAGGGAAATTACACCTTCACAGTACGGGCATTGGGCACCTACAGCTCCCAGGCCGGACCATGGACAGATAATTCCGGAGCCCCCTGACCATCCGCACCGAAGACACCTGGTTTATCACCAACGGTACATGGGATAAAACCTCATCGGGTTGGCGCTATGTATACCCAAACAATGTCTATCCTAAACAGCTGGCGCTGTATCAGCGACAACTGGTATTATTTTTGGGAATAATGGGTATATGGAATCTGATTGTTATGTAAAATCGTCTGACCAGGATTTGTATTACTGGCTGGGAGGCGACGGAATCTGGAATACTGAGAAGGATATGGCTGCGCCGGAGTCCGGGGCGCGGGTAGTGAAATAGTAACTATATAAAAAGCTGTCATATCAATTTAAAAAGTCCAGATTGATATGGCAGCTTTGATTATATAGACCTAATCATCTACAGTCCAGATGCAGAGAACGGCACTGTCACCCTCAATCCGGGTATAAACCTGCCGGAAACCAGACCGCACGGAAGAGATTGATGACCTTTCTGTTCTTGATCGGAGATATCTTGACAACCTTAATCCTCTGTAAAAGGCATTAAACCCGCTTCACACCAACTACAATACCATGGTTTTATTCTCCGCAGCTGCCGCTGCAGTTCTGATAAATCAAGCGCCTTAATGGGAGCCTTTGTATATACCCTGGAGCGCTCTTTTCAAAAACAGGAAAACGGCTCCAGCAACTCCTCCGATACTTGCTTCCACAGAATGAACAGAGTGGTTTATATTTATTAGCCCGGGGCCAAAGCTGAATATATGATTCAGAGATATACAAAACATGAATTTTAATGGGCCTGCCTGATGGCGGGCTTATTGCTTGTGTTTATAGGGGATTCCCTGCTCCGCTGCTGCATGCATGGGTTTCTGGGAAAGGAAAACCGGGAGCAATAGAACACTGACATCCCCGGCAAATCTATTTCTTCGGCAACTTAACTACAGTTTTTATACTTATATTACCTCGATCCCTTCCCCTAAACACAACCCCAACCGTCAGCAATATAATTTTAATATCCAGCAAATGGACCAGTTATCAATATACTGCATATCCAGTTTCACAACTTCATCAAAATCCTTAATATCACTGCTTCCGCTTACCTGCCACAAGCCCAGTAAGCCCCGGAGTCATACTGAGGCGGCACTTATGCTTTGCTTCATAACGCTCAAACTCATCCACAGTCGGCGGTCGGTTCCCACCAGACTCATATCGCCTTGCAGTACATTCCAAAACTGCGGCAGCTCGTCAATGCTTGTCTTCCGGATAAACTGGCCCACCCGTGTAATGCGCGGGTCATTCTCCATCTTGAACATCAGCCCCTTAACCTCATTGGAGGCCATCAGCTCCTTTTTCCTCTCCTCGGCATCCTGGTACATGGAGCGGAATTTGTAAAAAGGTAAACCGTCTGCCGTTTCTTCCAATCCGGGTCTGTCCAAAGAATACCGGCCCCGGAGATTCCAGCTTTATGGCAGGTGCAACAAATATGGCTGCAATTCCCAGTATCATCATCCCCACCAGACTGCCCGCCACATCCAGGGCTCTTTTTAGCTACCATCTGACGGGTGGAAAAGATATTTCTTTGCAAAGGTGACCACTGCATATTTTCCAACACGGTTAAGTGAACGCTTTCCGCTGCTCTCGATATCAAATATGTCTATATTCACATCCACAATGATACCCATAAGTTCCATCTCGACACCCATTGCTGAATCAGCGGTTCCCGGCGTATGTTAGAGGCCAGGATAAATACCTCATCTATATCGTTATGAACCACATAATCCAAAACATTTTCTTTACCTGCCACAATTGAAACCCACAGACCAAATCCCCTGACTATCGGTCCAGCAAAACAATTCCCTTTAAAATACGGTTCCATTCATTATAGGAAGAAGGTTCTCATGGCCTCCTCAACCCTGGCTGATGTTGTAATCAGGAGTGTCCTGCTGCTGTATTTACTTTTTCTTATACACCTTCACCATATATTGCTTTAGCAAAATACGTGATATGTATGAGAACGGAACATTGACAGCCAGATAATAACCGAATACCGCAAGGACAAATCGTCCGTGCGGTGCATGGCATAGAGTGATACAAACCCAGCAGAAGACCGCCTGCATCTTAATCACTGCTATGAGCTCTTCAAAATAACCTCGCCTGAAAAATGATGGTTGAAATCAATCACCAAATGAATGACAATAAAAGCAGAGATACAAAGCTCACCTGCCATATCTGATCCCCATGCTCCAGGCTTCCGAAAAACAAATGGAAACGGATAATAAAAAGCCACCCCCGACTCCTATCAGGAGACAGAGGACATCTATCATCAATATAATTGCATTTTCAAGGGTTTTTCGTTTCTGGTGTACATAATAAAATACCTCAAATATTTCTGTGTATGAATGTATGGCTATTGTACCTAAGTATAGCACATTTCACCAGCATAGTAATTCAATTTTTCCTTTAAAATTTCTGGCAAAAACCATATCTCCTGCTTTTATCTTCTGTTCCTTATGCAACGCCTTTTCCCTGGTCTCATCAATGGCGGTAATATAAATCTTCAATTTAGGCTCGGTCTCTGAAGGTCGCATCGGTCAATGTACTCCGTCTTCCCACGTCATTCACTACATTGGATGCAGGCAGTTTCAGAGAAATTTTTCACCTTCCGCAAGATAAGAACAGGAAATGCCAATAATCATCCGCCTTTACTATCTCAGTTTCCAGCAAAATCCGGAAAGGATACCATCTCTCTCTCCGAATTTCTTCCATTAGTACTTCCATCCTCCGCGTTCCTTCTTCGCCGGAAAATGTACATGTATATTGTGTATTCAGATAATAACCATACCTTTGGTAAAGATTCTCCAGAACTTGTTCCAATGTCATGCCCAGTCTGCTATAGTAACCAGCCATCTCACAAATCAGCAGAGAGGCATTTACCCCCATCCTTTATCTGGGGCACATAGGTACCTGACAGATATCCGTAGCTTTCTTCCAGTCCTAGGATAAACCGGCCTTCCCCGCCGTCTGCCTCCAAAAGGCCAATCTGTCGCTGATATACTTAAAGCCGGTATGACATCCCTCATCTCAATCCCATAAGACTGAGCAACCTTACCTGCCAAATCACTGGTAAAATGGTTTTCACGGAAATCGGTCCGGCTGGCATAGTTCCTGGACTCCCTGCGCCTCCTGGCCACATAGTCAAGCAGCAGAACCCCTGTCTCCTGCCTGCCGGTAATCTCCCTTCCGATGTTCTTGACCCCAATCCCCACGCGGTCGCAATCCGGATCCGTAGCCAAAAACCAGCTGGCTTCCCAGGCGTTTTGCATCACGTATGGCCAGCGCCATGGCCTCCGCCTTTCGGATTCGGAACAGGACATGTAGGGAAATACCCGTCCGGTTCCCTCTGTTCCTCCACCACACTTATATTGGTGAACCTGTTTCTTTCCAATACACCGCAGACCGGCTTTAATCCTGTTCCATTTAACGGTGAATATACAATTTTATATCCTGGTCAATCCTTCCCGCCAAAGGCCTCCCCTGAAACCGCCTGATAGTATGCATCAACAAGTCCGTTGTCAATATATGCTATTCTCCCTGCCTGCACAGCCGCGTCAAATCCCAATCTGTTTTCATCAGAAAATAAATCCATTTGGCTTATCTTAGCGGAAATCTTTCGCGGTCTCTCCTGTAATCTGCCCCCATCCGGCCCATAAACCTTGTAACCGTTATATTGTGCCGGGTTATGGCTGGCTGTTATCATCACACCGCCATCGCATCCCAGGTAACGAACTGCGTAGGAAAGCATGGGTGTCGGTGCCAATTCCGAAACATGTAGACCTGGAATCCGACGCAGCGAAATACCTCTGCCGATATGCGGGCAAATCCTGGGACTTCAACCGGCTGTCGTAAGCAATCACCACCCCTGATGCCTTTCGTTCTCCCCTGACCCCCTGCATTCCTCCAAGTTCTCCTTCAGATAAGCAGCATATCCCCTCGACGCTCGGGAAACCGTACAGATATTCATCTCGGTTTGTTCTATCCCCATGATTTCCCCGAAGTCCGGTACCGAATTCCAAATCTTTATAACAATCAATCATGGATTCTTTCATCCCTGTGCTCCGGATCAGCCATGATTTCCTTTTCCCTGGTCAAACCGGATCTTCAAGCTGCCTGCCTCCCACTCTGTCCACCTGTTGTAAATATCCTGTGTCATTCTACTCACCATGTCCATTCGAATTGTTCTATGTCATCCCTTCCAACGTCCTGCCAATCTGACTTCAATCAAATGGACATCGTTCAATGCACGCAGCGCGTGTCTTTGCCCTGCTGTCAGATACACCACATCACCTCTGCGTACATTTCTGCTGTGTCCATCCACAATTACTTCCCTGTCCCATCTATAATAGTCCATATTTCATCTCGTTTAGAATGAGCCTGGTACCCTATATATCTGCTGCCTTGAATAAACATATGCTTTGTCAGGAACGGGTCTTATCCGTATATTCCACATAATCAGTTACCCCATAATCTCCTTAAATCATTTCTTCATACATAGGACGGTCACTGATTTGTTCCGCATAGGGCTTCAGATAGGAGCTGGTATGCTTTGTCCGAAACCAGAATACCATCCGACTGGCTGCCACTATCATATCTTTGGCTCCCAGCACCACCATGGGCATGCTGGTCTCATTGATCACCGTGGTTCCGGCGGTCCTTCCCCCAAAAGCACATTGCCTATGGCCGGACCGGCAATTTCTTCTGAAAGCGTATTCCATGTTCCAAGGTCCTTCCATTTTCCCCCATAGGATACCATGGCTATGGACCGTGCCTTCTCAACCACTTCATAGTCAAAGCTTATTTTCTTCAAATCACCATAGTGATTCCTGAATGTTTCAAAAACTCACAATCTCCTGTGTGCGGTTTACGATATCAAGAAGATATCCCAATTTAAACGCAAACACGCCTCCATTCCATTTAGCGCCCTCGTCCAGAAGTGTCCTGGCTTTATCCAGGAAGGCTTTTCCTGAAACGGTCCACGGGCCAGGCAATCAGCCTGCCATCTCTCACAGGATGGGCTTCCGGAACAATATAGCCATACTTCTCAGACGGATAGGTGGGTTCAATCCCCATAAGTACCATGTCAGCAATTCCCGACTTTACGGCCTGTTCCATCTGCATCATTGTGTGAAAATACTCAATATCCGTGGGTCCACTGGCAGCGCCAGGATAACCTCATCCCGGTCCATCTGCCTCCTTTGCCAGATAGACGGACGCCAGGGCAATTGCGGAAATGTATCACGGCGTTCCGGCTCCACCACCACATCCACATTCTTACCCAGCTGGCAGCGGATGGAGTCTACCTGTGAAGCGCCTGGCCACCACAATATGGGCGTCTATGCCTGCCTCGCGAATCTGGCGGTATACCCTCTGGACCATGGACTCATAATTACCTTCTTCATTTTTCAAAAAGCTTTAAAACTGCTTCGACCTGAATTATTGGAAAAGGGGCCACAGGCGTTTCCTGAGCCCCCGGATAACAGTATAATATTCATCGTTCCGCACGTACCTCACTATGTAAGAAATCATCATATGCAAGGGCAATCCCTTCCTCCAGCTCCGTCTTATAAGTCCAGCCCAGGCCGGTAAGCTTGCTTACATCCAGAAGCTTCCTGGGTCTGCCGTCCGGCTTTGAAGGATCAAATGTTATTTTGCCCTGATAACCCACTGCCCTGCCCACAAGCCTGCCAGCCCGGCGATGGAAAGCTCCTTGCCGGTTCCCAGATTCACTGTCTCATTCCCGGAATAATGATTCATCAAAAACAGGCAGGCGTCTGCCAAATCATCCACATACAGGAATTCACGGGGCGCCTGTTCCCCAGATAACCACCTCAGGCTTACCGGTCTTAGCCTCATGGAAACGCCGAATCAGAGCCGGAAGCACATGGGAATGCTCCGGATGGTAATTATCATTGGGGCCGTAGAGATTGGTGGGCATCACGCTGATATAATCCGTTCCATATTGCCGGTTCAGGTATTCACAATATTTCAGCCCGGAAATCTTGGCCAGGCATATGCCTCATTGGTCTGTTCCAGGAACTGGTAAGAAGGCAGCTCTCCGGCATCGGCTGGGGAGCCATTCTGGGGTAAATGCAGGAACTTCCCCAGAAACATCAGCTTCTTCACCTGATTTACAAAAGCACTGTGAATCACATTCATTTCAAAATCATATTATCGTACATAAAGTCAGCCGGATGATTGCTGTTGGCTATGATACCGCCCACTTTCGCTGCCGCCAGAAATACGTACTCCGGTTTTTTCCTCACTAAAAAAAACTGTTCCACCTGCTCCTGATTGCGAAGGTCCAATTGAGAGGATGTCTTTAAGACCAGATTCCCGTACCCCTCTTTTTCCAAACGCCGGACGATTGCAGAACCTACCATTCCGCGATGACCAGCCACGTATATTTTTGCTTCTTTATCCATCATAACTGTACCCGCTCCATTCTTTCTAGTTACATTTTTTTGTACATTCATTGTGACATTCATTGTGGCATTCAATTCTATACCACTAATCCAACTTTCTATCCCTGTATTTCATACAACTCATTCCGGCCACTGCCTTCAAATCCATGTTCATCATCATGGAAACAAGTCCTTTAAAATCTACTTTTCTCTTCCAATTAAGTCCTTTTCCGCTTTGGACGGGTCGCCCCAGAGAAACTCCACCTCAGCAGGACGATAAAATTCAGGTTTACATCCACCAGGAGGCGGCCGGTCATTGCATCATATCCCTTTTCCTCCACGCCGACGCCTTCCCAGCGAATCTCTATTCCCAGCTCCTCACAGGCAGCTTCTACGAACTGCCTGACCGTATGAGTCTCATTGGTGGCCCAGAACAAAATCCCCCGGCACATCATGCTGAAGGATTCGCCACATGCCCTCCACATAGTCGCCGGCAAATCCCCAGTCCCGCTTTGCGTCCATATTGCCAAGTGACAGCTTATTCTGTTTACCGGCAATGATATTGGCCAGAGCCATGGTGATTTTACGTGTCACAAAGTTCTCTCCCCGTCTGGGAGATTCATGATTAAAGAGAATGCCGTTGCAGGCAAACATATTTGTAGGATTCACGGTAATTTACGGTAATCCAATACGCGTAAAGCTTCAGCAGCTCCATAAGGGCTCTTAGGGTAAAATGGAGTGGTTTCTCTGGGGAGCCGTGTTTTCCAAAACCTCCAAACAATTCCGATGTAGATGCCTGGTAATAGCGGCAATTCCCGCCGTTGACGCGAAGGGCCTCCAGAAGCTTCAGAGTGGACACACCTGTAGCTTCCGCCGTATACCTCGGGACCTCAAAGGAAATACCCACATGGGACTGGGCAGCCAGATTGTACAAACCTCAGTGGGGCGGATTTCAGCAATCAGGCGCATTAAATTGCTGGAGTCCGTGACGTCCGCATAGTGCAGAAAATTTTTACCCGATTATACTCTGAATTGATAATATGGTCAATGCGCTCCGTGTTGGATATACTGTGGCGGCGGACCAGGCCATGGACCTCATATCCCTTGTTCAATAAAAATTCTGCCAGGTAGGAACCATCCTGACCCTGTAATTCCTGTGATCAATGCAATCTTGCTCATGTATTTTTCTCCATATCTTTTTAATAAGTATTATATTCACGCTGTTTTCCTGTTTTATCAGTCTGACCTATCATAATACAATTTCCATCATATTTCAATTGATATAATTGCGGTAAAATAGTATTATATTGCTATGAGGAGGAGTAAACTTCCATGGCTGGATATTTCGAACAATATAAGAAATCAGAAGTGACAGA
>VOFH01003142.1_pt1 | contig 15778 bp, 24 predicted proteins | sample 5384091 | NCBI WGS metagenome assembly VOFH01 (sample SAMN12384727, study PRJNA508395) | human gut metagenome | isolation source: healthy gut G | host: Homo sapiens
ATCAATTGTACTTCGTTCAGTTACGTATTGCTCCATTCAGAGTTTATGAAAGCTTTGAAGAAATACAACTAAAATCCTGAAGGTAACCTTGGCTTTAATTTCACATACATTGCCAAGCCTGAGAATGTGAACATCGTAACTGTTAATAATCTTACTGATGAAAAAATTCCAATGGAGCTTCTATTAAAATATATGTCGATGGGGAAGGGGCAATTATTTGAACTTAGATCTTCGCTAAAAGGAGCCTAAGCACTCATACTTCCGGGAGATAGAGGCGATGGTACGACAAAGGGATTTCGATATAATAAAATCAAGGCTGGAGGATATCTGGAACTACAAGGAATGAGACGAAAGTACAAACAAGGATGGCTCATATTTATCATGGACATATTGGATCATAAAAACTACGATAGCTACTACAATGACACTACTTAATTGGACTTAATTTATTATTAATCACTTAAAAATAGAACTTATGAAAAAAGGTATTTTACGAAAGCTGGATCATAAAGCATTTATTGTTTACCGGCTACTCAACTATCACACTTGCGTGGGTATTCACAAAATGGTCCAAGACAGAGGCCAGGCAGTCTACAATCAATCACGAATAGTGTTCATGCCCGGCAGTGGATTGAACTGACTGTCCATCGGATACTTCTGTGGATCGGATGCGGTATTCGGTTATTCAGCATGGTGGTTAACGCTGTCCGCAGCTACATTCTATGTATGTACTAGAATGAAGTGTATCCGCAAGATGATCGCTTCCATACTCGCTGATTGTCGAAGACTATGATGCTTACCGGCTGATCTCATTCGGGCAGGAGGCACGATTAGCGGAGAAAGGACAATAACTACCTGGAGGAATAGCAGCTACTTCAGCAGTTTGGTTGAGATATGTCTTTAAATAAAAAAACCGTCCTGCTCATCACGAGTAAGGCGGTACACACAAACAAAACAAACATAAAGGGAAATATCCCTAATTACTATATGATATAAATAATGACTTGAGCAAAGGTAGTATTAATAATTAAGATAGAAAAATATGGGATTAAATGAATGGCTAGCTGATCAGGGCTTTAGGAGGGGTTTGAACAATCAAATGGATAGTTAACTTCTACGTGAATCGTCGAACGAATGCAAAGGAAGGGAAGATGCGACAGCGGATGATGGTATGGAGGATGAAAATGAACGCCAAACAAGTCGCATGGCTTGAAGATCGTATCGCTCAACGTGACGCCAAATTGACGCTTATTTATGGTGAACTCCGTCAGGAACAGTCCGCTCATCTGGGAAGATATTCATAGAAGCATGAACTGGACTTAGATTGAAAGAAGCTGAGATAAGAAATGTGACGATGTACGGATGCACTAACCGGCAGCCGCCAAAGTGACTATTAACTATAAGGAGGGAAAAGAAATGAAGGAAATTGATGCTATTATCTCATCCATTGCTCAGCAACACGTACCGGACAGGATTTGAGGCTAAAGACATTGATCGGTGCACAAGCAAAGACTTTAGTCAGATCGGTTATAACTTCGTCATTGACCTTGATGGAATGGTAGAGAGAATGGGCGCCCGCTTTCCATTGAGGTGCGCATTAGCCAATACCAAAGGATTTTCAGTCTTCGTATAATAAGCATAGTGTTGGCATCTGTTATATCGGAGGCCTGGACGCATCTGGAGAAAGCCGGCAGATACACGTACTTCTGCTCCAAAGGGCTACACTGCGCGAATTGGTAGCGAAGCTCTGTCAAAGTATCCCTATTATTGAAGTGCTTGGGCATCGTGATACTTCGCCGGATTTGGATAGCAGCGGCGAAAAGTAGAGCCGACAAAATATATCAAGCGTGCCCCTGTTTTGATGTACGTTCTGAGTTTACCAACTTCTTGCGCAATACAATCATTCGACCATGAGACGCCCCTGATAATCTACATTCTAACCATCTTCCTTATGTCGGGAATATGGTTGTCATCCTGCCGAGTCCTCAGTATGTTCCAGTAAAACCAAAATTCAACTAAAAGATTCGGTAATAACAGATTCGGTTGTAATCAAGGGAACAGACTGTGGAAGGACTCAGTTGTAATGAAGGACTCTACCGTAATCGTAGTAGATGAATCCGGAAACGTTATCCGGACCGAATTATATAGGTACCGTGACTGGTACAAGGAACTGTCACGTGATTACTCTATGTTGCAGGCAAAGTATGATTCTCTTTTAGCGAGAAGCAGAAGGTAGTACAAGTCCCTTTATCCGGTTGAACGTGAACTTTCCTGGTGGCAATCTGTTAAGCTACAAGTCGGAGAAATAGCTATAGGCATAATTATAGGTTTGATCATTATAATTGCCTGGCTACTCCGTCGAAAAAATAACTACTAAAAATAACACTAAGATTCATAATAAAAAAACTTTTTGAATACCTCGACTTGCGAAAGTCGGGGTATTTGTTGTAATGGCTATATTATCGTGAATTGGTTAATGTATAGATGGAGAAAAAATAGGGTAATTGTAATGTAAACATGCCATTTTTGTATGTTTGGTAGCATAATTAGTTAATTAATTAACTAATAAATTTTCACTTTTGATAAATTCCACTACTTTTTGCATCATAATTGCATGACTTTTACGCTAATATTGCATAATACCTATATTGAATAAACATTTTTATGTCTTTATTTGTAGTAAAACTAGTGATTATAACGATTGTAAATGCACGATGAATGAACTCTTGGCGAATTTGATAAAAGACAATTTTGGCTTATCTTTTTGATAGGATTAATACTTGTCTCTGCGCTCATATTTCTTATATGGTGGGCACGTGGCATGTATGACAGAGTCAAAAACATGGATAACCTTCCTTGTAGCGCATACCCAGAAGTTAGAGGCACTTTCTACAATCTTAGCAAAACTAGAGGGACTACCATGTGCTGATCATAAACTGAAAATAGAAAGCCAAACTGATAAAAACATACTAATATAGAAACCTCTATTTCAAGAATAGATACTTCCATTTCATTTATGCAAAAAGAATATTGAAAGTCTTACTCAAAGTTTGCAACGAAATAAAGGCATTATAACCGATCCATTTACCCAAACGCACAGTCCATTGTCTATCACGGCAGTAGGATACGAGATGGTAAATAAACTCGGCATTTATGAAATGTTTGATAATAACTGGATGCGCATAAAGTTTCTTATAGAAGAGAATGCACAATCTAAGAATCCATACGATATTCAACAATTTTGTATAGAACAGGCTGTTGTGTTTCCTGAGAAGTTTCTAAAAGAAGAAGAATTGGCAAAAATAAAACTGGACGCATATAATTTGGGAGTTCATTAACTTCATATATGAAAGTCATTGCTGTAATGGCAAGGGATCGTTATTTTGAGGAGAAAGGGATTAATGTTACTGATGTAGACATATATGATCCTAATATTCCTAGTGGATAATAAATTTGCATGCTATATAGTTATCATAAGTATTTTGCCCCTGTCTCTCTGATTCGAGGCTTTTCTTTTGCCCATCTCATTTATAATTAGTATATTTGTATACAGACGTGGATGTCTGTTGCATCATCTCTACGGAAAAATTGCTAGTTTTCGAGATCGAGAGAAGATAATACGTTATTAATTCCAAAATTAGCCTCGACTAAGTGTAGTCGGGGTTTCTTTTTTTGCACCAATCATGCTATAATTCATCGTGTTTAAAATATGTATTAATAGTTTAATTTAACTTATTTATTAAAGTCAAAAAGTTCTACTACTGTAGATATATGTAAGTTTACACAACTTTTTAAATTAAATGTTATGGCTAAGAGAATTGGATATATTGAAAAAAGATGGAGTAATATTCGTATCTGTCAAAGATGTATTTGAATACTTGCGTGAAATGGAGGTAATTACCACGGATCAGTTGGAATGGCAATACCGGTGGAATTTTGAACAGGATATCATTAAACGTATGTATGCTTGTTATAGGAGTGGTGGTCGTACAAATGCCGATGTTCCTTGGATAATGGATGCAGAATTTTATTGTCACTGGTTGCGTTTCGAATATACCGACTTCGTGAAAGCAATAAAAGTTTTGCGAAATGAGAAGGAAATTAAGAAGCTAGCAATATTAATTGACTTTCATGACTTTGCACGTAGTAAGCTGTTTGTGAAGCGTAAATTTGCACTAAAATAATGATTGTAAAAAGAGGTAGCCGAATAAGCTACCTCTATATACTACAATTAATATTTATTATTTGGTTTATATCGGTTGTATAGTGTCCGGAGAGCTGTTCTTGTTTTAACCTCCATTCTCTTCGTTTCCTTGCACTGCCAGTTTGATGCGTTGACCGTGATCACCGTTGATCTTGTCTACGATTTGCATGAGCTTATTGTGCTTCTCACGGTCTACGGAATCAAATAGTCAAGCTGTGCGCCTTCCGTTATTTCAGTGATGATAACGCCTGTTTTTATATTGATATCCTTGCATGAATATTGTCTTAAATCCAGATAGCGCATAATGTACTATCTCTTGAGTGTCGTTTGTTGGCACCGGAAGATGTATTACTGTATTCTTCCAGTATTGCGGTAAATCTTCTCGAAGTTATTCGTGTGAATGAATACTATGAGAGACATGGCATAAGACTTCTGTTTACGAAGTTTTTTTGCACAGGTGGAAGCGTGTGTTGCTATTGCTTCGGCCATTGTGTTAATATCGGTTAGCATTTTGCCAAATGAGCGTGAAGTACAAATTTGTTTCTTTGCCGGTGGGGCTGATTCCATATCAATACATGAGATACCGCATAGTTCCTTCCAAGTACGTTCACCGACTACTGTCATGTTCTTGCGCACCCATGAACTGGAAAAGCTGAGTAAAGTCATAGGCTGTTTTCACTCCCTGCTTTTCTAACTTGGCAACTTGCCGACGTCCGATTCCCCATACATCGCTAATGTCAGTAAGTTGTAAAGCCTTGATTTTTTTTCTTCTGTATCAATAATACATATACGATTGTAGGCCGGATATTTCTTCGCGAACTTATTAGCGACTTTTGCAAGTGTTTTAGTTGCACCAATACCGAGACTTACCGGTATGCCAGTACCACGTGTTACTTGATTGACAATTTTTGCTCCGAGAGATTGAATCTCTTGAATGCCGACTAGATTGACGAATGCTTCATCAATTGAATAAACTTCCAGTTCGGGAGCTAAATCTGCCAATATTGACATTACACGTCCGGACATATCTCCATATAAAGTGTAGTTCGTACGAGAACTGTAACTTGATTGCTACTGACAAGGTCTTTAATTTGATATGCAGGGACACCCATTTTGATCCCTAATGCCTTGGCTTCATTACTTCTTGCAATGACACATCCGTCGTTGTTGGATAGTACAACGACAGGCTTTCCGTTTAGAGCCGGATTGAATACCCGTTCGCAGGAAGCATAAAAGTTATTGCAATCTATTAGTCCGACATTATCTTTTTCCTCCGATTCTTTTGATTGTAAATGTAACGATTCCCCAGATCATGAAGTCATTCTCCTTGGTTACTTTTATCAGTGGATAATCCGGATTGAAGGGACCAGCCAGATAGCTTCCGGCTCCAGTCTTACTCTTTTGACGGTGAACTCACCATCGATAAAGCATACTGCCAAATCATCATCCATCAGTTCTAATGACTTGTCGATGACCAGTATGTCACCTTCTTCTATTCCTTCGTCTCATCGAGTCTCCCGTCACACGTCCGTAGAACGTAGACGCCGGATGACGGATCAGTTCTTTGTTCAAGTCAATCGCCTGTTCCATATAGTCCTGAGCAGGAGAGGGAAGCCGGCCTTTATTCCTTCATCGGCAAATTGCAACGGGAAGGCTGCTGGATATGTCTATCTTATGTATTTTATTTGCTTTTTCATAACTAATTCTTTTCCTATAAACAAAATTGTTTGGTATTTGCTCATAGGTAATAGTTTATTAGTTATAGATAGTTTTTTCCAGTCATCCAAAATAGTCATTTCCCATTTTGGAATATCGGGTTCAATATAGCTAATAGATACACCATATACGGAGAAACTTTTTCCAATGAAATCGCTTACGGCTTCATCTTCTCCTTTCTGAATGCGGGCAGTCATAAATATATGCATTTTCTCCCAGCAGGTTGGGGCGATAACAACGATTGTATTGGCTTGCCTTTAATAGGGCTACCAATAGCTGTATCTTTTATGCGTTCTAATAAAGAAATAGCTTCGTCAAATGTCATATCATTAATTTTGCAACAAAGATAAAAAAGATTTAGTTATTTATTACTTATCCTTCATCAGCATGATGTCCGCCCTCATCTCTAGAAATTCGGTATATTTTCTGGGCTGTTGGTATAGTCAATGACCCTATTAATTGCAATTTCTGCTTGCTTCTGTTTGACGCGTGTATAGTATCTGATAATCCCTTTATTTTATCAGAATGCCCAAGACAATAGTCAATAACTCCATCTGGGATACCTAGTTCTTTGAAGCAAATAGCGAATGTTTGCGTGCGGAATAAAAGCACAATGTCTGTTTGATTCCCAAGTACTCTTTTAATTCCCTCATGCAAAGATTGATGTATTTTTGTAAATTAGAGTAGGTATAAGAATACCCCAAATCCAAAAATCCTTTTTTATTTATGTACTTACTGATAATTGCTTTCGCTTCACTGTGTATGGGTATCGTTATAACTGTTTTTCCAGTTTTTGCGTTTAATGTCTTGCTTCTTTCAAATGAGAGAACATCACCGATAAATTAACTGTTAACAAATCTTTAAGTTTATTCCGCATAAATAAAAAGATAGTAAAACATGTCCCTTTTTACCTAAATTTCATTCTTTGCCTTCTACTTCTGTATTGCGTATTTTCCGAAATTCTTTATTGTCAAATCGCATTCTTTAGGATCGGCAGTCGGAATTTTAGTGTACGCAAATGGGATGTACATCCTGTTTGAGAACACCGGTTTTTATTAGTTCGTTAATTCTAGCTTTCAGATGAGTTAACCTCAGTCCTATATTTCCGTTAGCATAACCTTTTTTTTTGTCATCCATTTTTAAAATGCTCTAATTAGCAGAGTGTTGATTGCGGGAATGGGGATATCTCCTTCAGCATTGGAAAATACTCGAATTGTTTCTTCGTTCATTTTGCGTAGCTTTCTCTGCCTTCTTCCCCTAATCTCATTAATCCTTTTCTTCCAAAATTCCAAAAATGAAATATGAGATGGGCGTTCTTTTTGACGTTATGATTTGTTTTATTTGGAGTGCTGAGAAATATTCAATGTCTTCAATAGAATTGAATTTTCTCTTTGTATTGTGAAAACACAAATTCAAGCCTTCTTATTCATGACGTTTGCGTCCTTACGGTAGGCGACTTTACCGTTATCAAATTCTGCAATATCATCTAACAGAAACTCTGTTTTGATGTAACGGTCTTTCTTTTGGGAGATGCAGACTAAGATGGGTAGCCTGCCATCATGTTCCTTAATGGAACTTAAAACTGTTAATCTGATTGTTGCCATAATTGAATAATCAAAACACAATTCTACTATACAATTTTGTGCAAATATATATGCAGATTTATGTTTTTTTATTCGGAATTGAATTTTTCAGAAAAGAAAACGCTGATTAAAATATTGATAATCAGCGTTTAATTCAAGAGCCGCTAGCCAGACTTGAACTGGCGACCTACGCGTTACGAATGCGTTGCTCTACCAACTGAGCTATAGCGGCGGTTTGTTTCTCGTTTACGGCGTGCAAAATTACAGCTTTATTTGGGAAAACAAAAGGATTCTGAATATTTTTTTGAGCTTTAATTTAAAATCTTCCTTTACCATAACTCTTTGCATAAAGTAACGGTAGTTTAACTTTCGAACATTCTGCTGCGTGCCAGCATACACGCGCCTACAATACCTGCTTTATCCTTCAATTTGGATGTAATGATGGCAGAGTCTTTGTTGACCAGATTGAGTGAATACTTACGTACCGCTGTTTTGATAGGTTGGGTGATATAATCTCCGTTAAAGATAAAGTTCCGCCTATAATGACCAGTTCGGATTGAAGATATTGATTAATCCTGCAATTTGTTTTCCCAGCTTTTGCCCTATTTCTTCAACAATTTCAATACAAAGCAGATCTTCCTTGTTGACGGCTGTGATGATTTCGTCAAGCGTGATGGGGTCTTCTTCACCGGATATTCGGGTGGAAAAGAATAGAGCTTTCTCCGCTTTTAATACGCTCCAAAAGAATGCGATGAAGGGCAGAGCCGGATGCTTCTGTTTCAGACACCCTTTTTGCCGCAATGGCAGATGATTTCATTGTCGTATGCATTGACGTGACCGAACTCTCGAGAAACCGGATTTTCCTGTGTAGACTTTGCCGTCGATAATAATTCCGATGCCGACTCCCCAGCTGACGTTGACGAAAATAATATCTTTTCTCCTTTTACACACCCTTGCATATATTCTCCGTAAGTCATGGCACGGGTGTCGTTGTCAATGGTTACTTTATGACCCAGCTTTTCCGACAGGACATCCGCCAACGGGCGTTCTTCAAAATTAAATTGACTAAAACTATATCCGGATTCTGGGTTAACGCGACCCGAAACATTGACATTGATATTTAAAATCTTCTCCTTATTGATAGGAAGTTTTTTGATGAAGTTGAGAATGAGTTTGCACAACTCGTTCATCCCTTCTATCGAATTCTCAAATTTATAGGGGATATTCATTTTTAACTCTACCATATCACCTTTGAAATTGATCAATCCGATATTGACTGCAAATCTTTTGATGTCTACACCTATAAAGTAACCGGATTGAGGATTTAGACCGTATAGATGCGGGTGGCGTCCTCCGCTTGTTTCCAGTTTTCCGTAATCATTGATATATCCGTCCTCACACATTTCACCGATAAACTTGGTGACTGTGGGCACGCTTAGATCTAGTTCTTTTGAAAGATCGGGAATAGTGGAACTACCATTATATATATAATGTGTAATGTTCCTCTTTTAACGAGGGCATTTTTAGAGCCCATTTCTATCTCTTTCAAGAATTGTTGGTTCATACGTCTCTTATATTTTGTAATATCTACAAAGATAGTTAATTTTTTATTAACTAATAAGGTTCTTGACGAAAAATTAGAATTGAATCTGAGATGATGCTGTGCTGATTCCTTTATAGAAAGTGAATTCTCTCATTGATAGTTATTTGAAATCTTCTTATATAATAAGGTAATAAGGGTACTGGTATCTGAATAGCTTCATATTTATAGTCTTATTAATGAATAAAGAAGCGAAAATCAACTTTATTAATAAAATAATTTATTATCTATTGTTTATTTAATAAATATAGCTATATTTGTACCGTGATATTAATTAAGATGTACCGTAACCAAATCGTATTATGATGAAAAACTTATTCCAAATACTCTGTGGGCTGTTTCTGGTAGTATCATACTCTTCTTGTATGCACTCAGAGGAAGATAAGGTAGATGTACTTATTATAGGTGGAGGTGCCAGTGGTGTAACATCCGGCATCCAGTCTGCTCGTATGGGAGCCAATACACTGATTCTCGAAGAAAGCACCTGGCTGGGTGGGATGCTGACTTCTGCCGGTGTGAGTGCTGTGGATGGAAATTACAGATTGCCTGCCGGACTTTGGGGGAGAATTTAAGAATAGATTGTCTGATTATTATGGCGGGCTGGATTCTTTGAAGACGGGTTGGGTAAGTAACGTATTGTTTGAACCGTCAGTTGGAAATAAGATTCTTCACGAAATGGTAGCGGCGGAAAATAATCTAAAAGTCTGGAAACAGGCTTGCCTTGAAGAAGTAAAAGGACGGGAGATGAGTGGGTCGCTAAAGTGAAGGTGGAAGGACAAGGTGTGAAAACGGTTCGGGCGAAGGTCATGATTGATGCCACCGAACTGGGTGATGTGGCAAAAATTTGTGGAGTGAAGTACGATATTGGTATGGAAAGCAGAGATGACACACGCACGAGGATATTGCTCCGGAAAAGAAGAATAATATTGTGCAGGGATATTACCTATGTTGCCATATTAAAAGATTATGGTAAGGATGTGACTATTCCGGAACCTGAAGGATACGATCCTAAAGAATTTGCCTGTGCCTGTGCCAGTCCGGTATGCATAACTCCTAAAGAGCCGGATCGCGTCTGGTCTAAAGATATGATGATTACCTACGGGCGGTTGCCGAATCATAAATATATGATTAATTGGCCGATAGAAGGTAATGATTATTATATTAATCTGATTGAAATGACTCCGGAAGAACGCGTGAAAGCATTGGAATATGCGAAACATTATACGATGTGTTTTGTTTACTTCCTGCAACATGAACTGGGGTATAATACACTTGGATTGGCGGATGATGAATATCCGACAGAGGATAAGTTACCTTTTATCCCTTATCATAGAGAGTCCAGAAGAATTCACGGATTAGTCCGCTTTAACTTGAATCATGCACTCAATCCATATACACAGGATGAAAAGCTGTACCGTACTTGTATTGCTGTGGGTGATTATCCGGTAGATCATCACCATACCCGCTATCATGGTTATGAAGAGTTGCCTAATCTGTATTTTCATCCGATCCCTTCGTATGGGTTGCCGTTAGGTACATTGATTCCTCAGGAGGTAGACGGGCTGATTGTTGCAGAGAAATCTATTTCCGTATCGAATATTATGAATGGAACGACTCGTTTTGCAACCGGTTGTACTGCAGATCGGTCAGGCGGCAGGAGCTTTGGCTGCACTTGCTGTGAAGAATAATCAGAAGATAAGTGATGTTTCCGTTCGTGATGTTCAGAATGCTATTTTGGATGCTAAAGGATATTTGCTTCCTTATCTGGATGTCCCTGTCTCGGATGTGAAGTTTGCTTCTTATCAGCGGATTGGTTCTACGGGGATTCTCAAAGGAGTCGGTAAGAATGTGGACTGGTCCAATCAGACTTGGTTGACGGATACGGTATTGCTGGCGTCAGAACTGGATGGTCTGTTTGAAGTGTATCCGGCTGCCAAAGATGAATTCAAAAAACAGGAGCGGATAAATTAAGTATTGAGGAGGCAGTTCAACTTGTTCAGAAGATAGCAGAAACGGAAAAACTACATACTACTGTTGATCCGCAAGCGCTTTGGAAAGCATACGGAATGCAAGAACCGGATTTGAAACGGAATATTTTGAGAGGGAGATGGCTGTAATGATTGATCAGGTATTGGATCCTTTCAATAAAAAAACAGATCGATATCACTGGTAAGTATATTCAATAGGTTAACATATATACAAGTAAAAACAAAAAATTAAAACTATGGAAACTAATAATCGTAGAGATTTCTTAAAGAAGGCAGCAACTTTGGAGCTTCCGCTTTGGTTGCCCCTTCATTATTTGCAGCTGACGGAGAGGGAGAGGGAACTCTCCCCCGAAGATCAAGGCTGGCGATTTGGAAAGCAAATTGATTGTTCCTAAAAATAATGGCTTAAAATTACAGGAACTTTTTTTGGATGAAATATCTCATGATATTCCTCATCAGAACTGGGGTGAGAAAGAATGGGATCTGGATTTTTAAGCATATGAAAAGAATCGGTATCGATACAGTGATTATGATTCGTTCCGGTTATCGGAAATTTATAACTTATCCTTCACCTTATTTATTAAAAAAAGGATGCTATATGCCATCAGTTGATTTGGTAGATATGTATTTGCGTCTGGCGGAAAAGTATAACATGAAATTTTATTTTGGTTTATATGATTCAGGACGGTATTGGGATACGGGTGATTTAAGTTGGGAGATTGAGGATAATAAATATGTGATAGACGAAGTCTGGAAAATGTACGGAGAGAAGTATAAAAGTTTTGGAGGCTGGTACATTAGCGGAGAGATTAGCCGGGCAACCAAAGGGGCTATTGATGCATTTCCGTGCTATGGGAAAGCAACAAAGATGTATCGAACGGACTCCCGACTTTTATCTCTCCAGTGGATTGATGGCAAAAAGGCTATTATGGGAACAGGGAAACTGACAAAGAAGATGCGGTTTCTGTACAACAACACGAAAAAGAATGGAATGAAATTTTGATGGGATTCACGAAGTAGTTGATGCTTGTGCTTTTCAGGATGGGCACATCGACTATGATGAATTGGATGCTTTCTTTACAGTGAATAAAAAATTAGCAGATAAGTATGGTATGCAATGCTGGACCAACGCCGAGTCTTTTTGACCGTGATATGCCTATCCGTTTTCTACCCATTAAATTTGATAAGCTCCGGATGAAGCTGGAAGCTGCCAAACGTGCAGGGGTATGATAAGGCTATTACTTTCGAATTTTCTCATTTATGAGTCCTCAATCTGCCTACTTGCAGGCCGGACATTTATATGATAGATACAGAGAATATTTTGAAATCAAATGAGTGATATGAAGTCTACAATTAACTTTGGCTATCTTATTTTCCTTTCTGTTGTAGCAGCTTTGGGAGGATTTTTGTTCGGATATGATACTGCTGTTATATCCGGAACAATCGCTCAGGTTACTCAACTTTTCAACTGGATACGTTGCAACAGGGGTGGTATGTGGGATGTGCTTTAATAGGTTCTATCGTCGGTGTTCTTTTGCCGGTATCCTGAGTGATAAGCTGGGACGAAAAATGACGATGATTATTTCAGCGACTCTGTTTTTCTACATCGGCTTTAGGTTGTGCGATCTCCGCAGACTTCACCCAATTGGTAGTCTATCGTATTATTGGTGGAGTTGGTATTGGTGTTGTGTCGATTGTTTCTCCTTTGTATATATCTGAAGTGGCTGTGGCACAATATAGAGGGCGTTTGGTATCTTTATATCAATTGGCTGTGACAGTTGGATTTTTAGGAGCTTATTTGATTAACTATCAATTGCTGGCTTATGCTGAAAGTGGTAATCAGTTAAGTATGGACTGGTTGAATAAGATATTTGTTACTGAAGTCTGGCGAGGAATGTTGGGGAATGGAAACATTGCCGGCTGTGTTATTCTTCATCATTATCTTCTTTATTCCGGAGAGTCCTCGTTGGCTGATCGTAAGAGGTAAAGAAAAGGAAAAAGCTGTCAATATATTAGAAAGGATATATAATTCAGTTTCAGAGGCTGCAAGTCAATTAAAAGAAACGAAATCTGTATTGACGTCTGAAACAAAATCTGAATGGGCTATGTTAATGAAACCCGGAATTTTTAAAGCGGTCATCATTGGTGTATGCATTGCTATTTTGGGACAGTTCATGGGTGTGAATGCTGTACTTTATTATGGCCCTTCCATTTTCGAAAACGCAGGACTTTCAGGAGGAGATTCTTTGTTTTACCAAGTTCTCGTAGGACTAGTCAACACTCTGACCACCGTTCTTGCTCTTGTGATCATCGACAGGGTCGGCCGCAAGCAACTGGTCTATTACGGAGTTTCGGGGATGGTTGTCTCCCTCCTGCTGATCGGCATTTACTTCCTCTTCGGTGATTCCTGGGAGTATCCAGCCTCTTCCTGCTCGTTTTTCTTCCTGTTCTATGTATTCTGCTGTGCCGTTCCATCTGTGCCGTGGTGTTCGTGCTCCTTTCGGAGATGTACCCCACCAAGGTACGCATGGCTGGCGATGTCCATCGCAGGATTCGCCCTGTGGATAGGAACGTACCTGATCGGACAGCTAACCCCCTGGATGCTCCAGAACCTTACTCCAGCCGGAACATTCTTCCTGTTCGCCATCATGTGCGTGTACCGTATATGCTCATTGTCTGGAAACTCGTACCGGAAACTACCGGGAAGTCTCTGGAAGAGATTGAAAGATACTGGACCCGTTCGGAACGGTAAAAAATAGACCTTATTAAATAAAAAACTAACATATTATGGATTTTAAAAATTAGCAAACCAATATCAGACGAACTACTGAATAATGTTCTTCCATTCTGGATAGACCATTCTCAGGATCACGAAGTTTCGGTGGTTATTTCATTTGTCTGGATCGTGAAGGCAACGTATTCGATACAGATAAATTTATTTGGCTACAAGGACGCGAAGTTTGGTTATTCTCAATGCTTTACAATAAAGTTGAGAAAAAACAGGAATGGCTGGATTGCGCTATTCAAGGCGGTGAGTTTCTAAAGAAATACGGACATGATGGAAACTATCATTGGTATTTTTCTTTGGATCGAGCAGGTAACCTCTGGTAGAACCATACAACATCTTTTCCTATACATTTGCTGCAATGGCTTTCGGACAACTCAGCCTGGCTACAGGCAATCAAGAATATGCCGACATTGCAAAGAAAAACGTTTGATATTATTCTTTCAAAGGCAGACAACCCGAAAGGGAAATGGAACAAAATCCATCCGGGCACACGTAATCTGAAAGAATTTCGCCCTTCCGATGATCCTTGTAATCTGGCACTTGAAATAGAACACTTGTTGGACAAAAGGTTATCTGGAAAAAACAATAGAGACTTGTATCCATGAAGTGATGGAAGTATTCTATCGCCCGGAGCTAGGAGGAATCTTGTGGATTGTTGAAAAATAGTCGATGTGGTTTATCAATCTAAACGACTGTTTTGAAGGACGGCAAGTGACTCCCGGACCATGCGAATATTGGGAAGCGATGTGGTTTATTACTTCATGGACCGCAAAGGTTGTCCTCCCCAGCAGTTGGAATGGGATCAGAAATTATGGTGGGTACACATTGAGACACTTATTTCTTTTAAAAGGATATCAATTTACAGGTGACCGTAAATGTTTGAGTGGTTTGAAAAAGTACACGATTACACATGGACGCACTTTAAGGATCCCTGAATATCCAGAAATGGCATGGCTATCTGAACCGAAGGGAAGTGCTCTTACCGTTGAAGGGTGGAAAGTGGAAAGGCTGTTTCCATGTGCCAAGAGGACTCTATCAATGTTGGAATATATTGAAAGATTTATAAATAATCATTGTATTAACCCTTTATAATATTATGATAGACAATTATTGTAAAACTAGAGTAAAAACTCAAATGAGTAGGATTTTTTACTTGTCTGTTATTGTTGTTTTGTGTATGTATACCAAGCTTGTACGGCACAACAATGATACATGGAAAAGTTGGGGGATGCATCAGGAGAACCTTTGTTGGGCGTTAGTGTCAAAGTGAAAGGAACCGGTATGGGAACTGTTACTAATGTAGACGGTATTTATAATATTAATGTCTCTCAAAAGAGTACTCTTATTTTTTTTTTATAGGTATGGCTACCCAAGAAGTAAAAGTAGGAAATAAAACCACTATCAATGTTACATTGGAAGATGATGCGGCTTTGCTTGACGAAGTAGTGGTTGTAGGATATGGAACACAGAAAAAATGAGTGTTACAGGTTCTGTAGTGCAAGTTAGTTCTGCGGAATTACAGAAAGCCCCATCCTCTAATCTCTACAATGCTACAAGGCCGATTACCGGGCTTAGTCGCAACACAAAATAGTGGACAGCCAGGAAAAAGATGCCACTTCATTGATGGTACGTGGAGCAGGAAATGGGGACGGTAATGTTTTTGGTTGTTGTCGACGGAATTGTTCGACCTTTTCCTGCTGTGAGCCCTGATGAAATAGAATCTGTAACGGTATTGAAAGATGCTGCATCAGCTGCTGTGTATGGTTTCAATGGTTCTGCCGGAGTAATTTTGATTACGACTAAAGGGGAATAATCAGAAACCCACTGTAAACGTCAATTCATCCATAAGTTTGAGTACTAATACTTGTTTTCCGAAGTTTCTTAATGGACCGGATTATA
>VOFH01002979.1_pt1 | contig 15775 bp, 26 predicted proteins | sample 5384091 | NCBI WGS metagenome assembly VOFH01 (sample SAMN12384727, study PRJNA508395) | human gut metagenome | isolation source: healthy gut G | host: Homo sapiens
AAGCCACCATATCTTGATTTTAATTAATTACATTTCCATCTTTTAATCTAATTATTGCAACTCTTTGCTGTTGCCTAAACGGATAATTCACCCGGCTTTTTATTTATATGTTCCTTTTAACCCCATGTCTTCCAAAACTCTGTTGCTTTAATATTAGTGACATTATGCCTATAAATATTAACATTACAATAAAAAAACAGGCTACTATAACATAGAAGTCTGCATTTTTTTTATATTTTTTGTAAAATTTTATTTTATAATAGTCTGTAAGTTTCTAAATAGCGGAGACGGTGGGATTCGAACCCACGTGCCCGGGTGGACAACTTGATTTCGAGTCAAGCTCGTTACGACCACTTGATACGTCTCCATATTTTTACAACATTTATTTTATACCATATTTTGACTTTTTTGTTACAAGGAGATATTACAATGAGGTACAATTCCCTTAATTCATATTTAAAAGAAAAAATTCGGATGCAAAATATATAAACTTGCCCTTTCAGGCGGTCTGTCCTGCCCTAATCGTGACGGAACCATTAGTACAGGAGGCTGTATCTTTTGCAGTAATGGTGGTTCAGGAGATTTTGCTGCGGACAAGATGTTGTCTATTACTGAGCAGATTGAAAGTGCCAAGAACAGAGTTTCAGCCAAAATCAAAAATGGAAAGTATATAGCTTATTTCCAGTCTTTCACTAATACTTATGGGGATATTGATTATCTTAGAAGTATCTTCACGGAAGCTATTAATCACCCGGATATTGTGGCTCTTTCCATTGGCACCAGACCTGATTGCCTTCCTGATGAAGTTTTAAACCTTCTAGGTGAATTAAACAAAATTAAGCCTGTGTGGGTTGAGCTTGGACTTCAGACCATTCACGAAAATACTGCCAAGTATATTAACCGTGGTTACACTTTGGACGTTTTTAATACAGCTGTTAATAACCTGAACAAAATTAACGTTGATGTTATTGTTCATTTAATTATCGGTCTTCCATTTGAATCCAAAGAGGATATTCTTGAAAGTGTTAAGTATGTTTCGTCTATGAATATTTCAGGCATAAAGCTTCAACTTTTACATGTATTAAAAAATACCCCTTTAGAAAAGGAGTATTCTTTAAATAAATTTGAAGTTCTGTCCATGGAAGAATATGTAAACATTATTGCTGAATGTTTACGTTATATTCCCAAAAGCATAGTTATCCATCGCCTAACCGGTGATGGTCCTAAATCAATTCTCGTTGCCCCTCTGTGGAGCGGTAACAAGAAAGCTGTTCTTAATTATATGAACAAGCGCTTCAATGAACTTAATGTTATCCAGGGAAGTCTTTGTTCTTAAGGTTGACTATTCTGTACTGTTTCCGGAATAGTTTCATTCTCATTAACATTCTCTGAAACAGGTGAAGTCTCCTCACCTGTTTCAGTTTCCATATTTTCTGTAGATGATTCGCTTCCAATCTCTGTTGTTTCCTCAATTATTGCTGATTCCGTTTCTCCTGTAGGTTCTTCCGGAACAACATTTATTTCATCATCAATTTCAATATCCGGCTCAACATCTATCTTTGTTTTTTCAACCTGTTTAATAAGTATAAATATGCTCTTCTTGCACATCTTCTTAACACTTACTTTTTTCTTTCTTAGCAATCTTTATACAAAGAGCTGCCTTTACCTTCTGAAACCTTATTCTTCTTAGCTACTTTCTTTATTTTTTCATTGCTAACACAATTCTGATAAATTGTTGCACATTTTACTTTTTATCTTTCTTTACCTTTTTTGTGTAATCTTTTACTTCTTTAAGCTTTTTTCTTCTCCGGCTTTTTTGTCATCAGTAACTACTGAAACAAGCATTGCGCTGTTGTCTTTCTTAAGATATCCTTTCTTTTTTAAGCCTGACACAACCATTTCGACAGCTTCGCCATAAGTTGTATCATCTTTTTAATTTTTTCTTAACCTTTTTAACTACTTTCTTTGCATCCTTGTTTGATGCTTTAATACTTTCTTCAACCGTATTATCTTTCTTTACTTTCATTGTAATGCTTGGATTTACGTCTATTGTAATTGTAAAAAGCTGTAGCCATCTTTGGATCCGGTGCCGTTGGTGTAACGTTAGGCTTAAACCAAATTGATGACAATACTGCTACAAGCACTAAGCAGGCTACTACTGCAATAACCTGTGGAATCCATAAGTATTTGCCCTTTTTTTTTCTTCAAATAAAGGTTCGTTGTTAAACAAATCCTCTTCTGATTCTATTGGTTCAATTGGTTTTGCTAAAACCTTTTTCTAAAATATCAGGAGCCATTTTGTCAAGTTCCTGATTTAACTGTTCTTTAATATCTTTTTCCTGCATAATGACCTCCTATTCTTTAATAAATTCCCTTAGTTTCTTTAATGACCTGTTATACTTTTGAAAGAACCGTCGATAATGGTATTCCTGTTATTTTTGATATTTCCCTGTGTTTCAAACCATCAATCATATGTAATACTACAATTGTCCTTTCCTGTTTATTTAGGATTTCAAATGCCTTTTTCTAAGACCATTTCATTCTCTACATCCTTATGTTGCTTAACTCCGGTTCCAAGTCCCTCTGAAACGTATTTTTCAACTTCATCAAAATCAACGCTTACGCCTTTAGATTTCTTTCTTACAAAATCCAAGAACTGATTCTTCGCCACCGCACACATCCAGGTCATAGGTGTGCCCTGTTTTCCTGTACAAATGACTTCCATTTCTTATTCTTATATATGTGTTCTGTAGCAAATCTTCAGCATCTTCCTTATTCTTAGTCAGTGCCACGAGAAAACCATATATTTGTCTGTATGATGCATAATACAATTCAGTAAAAGCGGCATCATCCCCATTTGCTATTTTTTTCAAATAGTCCTTCATCAATGATATTAGTCTGTTCTTTCTCCATAATTAACCCTACTCTTCATTGGTCTGTTATATATAATACGTATGTAATTGCATTTGTTTCATCTCATGGATACACTCGAAATATGCATTTCTTTCATCATATCCAGCTTCGCAAATGTTTCGAAACCAGCCTGCATCAATGCACAAACACCACCGCAAAAGAACTGCCTGCTCACCAAACAAATCTGTCTCTGTCTCTGTACGGAATGTGGTCTCAAGAACACCGGCTCTTGCTCCACCGATTGCCAAAGAATATGCCAATGCGATATCCTGAGCTTTTCCTGTAGCATCCTGCTCAACAGCCACAAGACAAGGAACACTTTTCCTGCCTGATACTCGCTGCGTACAGTATGTCCCGGTCCCTTAGGAGCCACCATCGTAACGTCTACATCTTTGGTGGCTTGATGCATCCCAAATGAATATTGAAACCATGAGCGAACATTAACATGTTACCTGGCTTTAAGTTTGGCTCGATATCTTTCTTGTACATATTTAGCCTGCAGTATTTTCTCATCGTTGATCAGGATCATGATGATATCTGCATGGCATCCGGAATCCTTTAAGTTTTCATATGTATCCTCTTTTTTTTAACCTTTTGTATGACAATTTTTAATCTATACAATACTTAAAATCGCCACATTCGTGTTTATAGTTCAAACTCGACTATTGATTTTAATTTGTGTTCTTTTTTGACGTTTTCTTAAAATCGCATTGTGGTTATAGTTCAAACGCGCGAAAATCTTTTTCGCAATGCTTTTTTCTTCTATTGAAATCAACATAACTTTCGTGCAAAATGTACCTAAAGTTATGAAATTCACAACATTTCATTATATGTTTCCTTTACTAATCATAACTTTACTCAAATTCTCTATCTAAAGTTATGAAAATATCATTCATTTTCTTGCTTATACATTCTTCAATTCATAAGCCTTACCAAGGCGACGCTCTACCGACTGAGCCAAGACAGCTTATCTACAAAAGACTTAGAAAGTATATCATAATAGTTGTTTCTTAACAAGTCATTTTTCTTCTACTTTTCCCATTCTCTGGCGTACTATTTCGTAAGCCAAAACTCCTGTTGCAACTGAAGCATTAAGGGAATCGATATCTCCAAACATTGGAATTGAAGCAACAAAGTCACACTTTTCTTTTTACAAGTCTGCTGACTCCTTTGCCTTCGTTTCCGATCACAAGTCCAATTGAGCCTTTAAGGTCAAGGTCATACATTGTTGTTCCGCCCATGTCGGCGCAGACGAACCACATTCCCTCTTTCTTTAATTCTTCGATTGTCTTTGAAATGTTTGTTACTTTGGCAACAGGTGTATAGTTTAATGCGCCTGCTGATGTTTTTGCAACTGTTGCAGTAAGTCCTGAAGCACGATGTTTTGGAATAATTACGCCATGTGCTCCTGCAAGGTTTGCTGTTCTTATAATCGCACCAAGATTGTGAGGATCTTCAATATCATCAAGTAAGATTACAAAAGGTGATTCGCCTTTTTTCTCTTGCCTTATCTAAGATTTCATCAACTGTAGCATACTCATAAGCAGCAAGATAGCCGATTACTCCCTGATGCTTTCCTGTTTCTGACATTTGATCAAGACGTTCTTTTTAACATAGTTAATTACTGTGTCATGTTTTTTTGCTTCACGAAGCACTGTGTTCATTGAACCTTCTTTGCAATGTTCCAAAACAAAAAGCTTATCTATTGTTTTTCCGGCACGATATGCTTCTATTACCGCATTACGTCCTTCTAACGTAAATTCCTCGTATCTCATTTGCTATCTTCTTCCTTTTCTATAATACTTAAGCCTTCTTTAATTAAAAAGCATCATTCTTTCAGACTTATTTGTTAAATACAGCCATCCCATTAAAGCTTCAAATCCTGTAGCTGTTCTGTAGTCAGACATTGACGCATTCTTTGCACGGGTTACTGCCTTGGCATTTCTGCCACGCTTATAAATGGCAAGTTCCTGTTCAGTAAGCTTATCCATTATTGCAAAAAATCATTTCTGCCTGAGTGTGTGCCTTTACAAGATTTGATGCTGCCTTATGAATTTTGTTAACCTGTCTGTTTGCCTGGTCAACAATTATGGTTCTAATTACGATTTCATAAATTCCATCGCCTATATATGCCAGAGTCAAAGGTGAATAATTAATTATGTCAATATCCTTTAACTCCATTGTATCTTTTATAATTTGGAACAAATCACTATGTTCCCCTAAAATTTTATTTTCTTCCATATTACCACTAATTAAGCTCTTGACCACTTTGTTCCTTCTCTTGTATCTTTTAATACAATTCCTTTTGCTGCCAATTCATCACGAATCTGATCAGCCATTGCAAAATCTCTATCTTTCTTTTGCCTGAGCTCTCTTTGCAATCATTTCGTCAATGTAATCTTCATCGCCTACTTTTTCTTCTTCCTTTTCAAGAATAATCCCAAGTACATTGCAAAGCTTATCTAAAATTTCATATACACCTGCAGCAAATTCTTTTGTGCTTCCTTCATTTAAGTTACTATTAGCAAACTTAACTAATTCAAATACTGCTGAAATTGCATTTGCTGTGTTGCAATCATCATCCATAGCTTCTTCAAACTTAGTAATATATTCTTTTGCTTCATCTAATAACTTAGCTTCTGCATCTGTAACTTTTCCGTCTTTGCCATTAGAAATAATATCTCTAATTTTTGCTCCTGATGTGATTATTCTTTCAAGTCCGTTCTTTGCTGATTCCATAAGGTCATCGCTAAAGTTAAGCGGACTTCTGTAGTGTGCACTAAGCATAAAGAATCTTAAAACCTGAAGGTTATATTTTTCTGAAATATCTCTTACTGTAAAGAAATTACCGAGTGACTTTGACATTTTCTTATTGTCAATATTTAAGAAGCCATTATGCATCCAATATTTAGAGAATTCACATCCGTTTGCAGCTTCGCTCTGTGCAATTTCATTCTCATGATGTGGAAATATTAAATCCTCTCCACCTGCGTGAATGTCAATTTCATCTCCTAAATATTTCTTTGACATAACTGAACATTCAATATGCCATCGGTCTTCCGTCACTCCATGGTGATGGCCATGAAGGTTCACCTTCTTTTTTAGGTTTCCAGAGTACGAAATCAAGAGGATCTTCCTTTGATTCTTCTCCTGCAACCTTTATATCTCTGTGTCCTGCCTCAAGGTCATCAATATTCTTCTTTGAAAGTTTTCCATAATCCTTAAACTTTCTTGTTCTGTAATATACTGTTCCGTCAGCATCATAAGCATAACCCTTATCAATTAATGTTTTAATCATTTCAATCATTCCATCAATTTCCTGAGTTGCAAGTGGATGAGTTGTTGCAGGTTCAATATTTAAATCATGCATATCTTTCTTGCACTCTTTAATATATCTCTGTGAAATTTCTTCTGCTGTTGTTCCTCTTCAATCGCTTTCTTGATAATCTTGTCATCTACATCAGTAAAGTTTGATACATAGTTAACATCGTATCCCTTATATTCCAGATATCTTCTGAAAGTGTCAAATATAATCATTGGTCTGGCATTTCCAATGTGAATAAGGTTATAAACTGTAGGTCCACAAACATACATTTTTACCTTTCCCTCTTCAAGAGGTACAAATTCTTTTTTTTCTTTGTTAACGTATTGTATATTTTCATAGCTTTACTCCTTAATTTTGTTGTTAATTTGGTCTATCATTTCTCTAAGTTTTGTATTTTCGTCACTTAATCTCTTTAATTCATTCTGTACAGGATGTGGAATGTGAACCTGATCAAGATCAAAACAAGGAACTGCCTCGTCATTTCTCTTAACTACAATTCCCGGAACTCCTACAACTGTAGAATAAGGTGGCACTTCTTCAAGTACAACAGAACCTGCTGCAATCTTTGAATTTCTGCCTATTGTAAAGGAACCAAGAACTTTTGCTCCTGCACCAACCAAAACGTTGTCTTCAAGCGTAGGATGACGCTTACCCTGTTCCTTTCCTGTTCCTCCAAGAGTAACTCCCTGATACAAAGTAATATTGTCACCTAAAATAGCTGTTTCACCAATAACAACGCCATGCCCATGGTCGATAAAAAGTCCCTTGCCAATCTTGGCACCCGGATGTATTTCTATTCCTGTCTTTCTTGCTGTTCTCTGAGAAATCCTTCTTGCCTTAAAAACCTTTCCCTGTTCATAAAGTTTGTGAGCCTTTCTATAATTATATATCGCCCAAAAACTAGGATAAAGTATAGCTTCAATGTCCTTCTTAATGGCCGGATCCTATCCCTTATAACTTTAACTTCTTCTTTGTAATAACTCCAAAATCCCACTTTATACACTCTTTCACTTTTATTTATATATATGTTAATATCTTACAAATAGTCATTAATAAAAAAGCTGCCCTTCTTACATACCAAAGGTAAACCTTCTATTATTTTGTAACCAAAAATATGAGCTGTCAACTCTCAATAGTCAAATCAAACTCAATATCTTCCATTAACTGTTCTTCTTTTACTTTATCCAATTTTACATTACCGTGTCCATATGTCAATATAAAGCAACCGTTATTTTCCTCAAGAACCGGATCTGTAATCTTTAAAATCTTTCTTCCTTCTCCCTGAAATCCTAAAAGTCTTACTGTCTTTCTTATGTTTATGATTCTTGCCATAACATAAGGCTTTCCTGTGCTTTCAAGCCAGTTAAGACTCTGTATTGACGGATCAAGAACTTCTTCAAGAATTTCACCATCTATCCATATTCTATAACCTACAATAACCTTATTTTCAACATAAATATCAATGTCGCCACCTTCGATTTTTATAAGTTCATTAATCTTCTTAAAATAATCGCTGTCTTTTGCAAGGCTTACGCTATAATTTTTTCCATTGATGCCTGAGCAAATATGGCAAGTCTGATTAAGTCTGACTTTTCAGCTTTTCTGTAAATAAGGGAATGAGTAGCTTTCTTTCTTTGATCAACAGGTTTTAAATTCTGCTTATCCATAACATATTCAAACCCCAATCCGCTATAAACCTTTGCCTTTCCTTCATCTGAAGGTATCAGATATGTGAAAGCTTCCATATCCATAAACATATCTTTTAGCAAATATTTAAATGTTTCTGACATAATTCCCTGTTTTCTATACTCTTCATAAGTACCAACACCATATATATAAATAATGTTTGTCTTTAGTTTTCCAAGTATAACTGTCTTTGGGATAAGATGAACACAATTCACTATCTTGTTATCTCTTTCATTTACAATAACATGATTGCCCGGCAATCTATTTTGAAAATAGTAATCAGTGTACTCTTTTGTATCATCAAAACAGTGCTCATATAATGGTCTGATATTTTGTTTTTCATTATTTTCAAGATATCTAATCATAACGTTTCCTAAGCCCTTTATTTTTGAATTATAGTATATTTTTCCACCATATAAATCGGATTATATGATAATTTTGATTTTCTAAGTCCTTCTAATCCCATATCATCTTCCCTGTTTTCTTTTCCTGCTTCAGGAAAAGCTTCTATCAGAAACTGGCTGCAAATATATGGATAAAGCCCTCTGATTTCAGGATTTGCCTTCTCAACCGGAATATAAACCATATCTTCCCTACTTTCGTAATTACCGATTGTAAAAGCTTCCAGCTTATTATCCACATAAACTGCGCCTATTTTGTAATCAAACACTTCTTCATGTTCAAGAATATATTTAATTCCAACAGCTTCACTGTCAATAAATTCATGCTCCTCCGTATCACTTTTGTGCTTCTTCCAATCTTCTAAAAAAGCCAATATTTCAGGTTCATCTTTTTTGCTTAAAAAATTTAAACTCATATCTGCCTTCATATTCCCTTTTAAAAGCATTTAAGTGATTCTTCTTTTTGTGGTATTTTTTCCCGCTAAATGTACGTAATTTTTCAGCATCATAAACATAATCTGCATATGTTCTGTCAGGAACTACAACATATTCATCTTCCGGAAGTTGTAACAAGTCAACTGCTGCCCTGTCCACCACATACATAACAAGCTTCTTTTGAAGTACTTCATTAAAATACTTCTGAGTTTCAAGAAAACATTCTTTTAAATCTTCATCTTTGCAACAGGGTATTGAAGAATAATATTGTCCATCTTCACTTTTGCTACCCACATCAATCCTTTATCATTAGTAAAATACCATGTTGGATAACAGTTAAGCCAAATGTATAAATCAAGTATATTGCTGTCTGCCGTCTCCGGCCTTCTCATCTGATAATATTCTTTTATACTATTATAATCCTCTATTCTTATTTCCTGTAAATTATATTCTTCCATTTTAATTTTCCAATAAGGCTATGGCCTGTGATGAAATACCAAGTCCTTCTCCTGTAAATCCAAGTCCTTCTTCTGTTGTTGCTTTGATACATACCTTTGATGTATCTACGTTTAATGCCTTAGCAACATTTTTATCATCTGTTCTCTGTATGGTGCAAGCTTTGGTCTCTGACAAATAATTGTTGCATCTATATTTCCAATTCTGTAATTGTTCTCATCTAAAAGTTTTCCAACATGTTTAAGTAATTCAATGCTTGATATATCCTTATATTTAGGATCAGTGTCCGGAAAATGTTTTCCTATATCTCAAGTGCAGCTGCTCAAGTAATGCGTCCATAATGGCATGTACTACAACATCCGCATCTGAATGACCAAGCAATCCCTTCTCATAAGGAATTTCCACTCCACCAAGTATTAAATTTCTATCTTCAACAAGCTTATGAACATCATAGCCCATTCCTATTCTCATATTACATTCACCTCGCTCAACGCACATTCTGTTTTAGTATACCACATTTTTCGATAAATGTATCAATAGAATAAAAATGAAATAATTTTAGATAAAAAAAAGAATGTAAAAGTGATTCTGCCATTTTACATTCCATATTTGCATAAAAAAGTAGCGAGAGGGGGATTCGAACCCTCGACACCACGGGTATGAACCGCGTGCTCTAGCCAACTGAGCTATCTCGCCATAATCGTATATTACTATTGAAGTTACTTCTTCAATTCTTATTGCAATAAGCAATAAAAAATAGCGAGAGGGGGATTCGAACCCTCGACACCGCGGGTATGAACCGCGTGCTCTAGCCAACTGAGCTATCTCGCCGAAAAGTTGCTTATTTAAAAATGTAATGGGACCTACAGGGCTCGAACCTGTGACCCTCTGCTTGTAAGGCAGATGCTCTCCCAGCTGAGCTAAGATCCCTTACAGATTTAAACTGCTCTATTAATATATACGTTTAGGCAACATTTGTCAACAACTTTTTTTATTTTTTTCAAACTTTTTTTAATTATCTTCTTTCACTTGATAATCTCCATCTTTTAGGAAGAAGAAATCCTCCACTCTATGTTTTTTATCAAATAAACCATTATACTGAACTTTTGAGTATTCATTTATGTATTTAGTATATTTTGACTTTTCATCTATATTTCTAAATTCTCCATCATCTCCCTGGTAGAACAATCCGGTAAGAACAGGTATCTTCTTCTGTAAGTCTAAAAGATACTTGTTATATCCTGTCATATCCGCTCAATAAGGTTTAAAAGATATGAAGATAAATAGTTTGCACTCATATCCTCATTCTGCTTTTCTTCTATGTCATAGTTAGCCCAGATTACGTATGGTGTTGAATACCACGTTGCAGTATCCTTAGCTGTAAAATTATCTATTTTCTTTCCAAAAATATTACTGTAAAATCTGTGCTAAGAGGTGGCTGGTGATCTCCAAACATTACAATAATAGTTGGCTCATCCACTTTTTTCAAAATATTTTGTCAACTCCTCGAAAGCTTCATCTGACTTCTTTGCCAATGTAACATACTGTTCTACTTCATCTGAGCTTAACATACTATTTGTTACCTGAATGTCAGCATCTACAAAACCTCTATTTCCAACATAACCGCCGTGGTTCTGAACTGTAACATTAAACAAATAAAACGGATCAGATGACTTGCTTCTTGCCTTTTCATAATCTTTTGTAATCTGTTCCATATCTGTTTTGTCAGAAATAAAGTTTCTTATAAACTCAGGATTTTTGTAATATTCCATTGAATAGAAATGATTAAATCCTAAGCTGTTATATACATTCTCTCTGTTCCATCCGCTTCTCTTATATGGATGATATGAATTATTGCCCATATATCCCTGAGATACAAGAGTTCTTGTTAATGAAGGAACAGCGCCCTTAACATAATTGTTATATGGTACTGCTCTTGGTGCAAAAAACGCCAATGAATTTCCTGTTAAGAATTCAAATTCTGAGTTAGCAGTATTTGCCCCTTCAATCGACACATAAAGTTTACCCTTAATTGTATTTTTTGTAAGACTATGAATAAATGGCAAATAATCCTCTGATGTTTCAAAAGGTCCATCCACATTTAAATCTGCCAATGATTCATTCATGATTGCAATTACATTAGGCATTTTCTTTGTTTTTGCAGAATTTTTGTCTGTTGAATCTGACTTAAAATTCTTTGCTATTTTTTCAACGTCGTCTGTTGAGTATTCATCAGGTTTATTATTCTTAATATATTTCCATGATGTTGTAAATGACAACACACTGCCATTCTGAGCATATGTTAACTGTGGTTTCCACTGACTGTCAATAATGCCAGCATTTACTACCCCACTTGAATTAATATAGAAATTATATCCACCGATAACAATAGCAATAATAACTGCTACTGATACCAAACGTTTCTTTAATTTTAATCCTTTATAGCTCTTTAAGCTAAACATTGCTCCTGAGAATGCCACTAAAAAGCTTACTGCCCAAAGAACATATATATCAAATGTATACTCAAAACTATCTGCCACATTTAAAGCTGTTCCAATTGATAAAACATCTGCCGCAAGCACAGGTATTCCTCTAAAGCCAAATACAAAATAGTTAGTTAACGCAAGAACAAACATTGCTATGCACATTAAAATAGCTGAATACTGTGTCTTGTTCGTAATTGCAAAAAATACAAATAGCACAATATAATAAATAATAATATTTAACAATCCTCTTACTGTAAACAAAGACTCTAAAATAGGTCCTACAGTAAAAGATGACAAACTTTCAACCATAAAATAGGCAACTATAGGAGATACCCAGAATAAAATTCTCGAAAGAATCTTATCAAGTGATATGTTCTTGTTAAACTTCTTATTAAACTTTTCTTCTATTACTCCAAAAGGTACTAAAACAAAAATAAGCGAAAGAATAAGCATTCCAAACATTATTCTTAAAGCACCTGTGTTATAAAACTGAAATTCCATGGAAATGGCTATTTTTTCTCCTTCAGCCAACTTCTGCCCATCAATTGTTCCACTCTTTAAGTAACTGTTATTTTTGTCTGTTGTATATACACCGAATTTCTGTGGATTATAAGCATCTTCACACTGAATTATAAGTGTATAATATTCATTTCTTTTTAGTTTAGCAGGCTTCTCAAAAGTAAAATGAGTATACTTTCTTGTTTTCATTCCTGTTAACGGTTTTGAAGTAGTTGCAAGTTCATTTCCATCCTTGTCAACTACAGTAAGAATCATTGAACCCTTTGAACTTTCTCTTCCCTGATTGTCTATATAAATAGACATATCTTCCAAGGTTCCATCATAACCTTTAAATTCCTGTGTACATTTACTATCTGATTTTAAATAATAAACCTTGGCATCTTCGTACTTCTTGTGTCCTGTTCTAACAGTACTATATGCCAATCCGTTGTTTACTCCTATAAAAATAATGCCAGCCAATAAAAGAATTATGGAAATAATCCACTTAGTTCTGTCCCATTTTACTTTGTTATTCTTCTTTTTTATTAAGATATGACTGAACCTCTTGTTTTTCCTGCTCATTGTTTTTCAACGCAGATTCAATTTCTTTACGAGTTGTGTCTACTTCGCTTTTAATATTAAACTTCATCTTAACTTCTCCGTTCATTTTATCTTTTGTCCATCAACTACTCTGCTTAAAAAAAGATAGATGGTCTTAATTTCGGCCATCTATCTTTTACAAAAACGTCCTGCCAAACATTAAAGTTTTTTCTAACTAATTACGTATCAAATATTTAAGCAACGTTTTTATATTAACACAATATTTTCACATTTTAAAGTTTTTTATTTAAATTCATCAAACCATCCTTCATCATCTAATGTTGGAAGCCCATTAACATCTATCAAGCCATCACTTGTTCCGTCTGCATAACTAATCTTTAAATAAGCTTTTGCAACATAATCTCTTACATAGTTGCTTTCTGAAACCTTCAACAACATACTCTGAATTTATTCTAATTTAAGTAACTTTCTTTAAATTCTTTTAGGTTTACTCCATAAACCATAAACTTTTGTTTTTCCTGTTTTTCTGACTGCTCTTACTTTAATGTAATACTTTTTGTTCTTCTTTAACTTTTCAATGTAAATGTTGTTAATTTTACATTTTTTGTTATTGTTGTTTTCTTTTTAAATTTCTTTGAAGTTGATATTTTTACAACATAACCTGTTGCACCTTTTACCTTCTTTAATGAAATTTTTGCTTTTGTACCCTTAGCTTTTCTTGCAACTTTTTAACCTTAACTTTAGCTGGTGTTATTTTTACTGTAGGTCCAACAGTTGTTTCAGTTCCAATTTCTGTAGAAGCATTCTGAATATTTTTATTTGTGGTGGCTGCTTCTGTTATTGGTGTTTCTGTTGTTGGCTTAGCCGTTGTTGGTGCTTCCGTTGTTGGAGCCTCTGTTGTAGGCGCTTCTGTCGTTGGTGCCACTGTTGTTGCCTCGGCTGTTGTTGGTGCTTCCGTTGTTGGAGCCTCTGTTGTAGGCGCTTCTGTCGTTGGTACCACTGTTGTTGGTGCTTTTGTCGTTGGTGCCTCTGTCGTTACATCAACAGTTGTAGTTGTTTCTGTTGTTGGAACTTCTTTAGCTTCCCATACTCCCATTTCATACATTGAATATCCGTAAGCGTCTAATCCTCTTCTTGTTCCATACATTCTTACGTATCTTGCGCTATATGTTTTATCAATGTTATCTGAACTGTTTTCGCACTTGTTGCTTTTACTGCTGCAACTGTCTTCCAGTCTGTTGCATTATTGGAAATCTGTACATAATATCTTTTTGCGTAAGCACCTTCCCATGAGAAACCTACTTTGTTGATGTTTTTACGCTGCCAAAGGTCAACATATAACCACTGTGGATCAACATTCCACTCTGATTCCCATCTTGTGCCAAGTTTTCCATCTGTAACATTTGCAGCCTTGTCATTTTTCTGATGATGCTACAACGCTACAACCTTTTGCAATATTTTCGGTTGCTTCGAATATACTTCAGTCAACATCACTACCTGTTATTGGTTCTAATTCGTCAGGATTTACTTCTGCATCTGCATCAACATATTCTCCTGCGACAGATGTATAAGTTGTATTTGCTTCAATTACTTCATTTACCTGATGTGCTCTTGTATATGAATACTGTGATATTTTATTTAGCTCATCATTGTCGTAAACTTCTGTATTACTTGCTCCTACATATGCAATGTTTTTTGTGTATTAAATTTGTTACGTATGTATAGTCGTCTCCACTAAAGTTTTCTGCGCTTCTTCCGGGAATATTGTATAGAATACACTTGTTGCCGAAACAAAAGTTCAAGTGGCATTGGATGCTTGCCATCTGTGCAGTAGTAATCTTTTTCCTTCTGTTTTATACATATCGTAAGCTTCTCCTGCCGGTGCCACACCATTACAATATTTTTTGCTGCCTTTATGTAATAATATGTAAAATATGGAAGCTTACTGTTTTCTCCAAAATTGAATCTTTAGTTGGCCATGGTTCATATGAATAAATCTTTGCATCAGGGCTGTACTGTAATCATTTCAGTAATAGTCTGAACACCTTCCATATGATTATCTGCATCAAAACTTCAACTATGTCCTGAATAATTACCTTGTCATATCCACCTTTTTGTATTGCTGTTATTACATTATCGGCTTTTGCATTTCTGATAAGTGTATAGCCACCGTTTGTTGCTGCTGTACACTTAACTTTATGTCCGTAATGATTTGCAAGGCCTTCAACTACGCTGCAAAGCGTGTTGTAATATGTCATTAATTTCCTATAAACAAAATATTCATTGTATCATCCCCTTTGTCTGCTGCATTTGTTTCCATCCCTTTAAAGGTTAATCCTGAAAAAACAAGGCAAACACTAAGTATCATTGCTAATATTTTCTTTAATTTCACTTTCATTTTTACCTCCTAAATTCACTTTCTTTATCTAATTCAAATATAATTATTTTTCTTTGCTACGTAAAATACAAAAAAGGTTATATCATTATACCTTTAAAGATATATATATTCTTTAATATTAGTTGATTTATATATTTTCTATACTATTATGGATATAAATTTATTATAGAGGCTGTTATTATGGAGTTACTTCAATTAAGATATTTTAAAAGATGCTGCAGAACTGGAGAATTTTTCTATGGTCGCCAAGAAAAACATGGTTCCACAGCCATCTATTAGTAAAACTATTGGCAAATTAGAAGATGAGCTTGGAGTTTTGCTTTTTTTGACAGACAGGGCAAAAGAATTGTTTTAAATGACAACAGGAAATTTTTCTACGAGAAAGTTTCTACTGCTCTTAATAATATTGACAGTGGCATTGAGCATTTTAAAGCCCCTGTACACAAAAGATATTAAAATTTATACTCAGGCGGGAAGTCGTTTTGTTTCTCTTCTTACCGCTGATTTTCTATATTCCACAAGGGATATTTTATTTCTTCTGTTAATCAGTTGTCATTAGATAATAAAAACGGATATGACTTTACTTTTATGCAACCTCAAAAGATATGAACGGATT
>VOFH01001742.1_pt1 | contig 15773 bp, 18 predicted proteins | sample 5384091 | NCBI WGS metagenome assembly VOFH01 (sample SAMN12384727, study PRJNA508395) | human gut metagenome | isolation source: healthy gut G | host: Homo sapiens
CGCCGCTTCCGTCGACGCGGTGGAAAGCGGACCGCGCCTGCGCCGCGGCGATCCGCAGACGGTCGCGAAGGTGCGCGCGCGCGGAAGACCGTGTGCGTGACGGTGGGGGACGCCTTCGGGTTTTCTGGGCGCGCGGCCGCCCGGATCCCCGACCTCGTCTTCATCGATCCCCGTTCGCGCGCGACCTCAGGAAAAGGCGATCGGTGCGATCAGGGGCGCCCTCGCGCCCGAAGGCCTCGTCTACGTCGAGAGCCCCGAGGCCCCGGTGCCGGAGGAGACGCTCGGCAAACTCGGGTTCGTGCGCGTGCGCGAAGGCCGCGCCGGTCAGGTCGCCTTCGAACTTCTCGCCCGCGAGGGTTCGCACATGAGCACGCTCGCGAAGCTGCCGAAGGTGAAGGCAAGGCCAGGCATTGAAGAACAAGGAGGCGCAGGCATGATCGGCGGCGCATTCGCCGGGCGGTCTATCCCGGCACCTTCGACCCGGTGACTGGGTCTGGAATCTCATTTCCCGTGCGGCGCTGCTTTTCGATGAGTTGGTCGTCGCCGTGGCGGCAAGCGAAGGGAAGGCCGCTCATGGGGCTCGACGCGCGGCTTGCCGCCGTGCGCACCGTCTGCACCGACCACCCGAACGTGCAGGGTGGAGGCCTTCTCGGGGCTTTTGAAAGACTTCGTCCGCGAAGAGGAGGCCGGCTGGATCGTGCGCGGCGTGCGCGGTGCCGCGGACGGCGAATACGAAGCGCGCATGGCGGGGATGAACCATCTCCCTCATGCCCGAAGTCGAAACGGTGCTGATGCCGCGGCGGGAGGGACTTCCGCTTCGTGAGCAGCGCTCGTTCGTGCGCGAAGTCGCCCGCTTGGGGAAAGGACGAGTACGAACGCTTCGTCGACCCGAGGTGATTCCGTTCTGAGGGGACGCTCGGCTCGGCCGCTGAGCCGAAATTCTCCGACCTGAAATGCTGACGGCCCGGTTTTCACCGGGCCGTCGTCGTGCCGGGGTCGGGAGCGTCAGACGGGATTGGGCTTCCCGGCTTCTGCCGGCTCATCCTTCCGTCCTGACCGAATGGCCCAGTCGGGGAGCTTCCGGATCGGAAGTTCAGGGGGAGCTTAATTCGGGGAGTTCAGGGAGCTTCCACTCTTTGGAACCAACAATTCAGAAGTCCTCAGCCCGCGCTTCGCGCTTCGGATGACGCCCTCGACCGGTCAGGGGGCAGCTCGCCCTTCCTTCATGCACCGCGGCCAAGGCGCTCGGCCAGTCGAGCGACCACTGCAAGGGGCGCCCGCCTTCCAGATCGCGAGCGCAGGGAGCGGGAAGCCGGGTTCTTCGTCTTCGGGGTGGACCGCAATCGCGAGCCGCACCGACCAGCGGGCGTTCGCGGCTTCGCCCGAGCGCTCGCCCGTCACGTCGGCGCTCCAGCCGCGGCCGGTGAGCTTGCCGTTCGAAATCAGGAGCGGGTCTTCGCCCGTCTGCGCGAAGGCGGCGGTGAGTTCGGTGAAGGCGGTGGAGGATTCGGGCTGAAGCGAATGCGAGGGCGCACGGTCCGGCTGGTCCGCGAGGAGCGTCGCACGGAGCGCCGCGAGGTCCATCCCCGCGAAGGCGCCTTCTTCGATGCGGAAGGTCCCGTCGATCTGCGCGAGGCGCTTCTCCGCCGTGAGGTCGCCCGTCAGGGTCGCGTCCGCCGAGAGCTTCCCGGAGAGCGGCACGAGGGCGTCGCCCCGGAAGGCCGCATCCGCGCGGGCGTTCCGGAGCCGCAGGGCCGCGCGCCAGGCGCCCGCGGCGTCGACGTGCGCGGCGATGTCGGCGGTGCCGCCCAGGATCTCGCGGCCTTGGCGCCGGGAAGTTGAGTTCGCCGCCGGTCAGTTCCGCGTCGGCGCGAAGCGCGCGCACGGCGGGAAGTTCCGCAACGCCTTCCATCGTGATGCGCCCGCGCAGGTCAAAGCGCGTGAGCACGTCCGGGCGCCAAAGAAGCGCCGAGAGCGGGCCCGCGCGAAGGACGCCCGTCGTCACTTCGGCGAGAACGAGCGGGCGCGTCCGCCCGTCCGACGCGTCCGTCTCTTCCGCGGGGAGAATGCGCGCCGACACCGTGGCGGGGCTTCCGAAGAAGAGCCCTTCGAGGGCGACTTCGCCGGGGAGCGTCCCGGGCATGCGGATGCGGCCGCGCAGCTCGCTCATCGCGGGCGCGGCGGCGACGCCGTTGCCGGCAAAGCGCGTCCCGAGCGTGAGGTTCTCCATCGCCCAGATGTCCTGGCGGAGGAGGTCCGCGGTGAGGTTCGCCTCCCAACGGCCGTCGGCGGTGTCCGCCGTGAGGGCGGCCTGCGCCTGCGGGGCTTCGACTTTGCTGTCCGCCCACGACGCCTTCGGGAGCGTGATGCGGAGCGACTCGGTCCCCGCGGCGCGAAGCTCGGTCGTGAGGTTGCGGGCGTTCGCCGTGCGGCCCGTCCAAAGGACTTCTTCGGCGTTGAGGCGCCCGGACCATTCGCGCGACTCTATGAGCCCGCGGCCTTCCGCCGCGAGGCCGGCCAACACGAGGCCGCGCGCGGGCGTCGACCAGTCGAGGTGCGCCGAGCCCGTCACTTCGCCCGAGAGCGCGTCCGCCGCCAGTTGTGTGCGCCAAGCGGCGGCGCCGCCCGCTTCGGAGAGTTCGCCGAAGGTGACGTCGAGCCCCTGAAGCGTGAGGGTGGTGCCGGAAGCTTCGTCCGCGACCGTCACCGCGGCGCCCTGCCAGGTCATGCGGTCGATGTTCCAGCCGCCCGAGCCGAGCGTCTGAAAGAACCGCTCCGAGGTCCCCGCGCGCGAGAGCGTCATCCGGAGCCCCGTGATGGTGACGTCGTTGAGGCGCGGCGACGGCGCGAAGACCGCGAAGGGATTCATGCGGACGTCGATCCGCTCAAAGCGCGCGCACGCGTCGCCCCCGGTTTCTCCGGGCGGGCAGAGCATCCCTTCGGGGATCGTGAAGGTGAGGGACGGGAGCCGATGGAGCGCCGTCGGATTCTCCATCACGATCGTGAGCCCGAGGTTCGAGCGCACGGCGTCGACCACCTGGAGACGCACGCGCTCGGGCGTCACCCACGCCCAGAGCGAGGCGACGAGGCCGAGGAGCAGAAGCCCTAGAAGGGCGAGGATGGTGAGAAGGATGCGCAGGCTCCGCATGACGTCCGGTTTCGCTTCGAAGTTGAAGAACGCCTTAGTGTGCCACAGTGGCGCACCCGCGGGACGCCCGGTGAGGCGCCTTCCCGGGTACGGCGCGAAAAACGTCGGACCCGTTTCCCAGAAGGAAGACGGGTCCGGCGGAGGGTGGTTTCTGGGTCGTCCGGCGTCGTCCGGCGTTTAGGACGGCTGGCGGATCAGCCAGTCGAAGGCGCCGAGCGAGGCGCGAGCGCCGTCGCCCATCGAAATGACGACCTGCTTGTACGGGGTCGCCGTGCAGTCGCCCGCGGCGAAGATCCCCTCGGCGTCGGTGGCGCCGTGCTTGTCCGTGAGGATTTCACCCCAACGGTTGCGCGAGACCACGCCGTCCAGCCACTCGGTGTTGGGCGTGAGGCCGATCTGCACGAAGCAGCCTTCGGCGGCGATGCGCTCTTCACGGCCGGATTCGCGGTCCGTGATGCGGATCGCCTCCATGACGTCGGTGCCTTCGAGCCCGTCGATCTTCACGCCGCAGCGGACGGTGACGTTCGGGGTTTCGGCGACGCGGCGGCAGAGCACCGCATCGGCGCGAAGGCGCGGGCTCCGCTGCAGCAGCGTGACGTGCCTGCAGATCCCGGCGAGGTCGATCGCGGCCTCGACGGCGGAGAGTTGCCGCCGCCCACCACGACGACGTCCTTCCCCTTGAAGAGCGGACCGTCACAGTGCGGGCAGTAGGCGACGCCGCGGCCGCGGAGCTCCTCCTCACCCGGAACGTCGAGCGTCTTCCAACGGGCGCCCGAAGCGACGATGAGCGCACGGGTGCGCAGCAGCGCCCCGGAGGCGGTGCGCACGTGCCAGAGGCCGTCCGCACGGCGGACTTCCACGGCGCGCTCGCCCGACATCACGTCGACGTCGTACTCCTCGACGTGCGCCATGATGTTGCGCGCGAGAGCGGGACCTTCGATCGTCTTCACCGAGGTGAGGTTCTCGACGGACGACGTTTCGTTCACCTGGCCGCCCGGACGCTCGGCGAGCATCCCGGTGCGAAGACCCTTGCGGGCGGCGTAGAGCGCCGCGGTGGCGCCGGCGGGACCGGCACCGACGACGAGCACGTCGAAGCTCGCCTTTTCGGTGAGCGCGGCGGGCTTCGCGGGTTCGGCGCCCAGCTTGTCGAGGATGGCGCCCAAATCGGCGCGGCCCGTCATGAAGGGTTCGCCGTTCAGGAACACCGCCGGGACCGCCATCACGCGGCGGGCCTTCGCCTCATCCTGGAAGAGCGCGCCGTCGATCACCGTCGTGCGCACGCAGGGGTTGAGCACCGCCATGAGGTTCAGCGCCTGGACGACGTCCGGGCAGTTGTGGCAGGAGAGGCTCATGAAGACTTCGAAGTCGTACGAGCCGCAGAGCGCCTTGACGCGCTCGATGATCGCCGGCGAAGCTTTTGCTCGGGTGCCCGCCCGCCTGAAGGAGCGCGAGCACGAAGCTCGAAAGCTCGTGGCCGAGCGGCACCGCGGCGAAGCGGATGCCGGAGGGTTCGACGCGGAAGCTCGGGCGGCGCTGGTCGGTGCCGTCGAGTTTGAGCGTGATGTTGTCGGAGAGCGCGGCGACCTCTTCGAGGAGCGTCTTCATCTCGCGCGCGCCGTCGCTGTCGTCGAGCGACGCGGTGAGCGTGACCGGGCGGGTGATGTTGGCGAAGTAGCTGCGCAGTTGCTGTTGGAGCGCGGCGTCGAGCATGGCGAAGTCTCTCTTTGCGGTGAATGTGAAAAGGGCCGCGGCGTTCGGCGGCGCGGCCCTCATGTCCGGTTCCCGACTCACGGATCGGGAACGGACTCGGCGTCGATGCGCCTACGGATTAGATCTTGCCGACGAGGTCGAGCGAGGGCGTGAGCGTGTCGGCGCCCGGACGCCACTTGGCCGGGCAGACCTGGCCGGGGTTGGCTTCGACGTACTGCGCGGCTTCGATCTTGCGCAGAAGCTCGGAGGCGTCGCGGCCGATGCCGCCGTCGTGGTGTTCCATCACGACGATCTTGCCTTCGGGGTTGATGACGAACGTGCCGCGTTCGGCCATGCCGTCTTCTTCGATGAGCACCTGGAAGTTGCGCGAAATGGCGAGCGTCGGGTCGCCGAGCATCGGGAACTGCACCTTGCCGACGGCGGCGGACGAACCGTGCCAGGCCTTGTGCGTGAAGTGCGTGTCGGTCGAGACGGCGTAGATCTCAACGCCGAGCTTCTTGAACTGTTCGTAGTTGTCGGCGAGGTCTTCGAGCTCGGTCGGGCACACGAACGTGAAGTCGGCCGGGTAGAAGAAGACGACGGACCAGTGACCCTTGAGGTCGGCGTCGGTGATGGTCTTGAACTCGCCCTGATGGAAGGCTTCGGCCTTGAAGGGCAGGATTTCGGTCTTGAGCAGCGACATGGGTTGGATCCTCTCGATGAGAAGGGTTCTCAATTAAGTTGAAAGGATCTTAGCACGCGTTTATCGCTCGTGCAAGCGCAAGAGATGAAATCTATTGTGAACGCCGCGAAAACCGCTCCGGAGAGCGGTTGTGAGGGCACCGGTCAGCGGAAGCGCTTCCGGAGTTCGCGGCGCAGATTGGGGGCGAGGCGCTCCAGGGCGTCCAGGGTCGTGAAGATCGAGGCGCGGCCGCGCTGCGAGAGTTCGCGGAAGCGGTTCAGGAGTTCGCTTTCTTCCTCAACGGCCAGGTGGCGCTCCTCCGTGATCACGTAGAGCACGTCGAAGCCGCAGGCCGCAAGGCGCGGCATGCGGTAGATGCCCGGGTCGGCTTCGCCCTTTTCGAAGCGCTCGTAGACGTCGAGCGGCACGCCGAGGAGCTGCGCGATCTGCCGGGGTTCGTACCCGAGGCGCTCGCGCTCGAGGCGCAGGCGCGCCCCCATGTCCTGTCGTTGTTTGGTCGATGTCGTCGCCATGTTCGTGCGGATGGTCGTGGGAGTTGCTTCTTTGAGTATAAGGGCGGAAGACGCCCGGAAACCGCTCCGAAAAAACGAAATGGGCCGGAATCCGTGGATTCGGCCCATTCGCGGGAGCGGCGCATCGCCGCTCCGGGTGATCTCTTCGTCGATCAGACGTTAAACCTAAAATCTGGCCGGAAAGCTTTCATAGAAGCGGCATTGCCTCTGTTTTTGCTCATCTTGTAGTCACTTCCATATACACTTTGGCCGCTGCTACCTAGAGTGAGGCCCGCGCATCACTTGCCTGACCCGCATCGCTGCTGTCGGATTTTTTCCTGCAAAAATTCCCTTCTGAGAGTCCGTGACCGCTGCCGGGTCGTCGCCTGAAACTTCCTGCATCGACTTTCAATGTGCAGGAGGTGGGGACGATGAAAATTCTACGCCGCAAGGCCGTCTGCGAAAAGCTTGGCGGCATCAATGACGTAACGCTCTGGCGGATCACTCGCGATGATCCGACATTCCCCGTATGCATCCAGATCAACAAGCGGGTTGTCGGATGGCTAGAACACGAAATTGATACCTGGCTCGGACAGAAGGCCGCAGCCGCCCGTACCGCCAGCAACAACGCTGTCCATCCCTGATTGCCGCAATCTCGCAGGCCAAGGGTCAGGATTTGACGATGCGCAGCCCGGGCAGTTTGCTGGACACTGGCTTGGCAGAAGCCACGCCCAAGCGCGATCCGCTGCAGTGGATCAGGCAGAATGCCGCCGAAGTGACGAAACAGGCGGAGCAGCACGACGCCGCGCATGCATTGACTCCACGGGTGCGTCACCTGATCGACGAAGCCGTGGAGTTGGAGATCGAGCAGGCCCGCAGCGCAGGCGCTACAGGCTACATCGCACACTTTCTGGCGCAGGCCACGCTTCCTCATACAGACCCCAAGACCAACCATTTCAAACGCGGCACGGGCAAGCTGAGCCTTTCCATCGTAGCCAACCCCGACTATGGCGTACCGTATGGCGGGCTGCCGCGCCTGCTGCTGGCGTGGATGTGTACAGAAGCCGTTCGCACAGGTAGTCCCGATCTATCGCTTGGGCGTTCCCAGGCGGCATTCTTGCAAAGCCTCGATCTGCACAATGATGGCAGGTACATCGCGCGAGTGCATGACCAGAGCTTGCGGCTGGTGCATTCGATGATTACCGTCGGTGGTGCAGATGGCGATGCGCTACATGTCAGAAACATCCTCATCGCGGAGGAGGCGTTCGTATTCTGGAGCTCTCACGATACGGTGCGACGAGGGGCATGGGAAAGCTCAATCACCTTGAGCACAGACTTTTTCAAACGTCTGATCAATGCCCCGGTACCAATCAAGATGGAGGCGCTACGCGCGCTCAGAAAGTCGCCTCTAGCGATGGACATCTACACATGGCTGGTCTACCGCATGTTCACCCTGAACGTTGGGGCAAGCAAAGGAGGCAAACGGCTTGTTCACGTGCCATGGACTGGCCTGATGATGCAGTTCGGCTCTGGCTATGCGAATACTCCCAAGGGGCTGGCCAACTTCAAGACCAATTTCCGCCTCCGGCTAAACGAAGCGCTGCTGTTCTATCCCGAGGCTCGGAACCACATCGAGGAAACGAAAGACCACCTGATCCTCACCCCTGCACGCCTACATATCGCAGCGACCAAGAGGAGGGGATAAGCCTGTGGGCTTTTCGGGTTGTCCACGTGACATCACTAGCAAGGCTGGAAACCCTTGCCAGAACTGGCTTTGAAGGCATTTCTGCAAGTTGTCCACGTGACATCGCTAGCCATCGGTACGTGACATCACTAGCCGTTTTACGTGACATCGCTAGTCAAGGCCGACGTGCGGAGTCGCCTGTAAACCCCACTGGGACGGAGATTCAGCGAAATGGAGAGACCGCCCCTAGTAGTTCTGCTTTTAGGCTTTTCTAGTATTTATAAAAAACCTAGTAGCTGCCGCTCTTCAGCTGTGGGCAATCCTTCACTCCCTCCGGTCGCTGCGCGGCTACTCGTTATTTAAAAATGGTTCTTCGCGGAATCGGGGGAAAGAGCGAGTTGACAGTCAGGGAAGTGGGTAGATTGGCAGTCGCCAAACAAACCAACTCCCACGCCCTGCTGTCGCCGTGCATCCTATTGATCTTGCCGCTTTCTGGCCAGGCTACGCGATTGTCGCCTGTCGCCAAGCCACTCACGGCACCCTGCTAATCAGCCTCGAACCCCAGGCCGAGCGCTTACCGATTTGCAGCCGGTGTGCCAAGCCCAGCCCGTTGATCCACGAACGGCGAGTCCGTCAGGTGCGTGATCGCGATCTGCTCGACCAGCGCGTCCTGCTGCAACTGCCGGTGCGTCGTGTCGACTGCCTGAGTTGCGGGCGGGTAACCGAGCGGATTGACTGGCTGGAGCCGGCCTCCCGCTTGACCCAGCGCATGCGCGCCTGGCTCGAGGGCTTGCTGCAACTGTTGCCGATCAGCCACGTCAGTCGCCTCACCGGCCTGCACTGGCACACCCTCAAGGCACTCGACAAGCGCCGCTTGGAAGCCTCGGTTGGCGCGTTTGAGCCAGGCGACGTCCGCCGCTTGGTGATGGATGAGTTCGCCCTGCACAAGGGCCATCGTTACGCCACGGTGATCATGGATGCCGAGCGGACGCGGGTGCTGTGGGTCGGCCACGGCAACAGCCGTGAGGCGATCCGCCCGTTCTTCGAGTTGCTCGGTGAACGCTGTCAGCAGATCGAGGCGGTGGCGATGGACATGAACACCGCTTTCGACCTGGAAGTGAAACAGCATTGCCCACGGGCCGAAGTGGTGTACGACCTGTTCCACGTGGTGGCGCGTTACGGGCGCGAGGTGATCGACCGCATCCGGGTCGACCAGGCCAACCGCCTGCGCGAGGACAAGCCGGCGCGCAGGGTGGTCAAGCAAAGCCGCTGGCTGCTGCTGCGCAATCGCGAAAACCTCAAGGACGGGCAGGCCGTGCAATTGCAGGAACTGCTCGCGGCCAACCAGCCGCTGGCCACGGTCTATGTGCTCAAGGATGCCCTGAAGGAAGTCTGGTACGCCCCCAGCGTGCGGGAAGGCTGGCGGCGCTGGCGAGCCTGGCTGCGGCATGCCCGGGACAGCGGTCTCGCACCGCTACAGCGCTTCGCCCGCAACCTGCGCAAATATGCCCGGGGCATTCTCGCCAGTGCTTGCTTCCCCATGCATACCAGCGTCCTGGAGGGTGTGAACAACCGCATCAAGGTGATCAAGCGCATGGCCTATGGCTTCCGGGACTCAGCCTACTTCTTCCTGAAAATCAAGGCCGCCTTCCCCGGGAAAGCGCGATGAACCTTAAAAATAGCAGGGCTACTCGCCCCCTGTCAGATGACATCGTAACGCTACGATAACGTAGCGCTACGATGTTACGGAGTTGGCTCCTGTCCAGCAGCCGGCGCCTCCAGCAGTACTGAAGGCTCCACCCCCAGCGCCTCGGCCAGCTTGAAGATGTTGAGTAAGGCGATGTTGCGCTGGCCGCGCTCAACCCCACCCAAATAGCTACGGGCCAAGCCACTCTCCAGCGCCAGGCGTTCTTGCGACCAGCCGCGGGTCTTTCTGATTTCTATCAGCTTCAGGCCGAACCGTACTCGGGGATCAAGGGCCATATCTCTCTCTTTTCAAAAAGAAAGAATCTATGAGTGCCCGCCATATAAGACCACGCTCTATATGGGCACGCGCTATGAGTGACAAATCAATCTTTCACCCACTAAAATGGCCTCTATGAGTATTAAACCAACAAGCAAATACTTCAGGTTCAACGCCTGCTAAGAAGGCCGCTTCATTTGAAGTGGCCTATTTTTTAATGTAAAGATGCGTCATTCCACCATGTTAGAAATATTCAAAGGCTCCATTTATGGTATAATTCCTTTGTAAATCAACGACCTTGAGAAAATCTCGATGGAAAAAGTGGATGCCCGCAAGATCTCGCCTGAGGCGCAACAGGATCGCCGTATTCGTGCCTTTCGAACTGAGGGCCGAAGGCTTTACCTGGCATTCCACCACGGTAGGGCCCTCATCAAGAAAATCTTCAAGGTCAGGTACAGCAGGTCGGGCATTTGTGCGCTTCTGAAGCGCATGGGGCTGAGCTACCAGCGCCCCAAGAAGCAGGCAATCCAGGCTGACGAGGCGAAGTTGGAGGCCTGGGTGAACGAGACCTATCCGGCGATCAAGGCGGATGCGAAAAAGCGAGGAGCCCTCATCTTTTGGCAGGACGAGACCTCGCTCAAGCAAGACGCGAACTGGGTCCGTGGGTGGGCTCCTGTCGGCGAGACTCCCGTGCTGCTGATGAATGGCCGAGCACGGTACGGCCAGGCCGTGCTCTCGGTGGCCATTTCGAATCGCGGGGACGCCCATTTCCTCATTCAAGATACAACCGTGACGGCTAAGGACTTCCGCGACTTTCTCGAAGGCCTGCGCAAAGAGTTCCCGAATCGTCTGATTTTTGTGATTTGCGACAACGCTTCGATTCACAAGGCCGCTGTCGTGAAGGCTTGGTTGGAGGAAGACGGCAGGATGGAGCTCAAGTTCCTACCGCCCTACGCGCCGAAGCTCAACCCGGTTGAAGTTTTCAACCAAACGCTGAAGTGCCGGTCGCGCATGGCTACCGCTAAGGATTCCGAGGGCAATAAGAAGTTGGCCGAGGAACACCTGAAGGACTGTTCGAAATACGGGGGGCGCGGCTTCAGGAAATGTTTCGAGCACGAATGCACGAAGTACGCGAAGCGCTGACGGGCTGCCCGGTTAGAGAAACGGCCTCATGAGGAGGCCGTTTTTTGGAGGAAAAACCTGAAGTATTTATCAGGATGTTTAATATCAGGCCAGGAACTGGAGCAACACGGAAAGCGGCGGCTATATCTGGCACACCACCGGCAGCGGCAAGACCTTGACCAGCTTCAAGGCAGCGCGCCTGGCCACGGAGCTGGACTTCATCGATAAGGTGTTCTTCGTGGTGGACCGCAAGGATCTGGACTACCAGACCATGAAGGAATACCAGCGCTTCTCGCCGGACAGCGTCAACGGCTCGGACAGCACGGCGGGCCTGAAGCGCAACCTGGAAAAGGACGACAACAAGATCGTCGTCACCACCATCCAGAAGCTCAACAACCTGATGAAGAGCGAGCCGGACTTGCCCATCTACGGCAAGCAGGTGGTGTTCATCTTTGATGAGTGCCACCGCAGCCAGTTTGGCGAGGCCCAGAAGAACCTGAAGAAGAAGTTCAAGAAGTTCTACCAGTTCGGTTTCACCGGCACGCCCATTTTCCCGCAGAACGCACTGGGCGCCGAAACCACGGCCAGCGTGTTTGGCCGTGAGCTGCACGCGTACGTGATCACTGATGCGATCCGCGACGAGAAGGTGCTCAAGTTCAAGGTGGACTACAACGATGTGCGCCCGCAATTCAAGGCCATCGAGACCGAACAGGACGAGAAGAAGCTGAGTGCGGCGGAGAACCGGCAAGCCCTGCTGCACCCGGATCGCATCCGCGAGATTACCCTGGTACATCCTGAACAACTTCCGGCAGAAGACCCACCGCCTGCAACCGGGCAACAAGGGCTTCAATGCCATGTTCGCCGTCAGCAGCGTGGATGCGGCCAAGCTGTATTACGAGTGTTTCCGGGAACTGCAGAAGAGCAGCGACAAGCCGCTGAAGGTGGCCACCATCTTCTCGTTTGCTGCCAACGAGGAGCAGGATGCGATTGGCGATATCCAGGACGAGAGCTTTGATGTGTCGGCCATGAACAGCAGCGCCAAGGAGTTCCTGAGCGCGGCCATCGCCGACTACAACGCGCTGTTCAAGACCAACTTCAGTGTGGACAGCAATGGCTTCCAGAACTATTACCGCGACCTGGCCAAGCGCGTCAAAGAACAGGATGTCGATCTGCTGATTGTGGTCGGCATGTTCCTCACCGGTTTTGATGCCCCCACGCTCAACACGCTTTTTGTCGACAAGAACCTGCGCTACCACGGGCTGATGCAGGCCTATTCGCGCACCAACCGCATTTATGACGCCACCAAGACCTTCGGCAACATCGTCACCTTCCGAGACCTGGAGCAGGCCACCATCGATGCCATCACCCTGTTTGGTGACAAGAACACCAGGAACGTGGTGCTGGAGAAAAGCTACAAGGAGTACATGGAAGGCTTCACCGATGCGGGCCACCGGTGAGGCGCGTCGGGGCTTCATGGATGTGGTGCGGGAACTGGAAGCACGCTTCCCCGACCCTGCCGCCATTGAGAAGGAGGCGGACAAGAAGGCCTTCGTCAAACTGTTCGGCGAGTACTTGCGCGTCGAAAACGTGCTGCAGAACTATGACGAATTTGCCAGTTTGAAGGCGTTGCAGGGCGTCGATCTGACGGACCCTGCCGCAGTAGAGGCGTTCAAGGCCAAGCACTACCTGGGCGATGAAGATCTGACCGCGCTGCAGGCCATCACGCTTCCGTCCGAGCGGAAGATTCAGGACTATCGCTCGACCTACAACGACGTACGTGACTGGCTGCGCCGCCAGAAAGCAGGGGCCGAGAAAGAAAAATCCACCATCGACTGGGATGACGTGGTCTTTGAGGTGGACCTATGAAATCAACCTGGACTACATCCTGGAACTGATTTTCGAGCACAACAAGAAGACCAAAAGCAAGTCTGAGCTGGTGGATGAAGTGCGGCGTGTGATTCGCGCCAGCCTGGGCAACCGCGCGAAAGAAAGTCTGGTGGTGGACTTCATCAACCAGACCGATTTGGACCAGATCGGCGACAAGGCCAGCGTAATTGAGGCCTTCTTCACTTTCGCTCAAGCGGAACAGCAGCGAGAGGCTGCAGAGCTGATTAGCGACGAGGGCCTGAACGCAGAAGCCGCCAAACGCTATATCACCAACTCACTGAAGCGCGAGTTCGCCACCGAGAATGGCACGGAGCTCAATGCGGTTCTGCCTAAGATGAGCCCATTGAACCCGCAATTCCTGACCAAGAAGCAGACTGTCTTCCAGAAGATCGCTGCCTTTGTTGAGAAGTTCAAGGGTGTAGGCGGGCAACTATAAGCACTCGATTATCAGGGAGGAGAACATGTGGCATGACAACGAAACAACCACGGACTACTTGAACTTCGGCGTCGTTGCGGATGCCTGCGCAAAGCTTCTGCAGCAGGCCAACGGCCAGCCCATTTCTATTGGCGTATCCGGCGGCTGGGGCGTTGGGAAATCCTCATTGGTACGCATGGTCGCGTCACGGCTGAACGTCGACGCAGATCCCGACAAGAATACGTACGTGGTGGTCACCTTCAATCCTTGGCTGTATCAGGACTTTGAGGGCGCACGTAGTGCTCTTCTTCAAATGGTCGGTGATGAAGTGTTGCGCCGAGCTGCCGCTGACGAGGGACTGGTGAAGAAAGCCAAAAGGCTTCTTCAGCGCATCAATCTGTTGCGAGTTGTTCAACTCGGGGGCGAAGCGGCGGCAACGATCGCCACAGGCATTCCGATTGGCTTGATTGGACGTGCGCTCGCAAAGTTTGGCTTGAGCGACGAACAGGGAGAGGCTGGCGACGACCGGGCCGAGAAGGATGAGGATTGGGGGGTACTGAAGCCTGCCGAGCCGGTCTCTCTACCAGGCGAAATTCAGGCATTTCGAGACGCACTTGAGGAGCTTCTGGAGGAGCTGAAGATTACCCTTGTCGTGTTCGTGGACGACCTTGATCGTTGTCTCCCGCAGACGGCCATTTCGACACTTGAGTCCATTCGCCTGCTACTGTTCCTGAAACGCAGCGGTTTGTTGTCGCTGCCGACAACGAGTTCATCCAGGTGCTGTGCGAGTGCACTTTGCGGGGACGGGCATCAGCGATGAGGTTGCGACGAACTACTTCGACAAGCTTATCCAGGTCCCGCTGCATGTGCCAAGGCTAGGTGTGAATGAAGCAAAGGCCTACCTGGCACTGTTGCTGCTGGAGCGGGCAGTGGCCGAAGGGCAGTTTGTCGACGATCAGTTGTCACGAGCCATTCAGGCCGTCTCTGAACGCCTCAAGACCAGTTGGCGCGGTGATGCGGTGACGCTGGAATTTTTGAAGGGCCTCATCAACCCTCAGAACGCTCACTTGGTCGAGCTGATGGAATTGGCTGAGGGGTTGGCACCGTTGCTCACGAGTTCGAGCAAGGTAAACGCCAATCCACGCCTGATGAAGCGGTTCCTCAACACTGTCTTTCTCCGGTCAGCCTTGGCCAAGCCTCAGGGGATTGAATTGGACCTCAAGGCTTTGGCCAAATGGCACCTGTTGGAGCGCTGCGACGAAGCCTTGGCAAACGCACTTGCAGGCCGGGTCACTTCCGCGACGGAAGGACGTGTTGATGCCATTCGACTGGCTGAACAGGCCGCCCGAGAAGGTGGAGCCTTGCCTGAGCCCTTCAAGGATGAGTTCTTCCATAGGGAGTGGCTTGGGCTTGCGCCTGCGCTCGGCGAAATGGACCTGCGCCCATTGCTCCACCTGAGCAGGGACTCCGCGATGCGGGACTTCGGTGACGACAGCTTGACGACCGAAGGCCGTGCTTTGCGGGATGCGCTGATGGTTGCGACCAGCGCAAATGAGCCGCTGACACAGGCAATTCGAGCAGCTGGAATGAGTCAGGCTGACGCGGTAATGGCCAAGGTGTGGCAGCTGAAGTCACCAAAGCGAAACTGGCGACAAACCGAAGATGTTGTGCCATTGCTGGAAATCTCCAAGATATTTCCTGACCTTGGTGCAAAGGCCGCCGCGTTGCTGGCCCAGGCGCCCATCAAGGAGGTCGGTCCAGGGCTCGTCCCTCTCCTTTATGAGCAGACGTGGGCTCGCCCTGTGCTCGATCAGTGGCATGCCTCCGGTGATGCTTCCAGACCGGTCAAGCAAGCCATTGAACAAGCCAGGAAAGGAGCGCGCTGATGGGAACGTCAACATCAAGCAAAGGTGGTGGCTCCCGCTCCCCATTTGATCCTGAGTGGCTGTCGCCGCCCGAAGGCGGCAATGGCGGAGACAGTCCTGCGCCTGGTGATGGCGAAGGCCCTCCTACAGCTGATGCCAACGACGCCAACGCTGACGGGCAGGGCGACGCGGCTGGCGGTGAAGACGGTGATGTGACCGGGCCTGCGCTAGCGCCTGACCGCCGCTTTGCTCCAGCCCGTTCTGGCATGTCGGCATTCCTTGGTGGCGGGGGGCGCGAAGCTTTGCGCAGTGCGACCAAGAGCATGGTCAGCAAGGGAATGGGCGGCCCGCGACGAGCAGCGGCCACCATGAGAGCGACGGCTCAGGGGGCCGGCCAACTGGGGCAATTTCTTGCGTCCGCACGGGATGCCACGGACCCACGAGTTGTCGACTGGGTCCATCGGGTTCGCGCCCAGAACCTTTCAGCAAACGACCTCGTCCTGGAGGTGGTCAAAGAAGTTCTTCCGAACACAGGAAGTGTCGACGAAGAATCCATTCGGAACGCTGCGGCAGAAGCGCTTGGTCAGCTGTACGAGGTAGCCCCTGAAGTCGACATCTTCAATCTGACAGATGCACAAATCGGCGACCTCATCGGCTACATCGTCGCCAACGACCTATGTAATCGCATTGACCTGCAACTGGGTCAAACATACGAGAAGCTTAAGTTCGACGCGCGGCAAATCCAGCTGTATCGGAACGACATCAAGGAATATGTCAACGCGCAAGTCAAGGTGGTTCTTGACCGA